>Ga0101944_10000902_pt1 | contig 74929 bp, 65 predicted proteins | sample DewCreD2012metaG_FD_75245 | JGI IMG/M metagenome (GOLD analysis project Ga0101944, IMG submission 75245) | Hot spring sediment bacterial and archeal communities from British Columbia, Canada, to study Microbial Dark Matter (Phase II) - Dewar... ... | reverse complement strand
AGAATTGATAAGACTGCTAGCATGAAGCCGGCAAGAGTTTTTCCACCATATCCTGGCATAATTTTCTGTGGATAAAAATTCCAAGGTAAAAAACCTATAAAAGCTCCGGTGGTGGCAAAAGAAAGATAGGTAACATAGAGTTGTTTTTGATCCAGTGAGGCAAAACGAAGAGAAAGTATTCCAATTATAAGTGATGAGATAGCGACAAAACCTGGTAATTGTCCATCAACACCACCTGACCACCCAACGATATTCATGGTCCAAACGATCCAGATAAAAGCGATAAAATCAGCCAAAATAAAAATTTGTTCATTGGCAGTATTTCCAAATGTAATTTGCCAACTTTCGAGAGAAATTATTCCACCGAAGGGATTAGTGATATAAGGGATGCGAATTCCCGCTGAAATTACGATTAAAGCGACAACGCAATTTATGAGGAAACGGATATATGGAGAGCGGTCTTTTCTATCGTCCCATAACCCAACTGCTATTAAGATGGAAGCGCTAAGAAAAATTCCTACGATTGGGCCTTGGAATGGAAATAATATTAAAAACGGAAGAAAAATACCAATAAAAAGTGGAAGACCACCTCCTCGAGGAATACTTCCTTTATGTGTATGAGCAGGATGAGGTCTTATTTTGGGATCATCAATAAGTTTGAATTTTTTTGCGAGATTAATAGTGAAAGGTGTCAAAAGAAAAGTTGTCAGAGTAGATAAAAGAGGTATTAGTATGATTAAAGGCATATATCTTAGGTGATTAAAAAAATAATCCTAGAAAAAGCAATAAATAATAAAAGAGAATTAACAATCGAGGCAATAAGCAAAAAAATAGAAGCAAGTTTTTCCTTTTCGTAAAAGATGGAAGCAAGCAGGAAATTTATAAAAAAGAAAACAAGACTAAATATCGGGAGAAGAAAAATAAAAAAAGATTTTGCTAACTGTTCAGAACCTCTAGGGAGCGAATAAAAAAGGGGAATTTCAGGCGGCAGGTACGGCCATTTCCAGATGCCTATAGCGGCAAAACCAATCGTAATGATTACGAAAGTTTTTACGAGTTTTTCAATTAATTTATCCCGAAGCATAAGCTTTAGCTTTTCAAATTTATATTTTGGTATAGGTATATAAATTTTCATAAAAGGTGTTTATTTATTGATGATTAATTCATAATTAGCTTCATCATCAACCAAAAAGACTCTTGATGGTGAATTAGGAAATTCAGTTTTTGAAACATCAGAAAATGTTGAAGTAATACCTATATAGTTTGGGATAGTTATGTTTTCCGGATTGTAGATGAAAACACGGTTTGTTTGTTTATAATAGTAAGCTGATTCTAGAAAACCGATTGGAGTTTTCGCATAAACGTAATCGAAAGGTTTAGCAAGACGGTTGATTTCTAAGAAAGTGGTTCTAAAATCTGTTTTTTTATGATAAGGAACTATATAGATATTAAAAAACACTAGAAATATTATCCACATGAGAGAAACGGTCCATCTTATAAATCTTTTTCTTATATTCCATATTCCCATAAGAATAATCATAATTTCGAATACAGCGACGAAAATCATGTAGCGGTTAACATAGATTGGTCGTTTGATAATTGAGTATCCAAGCACTAGGAAAAGTGGGAAAAAAATCGGGATAAATAACATTAGTGCGTCTTTTCTTTTGGATTTTAATCGAAAGGCATTTAAAATAAAAAATATTATTACCAGAGAAAAGATAGCTGTATACTTCCACAAATGGCCAGGTGTTCCTTCATAATTAGTAAAAATATTACCTAGCACTGATTTTACCAGTTGAAAATCAACAGGAAAAAGCCAAGAATCTTTAGATCTAAAAAATTGAATTATTAATACAGGAATCCAAGGTAGATAAAAAAATACTGGTTTCAAGACGAGGAAAATAAATCCCCACTTTTTATTTTTTGGTTTTAGTAGCAAAACACAAAGAAGAAAAGAAATTATAACTAGAAGAAAAAAAGATTGGGTATAAAGACCTAAAACAGCAGATATGGTATACCATTTCCAATTTTTGGTATAAAAAAAATATAATGACAAGAAAGTGAATAAAGCATAAAAAGAATACATTCTCATTTCAAAGGCATAATAAACAAGCATCGGATTTAAGAAGGTAAACAAAGCAACAAAAATAGCGAATTTTTTTGAAAACATCTTTATTGCCAAAAGATAAGCTACATATATACTTGATATAAAAGGCAAAAAAGAAAGAAAACGTAACCACTCATCAGATTTTCCGACAATAGTTATCCAAAAATGTAAGATAAGGTAGTAAAAAGGTGGATTAAAGTCATTCGCCGTCTGCATAATAACGCGGATTATGTCTGGTTTTGCCATAAAATAAGAAAAAGCTTCATCACGCCAGAGAGATTGTATTAGATAAAAAATTGGCGTACGGTTGAAAATAAATTCAAGAATGGGATCAAGCATATTATATTTTTTCTGTGACTTTGTATTCTAATCTTTTGCCTAAAAGCAATCTGGTGTGAGCTTCTAAAGCAGGTAGAGAAGAGAAGAAAAACGAAATAATCGGAAGAAGTATCCATTGAAAAATAAGAAGCGGTGTTTTGGCGATAGAATAGTGGGTAGGTCTTTTTGGTCTTGATTTGGCGTCGATAATTATAAGAACGATGAGGAAAAGAGTAGTAATAGTTAAAATCAGCCCGGACATTCTAGGTAGATTATATCCAAGAGTAGTACGGCTGAATACAGGATTTATAATCGGTGGTATTGAAGCCGCGATAGTTAAAATAAAAAATGAAGTTGGCCAAAAAAGATGAGTTTCTACTATGTGAATAACTCTAAAAAGTTTTGGTAAAAATGGAATATGAGTAGCGGTAAAAAATTTGCCGATGGCATATGGAACATCGGTAATACCCCAAGCCCAGCGTTTTTCTTGTTCATAGCGTGAAACAAACGCACGAAAAAGATTAGGTCCATTTACTGCGTCTCTTGAGATTATTAAATAAATAGGAATAGTTTTTACTTTTTTACCTAATATAAAGAAAGATTGCAGGAAAATATGCCAATCTTCAGGGATGATATTGGTATCCCAATAGCCAATTTTTTGGAGCATTTTAAGAGAAAGTGAATAGGTGGATATCTGAATGAGAGTATCCGTTCTTATCAAAGAAGCAAGTCTAGCAATACTAGAAATAGTTGCTTGAATTCTGATAGGAAGCGGAATTTCCCAGAAATTGCTGTACAAAAGGACAGGCGCCCAATAAAAATGGTAGTAACGATCAGGATCAGTTAAAAAAAGAAAGCTTAAGTAAGAAAAGTATTTTTCTGGGAGAAGAGAATCTGCATCACATGAAGTAATTGTAACGTAATCAGTATCGATGCGACGTTTTTTTATTTCGTCAGTTATAAATTTCGCGGCCCAAGTAGAGTTACTAGCTTTACCTTTTATTTCACCCGGTAAATCAGGATGGAATGTAGCAGTAATTAAAAAAAATTTATTCCGGTAATCTTTTATAAGAGTTTTTGCTCTTTCTTTAGCGGTTTTTCCCTCGCGTTCTTCCATGGCTAAGACGATGATAATCCGTTTTTTAGGAAAATCTTGTTTTAAAAGATAATCTAGGGTTTTTTTCAGTTTTTCGGTTTTTTCCTTATAATTGGTGATAATCACAACGTGATAAATTTTGGTGAAATCTGGTAAATTCCTCGCTTTTTTTAACCAGTCAATTTTGGATAATTGTTTTAATCTAAGATAAGCAATTGTTGAATATATAGTAGTAGTTAAAGATTTATAGAAGAAATATACGTCAAAAGTCAATATAAAATAAGCGACTACCGCTGGATGAAAAGGTGATAACCAAATTGGTAAAGTGATAATTATCCAAGTTAAAGTCGGAAACAAAATCTCAAAAAATCGAGTCGACGCTTTGGGATATTTTTCTATTAGTTTTTGCATAAGAACAAGTGCTACTATTTTAGCATAGTAGCTGTTAGAGATGAAATAATTTTATCGCGTTGTGGTAGGTATTTTTTTCAATTTCTTCTATGGTTAGGCTTTTTAATTTTGCGATCATCTTTGCAATTATAACTAAATTCGATGGATTATTGCGTTTATCGCGGAATGGTAATGGGGCAAGATAAGGAGAATCTGTTTCCAACAAGATTCTTTCAATAGGAGTGAATTTGACTAAATCGCGCAGAAAATCATTTTCTGGATAAGTAATATTACCGTCAAATCCTACGTAAAAACCAAATTCTAATATCTTTTTAAGATGTAATTTTTCCCCAGTGAAACAATGAAAAACACCGGCTATCTCTAGAGTAGAGATAATTTCTATAAGATCGTCAAAAGCCTCTCGACAATGAATAATTACCGGAAGATTTTTTGCCAGAGCAATCTCTAGCTGATTAATAAATACTTCTTTTTGTAGTTTTTTATCCTCTTTTGACACCGAAGGATAGCCTTTATAATGATGATAATCTAAACCAATTTCTCCCAAGCCAATTACCCCTTTATCACCAATAAGAGCAATTAACTCTTTTTTTATTTCGTTTAATTTTATTGAATGGATATGGTGTGGATGTATGCCAATAGTAGCATAACAGTTAGGAAAAATATTGGCTATTTCAATCGCTTTTTTGCCAGAGTCAATTTTTGCCCCAGGAATGATGATTTTTTTCACACCGACTTTTTCAGCTAAAGTTATAATTTCTTTAAGATCCTTATCAAACGCTTTAAAGTTAAGATGAGCATGAGTATCAATATACATATATAGATGCTTTCGTAGTTAAAATAATGTAATTAATTATCATTTAATTCTTGGGAATAGTGGCGGTTGAGATGTGATAATTGGCTGGGAAAATTGTTTAAGGATTTTCTCTGCAGTTTCCGGAAGAAATGGTTGCAATATGACGGCAAGATGAATTAATTGTTTAACGTAAAAGATAAGATCATTTTTACGTTCTTGTTTAGTTTTTGTCCATGGTTTATCTGTTTCAATTTTAACATCAAGAGATTTTAGTTCTTTCCATATTTCTTCAAGGGCAAGATTAAAAGCAAATTTCTTTAGGTGTTTCTCAAAATTTATAATATCTGTAGTTTTAATTTCATATTTAATTCCATAAATTTTGTCTGTTTCGCAGAGTTTCGCTATTCGAGAAGTTAAATTGCCTAATCCATTGGCAAGATCAGCATTATAAACCTCCTCAAACTTTTTTATTGTAAAATCGCTATCTTCGTATGGATGGATTTTAGAAAGTAAGAAATATCTGACAGCATCTGTACCGTATTTTTCGATGAGTTCAAAAGGACTAATAGTATTTCCTAGACTTTTACTAATTTTTTGTTCATTGACAGTAATAAAGCCGTGTATGAATACTTGTTTGGAATTTGGAAGTCCGGCAGACATAAGCATCGCCTGCCACATTGCTGTTTGTTGGCGAAGGTTATCTTTTCCGGCAACTTGAATACCTGGCCAAAATTTATTAAAACTTTCTTTATTTTTTGGCCAGCCAAGAGTGGAAATATAATTAATAAGAGCATCAAACCAGACATACATTACTTGTTTTGGATCACCTGGTACGTCAATACCCCATGGCATTTTATTTTTTATTCTAGAAATACTGAAGTCTTCAAGGCCGTTTCTGACAAAAGTTTTTATCTCATTAAACTTAGTTTTAGGAATGACAAAATCGGGATTTTTATCATAGAAATCCAAAAGTGGTTTTTGATATTTACTAAATCTAAAAAAATAATTTTCTTCTTCAAAAATTTCAAGCGCCAGATTCGGATGAATAGGACACCTTCCCTTTTCAAGTTCAGAGTCGGTCTTTTCCAATTCGCAACCGACACAGTATTTTGTTTTATAATTTTTCTTTATAATGTCGCCATTTTTCAGGCATCTTTTCCAAAATTCTTGAGCAGCTTCTATATGGTGTTGGTCGGTTGTGCGTATAAAATTGGTATAGCTTAAATTCAATGCTTCTTTAAGCCTGCTCCATTTTTTGGCATACTCATCACAATAATCTTTTGGGCTTTTGCCATTTTCCAATGCTTTACGGTAAATTTTTAAACCATGCTCGTCGGTTCCAAAATTAAAAATTACTTTCTCTCCAAAAAGTCTATGATATCTGGCGATTACATCTGCTTGGACTATTTCCAGAGCAAAACCAATATGAGGTTCGGCATTAACGTATGGCAATGTAGTGGTGATATAAAAATTCTTCATGGAGCCATATTATATCAATAAATCAACCTTTTCTGAAATATATTTCCAGAGAAAGCAGTATACCAATTAAAAGTATGTTATTAATAATATTATCCATTTTTTGCTGTCTAAATATTAAAAAAATAATTATTAAAATAGCAAAATAAAAACTTCTTAAAGTTTTGAAGAAAATTTTGAGAGTAATATAGATTGATAAAAAAAATAGGAGATAAAACAAAGCGAAAAATAAAATATTTTCCGGAGGAAAGGTTATTATAAAAACGAAAAGAAAAAACCATGCAATAGATGTTTTGATAATTTTTTTTAAAATATTCTTTTTTTTTCGTTTCATAATATTATTTTACGTGCTTTGGTGTTAGAATTAAATAACTTTAATATGTCTTTAGAGTTTTACCTCATAGTATCTCTATTAATCTTGTGTTTATTTCTTTCTTTATACTTTTTGAAAAAATGGTTAAGAGAATTTGCCGAAAAACAGAAGCCTTCCGAAGAATTGCTTGAGGTTGTAAAAATGTTGCAGTTGGGGTCAAAAGAAGACAGAAAAGTACTTTTGGAGAGTTTAGCAAATAATACTTCCGCTTTAAATCAAAGACTTGATAACGCAGCAAAAGTCATCGGAGAAGTGCAGAAACATATTGGACAAATGAGTGAAATAGGGCGTGACATGAAAGAATTGTCAGAATTTTTAAAAAGCCCAAAGATTAGGGGAAATATTGGTGAGCAAGTTTTAAAAGAACTTTTGAGTCAGATGTTGCCGAAACAATCTTTTCATCTTCAGTATAGCTTTAAATCAGGAGCGGTCGTAGATGCGGCGATAAAAACAGGAAATGGTATTATACCTGTTGATTCTAAGTTCCCCATGGATAATTTTCGGGTGATGTTAAAAACCAAGGATGAATCAGAAAAAAAGATAGCAATGAAAGATTTTGAAAAAGATGTAAAAAAACATATCGATGATATTTCTAGAAAATATATTCTTACAGAAGAAGGCACAATCGATTATGCCCTTATGTATCTTCCTAGTGAAGCAATTTATTATGAAGTTGTAAATAATCCTTCGCTTTTTGAATACGCCGCTAGAAAAAAAGTTATGCCGGTTTCACCGATGACTTTTTATGCTTATCTTCGTGCGATTCTTATGTCTTTTGAGGGAAAAAAGATAGAAAAGCGTGCAAAAGAAATCCTTGAACTTATAAAAGCTATTCAAGAAGACTACCACAAGATAGAGGAAAACTTTGGAATTTTATCACGGCATCTTACTAACGCTTATAATCAAATAGGAAATGTTTACGCAGGATTTACAAAACTTGGCCAGAAAATTCTTGCCACCAGAAGTTTGGAAGAAGGAGAAAAGAAATAATCTTTTATACCATCATTATTTTTTGCTCTCTTTAATTAGAAAAAGTAAAAAAATGCAAAAGAGTAAAAAATAAGCTAACCCTGATAAAAGCAATATCTACAAAAATAGGTAAGAATAAGAATAATTAGCTCATTTTTATCTGATATAATAGCTCACATGCATAAAATTCAAAAGGTAAAATTTAATAACGAACAGATTGAGGCGATAAGATACAGCGATGGGCCGCTTCTTATTATTGCGGGTGCGGGGACGGGGAAGACCACCGTGATTACCGAAAGGATAAAATGGTTGATTTCCCAGAAAAAAGCCCTGCCTGCAGAAATTCTTGCTCTCACTTTTACCGATAAAGCTGCAAGGGAGATGGAAGAAAGGGTAGATTTAGCTATGCCTTATGGTTACACGCAGATGTGGATTACCACTTTTCACTCCTTTGGCGACCGTATACTCCGTCAGGAAGCGCTGGAGATCGGTCTGGATCCAGGATATAAGCTTATGACTGAAGCGGAATCAGTAATATTTTTCCGGAAAAACCTTTTCAAATTTGAGCTTGATTATTTTCGTCCTTTAGGCAACCCAACCAAATTTATTGAAGGAATGCTACAACATTTTAATAGATTAAAAGATGAAGATGTAGAACCTGCTCAATATGTTGAGTGGGCTAAATCTCAAATTTCAAATCTTAATTCTAAGAACCAAGAATTAAAAATAGACAATGAAAAATATTTGGAGCTTGCTTTAGCTTACCAGAAATATGAAGAATTGAAAGTAAAAGAAGGAGTAATGGATTTTGCGGATTTAATAAGCAACACTCTTATACTTTTTAGGACTAGAAAGAATGTTTTGAAGCGTTACCAAAATCAGTTTAAGTATATTCTTATTGATGAATTTCAGGATACTAATTTTGTTCAAAATGAATTGGCTATTCTTTTGGCTGGAGAAAAGAAAAATATCACTGTAGTTGGAGATGATGATCAGGCTATATACCGTTGGAGAGGAGCAGCAGTTTCCAATATAATTCAGTTTAAACAGCGTTTCCCTAAGGCAAAAATTGTCGTTTTAACGAAAAACTACCGTTCGACCCAAGAAATACTTGATAGAGCGTATACCTTAATACAATTTAATAATCCTGACAGACTAGAAGTAAAGGAAAACGTTAGCAAGAAGCTTATTTCCGAGAGAAAAATCAAGGGTGAAAAAGTAGAGTTTATTTATACGGAAAGAGTTGAAGATGAAGCAGAAAATATAGTAAAGAAAATTAAAAATTTAAAATTAAAAATTAAAAATGAAGAGGGAAAAGAACTTTACAGCTGGAAAGATTTTGCTATTTTAGTACGGGCAAATAATCACGCGGATCCATTTGTCAGAGCTTTACAGAGAGCAGGGATTCCTTACCAATTTTTGGGGCCAGGGATGCTTTTTAGACAGCCGGAAGTGAAGGACCTGATTGCCTATCTGAAAGTTCTTTATGATTTTTCCGACTCTGTCGCTCTTTTTAGAATTTTATCAATGCCGATTTTTGACATAACCTCAAGAGATCTTGCGGCAATAAATAACTTTGCTAGACATTTGGGCCTCTCTCTTTTTGAAGCGATAGAGACAATTATTGCCTATCAGACTGGTGATATGGAACATTGGAGCAGAAAAAAGAATTACCAAAGTTATTTGCCTTATTTATCTGATAAAACAAAAGAAACACTTATTAAAATAAATAATATTATTAACCGCCATCTTAAACTTACCAAAACAGATACAGCCGGACAAATTCTTTATTATTTTCTTGAAGAGAGCGGGCTCCTATCTAAGTTGACCGAATATAAAAGCGGTAAAGAAGAGAAAATAGCCTTAAACATTTCAAAATTTTTTGATAAGTTAAAAACTTATGAAGTTGACCATGAAGATGCTTCCGTTGCCGCCGTCGTTGATTGGATTGAGATGTCAATGGACCTTGGAGAGAGTCCTTTGGCAGTTGATACTGATTGGGTAAATAATGACGCGGTAAATATCTTAACAGTCCATTCAAGCAAGGGTCTTGAATTTCCAGTAGTTTTCCTTGTTAATCTGGTAAGCCAGCGATTTCCAACCAGAGAACGTCGTGAACAAATTCCAATACCAGAATCATTAATTAAGGAAATTTTGCCAGAGGGCGATTACCATTTGGAGGAAGAAAGAAGACTTTTTTATGTTGGCGCTACTCGAGCAATGGATAAGTTAATTCTTTCTGCAGCCAATTATTATGGTGAAGGAAAAAGGGAAAGAAAAATCTCGCCGTTTATTTTTGAAATGTTAGGAGAAAAAAATATAACGATTAATAAAGATAAAAATCTGGAAACTAATCAATTGACTTTGCTTGAATGGAAAAAAGCTGAGGATTTACCTCAAAAAAATATTCGTCAGCCCATAGAATATCTTTCTTATTCTCAAATCGACACTTTTACTACCTGTCCTTTACAGTATAAATACCGTTATATTCTTAAAATTCCAGTGCCGCCTACGGCCGCAGGTTCATTTGGCACCTCAATGCATATAGCTCTCCAAAAATTTTATGAAAAAGTTAAAAACGCTGAAAAACCTACTAAAGATGACTTATTGAAGCTTTTAGAAGATGTATGGCTTCCAATCGGTTATGGTACCAAACAATACGAAGAAAAGATGAAAAAAAGAGGAGTAGAAATGCTTAAAATGTTTTATGAGAAATTTTATGACCCGGAGAATATTCCTAGAAGTCTAGAGCAGGTATTTAAGATAAAATTAACACCGAGTTTAAAAATTGGCGGGAAGATTGATAGGGTTGATGAAAAAGAAGGAGGTAAACTGGAGATTATTGATTATAAAACCGGCAAACGTCCAGATGAAAAAGAGATAAGAGAAAATCTACAAATGACTGTTTATGCCCTTGCAGCGACAGATGTGGGTATTTACAACAAGAAACCGGAGGAAGTGACTCTCTCTTTTTATTTTTTTGACACTCATGAAAAAGTTTCATCTACAAGAACAAAAGAGCAGTTAGAAGAGGCAAAAAAGAAATTGATTGAAAAGGCAGAAGAAATATCCAAAAGCAATTTTTCACCTAAAGTCGGTCCTTGGTGTGATTTTTGCGACTTCAGACTTATCTGTGAAGCATGGTGATGCATTTTATCAATAGATACAAATTAGAGATTGTAGTTTTTGTAAGTGGGGCAGTGCTGATGATTTTAGAACTGGTTGGTTCAAGAATTCTTGCGCCCTACCTTGGAACCACGATAATTGTCTGGACATCTCTGATTGGCGTAATCTTAGGAAGCTTAAGCTTGGGATATTGGTATGGAGGCAGATTAGCAGATAAAAACCCTAGAAAAAATATATTGGCGCGTATTTTGTATTTTTCTGCTCTAACTATTGGGATTACAGCCTTTATCAAAGATCCGGTACTCTTAAATATTAAACATTATATTCTTGACATGAGAATAGCGAGTTTTCTTTCCGCTTTTATTCTTTTTTCTCCAGCAAGTATGCTTATGGGAATGGTTTCACCCTATGCTGTAAAACTTAAAATGTTATCTCTTAAAAAAGCGGGAAGAACAACAGGTAATCTTTATGCCGTTTCTACAATTGGAAGCATAGTCGGCACCTTCCTTGGCGGTTTTTATCTTATAGCCTACCTAGGGAATATAGAAATAATTTATTTATCCTCAATTATAATGTTTCTTTTAGCGCTATTTTTGGATGTAAAAATCTTACAACAAAAAATCCACATTTTTCTTATGTTTATTTTCTTATCTGTTTCTTTTTTTAATTTTTATATGCAAGATCAATGGACAGACAAAAATATCATTTTTGAAGGGGAAAGTTTATATAATTCCATAAGGATAGTAAATTACTATTATCAAGATACGCGACCCGTTCGTTATCTAATGGTTAATAATGCCATTTATTCGGCAATGTACTTGGATAACAAAGACGAATTAGTTTTTGACTATACAAAATTTTATCATTTCGCCTCTTTTTTTAATCCTCAAATTAAAAAAGCATTAATGATAGGAGGAGCAGCCTATTCATACCCTATGGCTTTTTTAAAAAAATTTCCGGAAAGCTATATTGATGTAGTGGAAATAGATCCGACGATGACTATACTTGCCAGAAAATATTTTGGGCTTATCGATGATCCTCGGCTTAAAATATTTATTACAGACGGAAGAATTTATCTTAATGAAACTAAAGAGAAATACGATGCCATATTGATAGACGCTTTTAATGGTTATAATGTTCCTTATCATCTGACAACAAAAGAGGTAGTGGAAAAAATGATGGAAATTTTAAGTCAAAATGGGGTAGTGATTACAAATATCGTTTCTTCAATTAATAATCCCTTTTTACAAGCAGAATATTTGACGTATAAAAAAGTCTTTCCAAAAGTATTCATTTTTCCTTTAGAAGACAAAAAAAACAGATTTAAAATACAAAATATTATGTTGGTGGCTGCAAAATCAGAGGAACCAGTATTATTTTCCGATCAAGCGGTAGAGATGTTTATCGGAAAAGATGTTAAAATATTAACAGATAACTTTGCGCCTGTTGATTATTATATGTTAAGCTTGCCTTAAATTATGATTTCATTAGCTGAACTAGAGTTTTATCTTGCGAATTTTTTATTATATGACAAGAAAATTGATGTTGAACGAATAGATCCGGAGATGGCAAATGGACTTTTAATAAAGGGTAAGGAAAACGTAGAAAAAATCGGTTTTGGTGTGTCTGCTTCTATCGCTTTATTTGAAAAAGCTTTATCGGCAAAATGTGACGCGATAATTGTGCATCATGCTTTTAACTTCCCCCCTTTTCTTCGCTTTGACAAGATATTTCAGGAAAGGATTGCCTTTCTTCTTAAGCACAAGATTTCTCTTTTTGGTTATCATTTCTTACTTGATAGTCATCCGGAGATTGGGAACAACATGCAGATTCTTAAAAAAATAGGGGCAAGATCAACGGGAGAATATTTGCATAGTGGAAATCCTTGGGGTTTTATCGGAGAATTCAAAAACGGCGAGGGTTTAGATAGGATTATAGAGAAACTTAAACCATTTTTAAGCCCAAAAATGACTTTTTATGATTTTGGTGCAAAAAGGATAAAAAAAGTAGTTGCCTGTTCAGGTAAAGGTGCGCCATATCCATCCGAAATGCAGTTTTTGATTGATAATAATATTGATTTATTTATTACAGGAGAGGTGCATGAGTGGAATAGGGAACTTTTCCGTGAAGCAAAAATAAATTTTCTTGCCGGTGGACATTATGCTACCGAAGTTTTTGGGGTAAAGGCTTTGATGGAGAAAATAAAAAAAGTTTTCTCTCAAATTGTGGTGGAATGGATAGAATTCCCAAATGAAATTTGACAAAATGGTATTGAATTATTGGGTAAATATATTTACTAAGATAGTAGTCGTATTTTTATTTTTTCTTCCGCCATTAATTTTTGCACCGCTTTGGTCTGATTGGTATACTTTACCAAAATATCTCACTGTTTCTTTTTTTGCTACATTATTTATAATATTAACAGGAGTAACTCTTTTACTTGATCCCCATTTTTTATTTCCAAGACGCATTTTAATTTTATTGATGTTATTTGTTAGTATTGTGACAATCAGTACGATATTTTCTCTTAATCCAGTAACGAGTTTTTTACCAAGAAAAATGCTCTATACGAATCATACAATGCATACGCTAATACTTATACTTCTAGTTATATCGATATATATCTTTCTAAGAAAAAATAAAGATAAAAAAATAGAGTTAATATCATTTAGTATTTCAGCTGGATTATTGTTGGTTAGTATTTCAAGTTTAGGATTTTTAATTGATAGTAATTTTCAATTAAGTGAAAGGATTAGAGGAACAGAAGGTGAACCGAATCGTTTGGGTCTATATTTAGCTGCTTCTTTACCAGTGGCTTTAAGTCAAATTTTTATCAAACAAAGAATTAATAAAGTAATAGGAATAGTTTCTGGAGTATTTGGATTTTTAACATTAATCCTTACTTATAGCAGAGGTGCTTGGATATCCTTACTTTTTGCAAGTATAGTTATGTTTAACTTACATAAAGATCAAATTATTAATAGATTAAGGAAAAGAAAAGTTAACTTTGCTCATCTTGGATTTTTTCTGATAGTAATTATTACTTGTATTTTTTTATTTGGTCGATTAGTTTTTTTCCGTCTTTCGAGTTTAAAAGAAGATATGTTTAAAAAAACTGGAAGTATGTATTTAAGGTTAATTTCATATAATGAAGCTTTTAATCTTTATAAAGATCAGTCATGGATAAGAAAAGTAATAGGTCTAGGTCCGAATTCTGCAGCTTATTTATTAAATAAATATCGTAATTTGGAGGTTAATAAACTGATTCCTCATGATCAAAGATTGTGGCGGAACTATTATGTACGTAATCAATATATACAAATAATATTAGATATGGGTTTAATAGGCATTATTTCTTACTTAGTTATTTTATGGTTTTCTTTTAAAAATTACATTTCTAAACGGACAAGATTCTCTTATGAATCAACATATTTCTGGTTATTTTTAGTTATTTTGTTTGAAGGTTTTATATATTATCAAACTATTCTTACTAGTTTGTTATTTTGGCTTTCAATTTCTATATTATGGTCAAGTAATAACGTAAAAATAAGGATAAGTTCTAAGGCAATTCCATTGTTTTTTATTTGTTTAGGAATATTTTTTCTAATTTACACAGTGCTATATGGGATGTCTGATTATTTTGCAGCAAAAAAACAATATTCGAAGGCTATTCGACTGATGCCATGGCAAAGCGAATATTATAGTAATTGGTCAAGAATGTATATAGAAAAAACTTATATAGATCAGTCTAGACAAAGTGTGATTACCGCTATAAAATTAGGAGAAGAATCTTTAAGACTTGATTCTCTAGAAATGGATAATTTAAATTCAGCACAATTGGCTTATTATAAAGCAGGTGTAATTATTGATAAAAATTATCTGCGGAAATCATTAGATATAGCTAAGAAATGTTTATTACTTGATCCTGCTAGACCACAGAGTTATGATAAATTAGGACTAGTCTATTTAGATCTTGGAGAGACTGAAAAAGCTAAAAGTTTTTTTACAAAGGCAATAGAAATAGATCCTGATTACATTGGTTCATATTTACATATTGGAGAAATATATAAACAACATGGTTTATATAATGAAGCTAAATTCTACTATCAAATAGCTAACAATAAAGACCCAGATTCAGATATTTCTAAAAATGAACTGAATAAATTGGAAAAAATAATTAACGGTATAAAAAATTAAAAAGATAGATATTTTTCTGAATAATGAAAATAGTAAATATATTCACACATCAGTTACAAAATAAAAAGTATTTTTTAATAATCATTCTATTTTTACTATTGACGTTATTACTGTTTATTTTGTATATAAGCTTAAGGACTAAAACTACCGATATTAAAAAACAAGAAGGACAATCTTCTCTTGATTCATCACTTAATGACGATAGTATAAATACAGAAGAAAAAGGATTTATTCCACCCGCTTTTATTTTAACGCCAATTCCCACTATAGATCTAGAAAATATTCCACCTGATAAAAAGATAAAAGCGGGAACTGTTGAGGAGTTTTTCAGAAATTTAAAGACTGTTCCGGATGATACTTTTTTCATTTTTGAAGATGATAATCCCTTGACTAAAGAAGAGATATTAAAAAATTGGAATAAAGCACTCGAGATGGTACCTACAAATCCAAACACAGTTGTAGTTACATGCAAATCGACTGGCGAAAAAATAATATCTGGGAAAGCTACTTCATGTAAAGACCCAGTGTTTGTTTGGAATGGAGCTCAAGTTAAAGAACCTGGTGCTAAAATTATTGGTTACTATGTTTATTTGGGCAAAAGCAATAATACCACTTTATTCGGTGAAACAGGTTTTGAAAACGCTATAGATCCTGTATCTGTAGGAAATTTTGTCGGGGTGAATACTCTAGGACCGGAGAAATTGGAGTATTTACAGGCAGATGGTCCTTATTATTTAATTATTCGAACAAAGACAGATAGTAAAATTAATTATTGGTCATACGGATTAGATATATTAGATAAAGAGAATTATAAAGTCAGACTGGCAGATGTCTTATTTGAATATAAGTATGAGAAATAAGCTGGAAAATTCAATTATAAAAATTCTTAGCGTTTCTATTGGGATATTAATAGTTTTATTATCGCACCTATTGGTAAATCCCCACAATATTAATAATATGGGGGTATCAGCAGAATGCGATGAGGGTAGTTATCATTGTGATCCTGATCCAGGAGATGATAGTTGTTGTGGTGCTGATCCCAGTTGTGGAGGTAACACTTGCTCCTGTTTTCTTCCTGGAACAAAGATTACCATGTCAGACGGAACAAAGAAGAATATCGAAGAAGTAAAAATAGGAGATGCAGTTCTTTCTTTCGATAAAAATAACAATTTAGTATCGCGGCAAGTTTTGGAATTAGAATCACCTATAAGAGAAGGATATTATCATGTTTTTTTGGATGATGGAACAGAATTAAAAGTAACCGATGAACATCCTCTTTACTTCAAACACTCAGATACAAAAGAGGAAGGATGGGCTTCTTTTAATCCTGAAAAAACATATCTTGATAGTGGTATAAGAGTAAGAAAACTTACTATTGGATCTTTTCTTAAAAAAGAAGATGGGAAATGGGCAAAGATAACAAAAGCAGAATATATTTATGGATCAGTAAAAACATACAATTTGAAAGATGTAGAAGGAGATTCTTTTTTTGCTGAAGGAATCTGGTCGCATAATAAATCCTGTTTTCTTCCTGGAACAAAAGTAACAATGTTTGATGGAACTAAGAAAAATATTGAAGAGATAAAGGCGGGAGATAAGATATTAAGTTTTGATCCTTTGACGCAAGAAAATAAGGAAAATAAGGTCTCTGAACCATATTCAGTTAAAAGAGATCATTACTATGATATTCTGACGCAGTCAGGGGAAAAAATAAAAGCAACAGGAGAACATCCATTTTACGTAGGTTTTGATGAAAAGGGTAATTTATATAGAGGATTTGATAACAGGAAATATGATGATTTACTTGAGCCAGGATTTAAGAGAGTAGAAGATTTCAAAATTGGAGATATTGTTTTTATTAAAAAAAATAACTTGCTTATTAAAGACAAAATAATATCTATTAAAAAGATAAACATTATCCAACAGGTCTATAATCTTAAACTCATAAATCCACCCTATACATATTTTGCTGATAATTTTGCTGTACATAATAAAGGAGGATGGTCAAAAACAATAAGCGGTAAGGTTTATTGTCAAGATTCTGGTGGCCCTCAAATACCTATGTCAGGAGTGCAAATTGGGTATATTAGAGGAGCTAATACGAACCCGACTCCATCATACACAACTACTGATTCTTTAGGAAATTGGCAGGGAACAGTGTCGGGTAAAGAAGGGCAATTTCAAATAGCTCATATGTGGATACAATCTGTTCCATCAATTTATTCTCATATGACTATGCCAGAACAAGAATTTGCAATAAATTGCGACAATCATAGTATATGTAAACCATTTCCAGATTATGTTGGTTGGGGTTGGCAAGATGATGTACATACATGTTATGCTCCAAATACTCCAGCGACGGAAAAAACATATAACTGTTCTTTAGAAGGGAGTAATAGTTTTACCGGTTATGATTGGCAATTTACAACTTGTAGTCCAGCGATTCCTACACCTACTCCCACCCGTACTCCTACTCCCACACCTAGTAATACTCCCACTCCCACCCCCACAAAGACTCCTACTCCCACACCTAGTAATACTCCCACTCCCACCCCCACTCCCGTTTGCGACTGTGAGGGATTGCTTGAGGTGATAAATGGGACAATAGGCATGGGTTCGACTTTTACCCTCAGACAGCATGCTTCAACCACTCCCAATGCCTATGTGAAATCTATGGTCTATCATGTAGAAAGAAGAATAAATAGTGGTTCTTGGCAGGAGATAGCCAATTCAGGAGAAATTACCGCTGTGGCTACCACCGATAATCCCAATATATACTATACAGACTGGACTTATACTCTGCCTGTTGAAAGTACCAGCGGCACCTATGAATACCATATCTGGGTACAGATTTGGTGTGACCACAAGCCAACAGCGCTAAACACAAACACCAATAGTGCTATCTTGGGCGCCTCAACCCAAAAAGGATCACTTTTTGATATCATAAAAAGCTTCCTTTCCTCTCTCTTTGGCAGTTTCCGCGGTCAGCCATACAATATAGCCGAAACACCATTTATGGGACCGGCTGGTCCTACCTCTATTGTCCCCACTATTCTTCGTCCAACAGGAGTAAATTCTCCACAGCTTGGTACCTTCTATCCAGCACTCAACATCATTAAGCAATGCAAACACCTTTACTTTACTGTGTATGTGATGTAGATAGGTTTTATTTAGAAGAAGAAAAAGCTTTCGTGTAGCTTACAATACTTCCTATTACAAAAATTCCACTTAATCCCAAAAGAGCAAGAGTGATTTCCGTAGTTCCCGAAACCGGTGGTGTAGAAGTAGGTTGTGTTGTGGTGGGAGGAATAGTGGGTACGCAGGTAGTTTCCGGTGTGGTAGTATCACAGATTGGTCCAAATGTTTGCGCTGATACCTTTTCAACACGAAACATCAAAAAGACAGATAAAACGACCAATAAAATATATACTTTGTGCATATTAACTCCATTTTGGATTATTGCATAAATTGTGTCAAGAGATGATATATTATATTAATTAAGGTATGAAAAAGTTATTTCTACTCATATTATTTTTAGCCTTTTACCCTTTTCCTTTTACGGTTAAAGCGGAAGATAATCCAATCGACATAAAATCTTTGGCTGAATGTTTGAGAAATAAAGATTTTAAAATGTACGGTGTGGCCCGTTGTCATGCTTGTGATATCCAGAAAGGATATTTCGGCGAATATTTTTCTCTCATCAAATATATAAACTGCGAAAAAGACAGTAAATTATGTGGTGCTAAAAATATACACGCCTATCCTACTTGGGAAGATGGAAGCGGTAAACAATATAAAGGTGCAATTAAACCAGAAATTTTTGTGGAAATTTCAGGTTGTAGCATACAAAAATCTACGGCAAGGGAAAGCTTGTTTCTTAATAGTGAGATTTTTAAGCAATTACTTGGAGCTTTTATTGCTGGAATTTTATCGTTTCTTGCTCCTTGTTTACTACCGCTTCTGCCTTCGTATTTTACAGTGATTACGGGTTTTACTTTTGCTGACCTTTATGGGCTTGATTTTGCCAAGATACGTACGCGTGTTTTTTTATCGGCAATTTTTTTTATCACAGGTTTTGTCTTAGTGTATACAATGTTAGGAGCGACTGGTTCAATAGTCGGACAGCTACTTGATAAATACTTAAATTTATTTCTTAAGTTAAGTGGCATAATCTTAATATTTTTAGGTCTTGTTCAAGTAGGGCTTATCAAGCCTTTTTCTTTAGAATTTGATTTTGCTTGGAGAATACAAAAAAGGCTGACTCATCTTGGATATCTTACGGCGATGGTAACAGGGATAGCTGCCGGGCTTTCCTGGATACCTTGTGTAGGGCCGCTTCTTACACCCATTCTTATTCTTTCTGCCAAAAGTAAAACAGTACTTTATGGAACTCTTCTTCTTTTTGTTTATTCATTGGGTCTTACTTTACCTTTCTTGCTCGGCGGATTATTTTTTCCGACTGTGATTAGAATGATGCAGAATTATCGTCAGTTTTTTCACCGTTTATCATTAACAGCTGGTGTATTTCTTATTATCTTTGGATTTGTTCTTCTGCTTGATAAATATCAATTTGTGCTTGAAGAGTTAAATAAACTTACAAGTTTATTGTGAAATTCTCAAGGTAAACGGCTTTTTGTCCGCCGAAATCCTCCTTGAATTTGGTAAATCCTTTCCAAGATGCGGCTATCTTAGGAAAACGTTCATCATAAATTCCTTCAAAATGGAAAGTTTTACAACCTTTTTTCTTGGAGAGTTTTAATGCTTCCCAAACAAGAAGGGTGGGAGCAAAGAGCTTTTTTCCTTGAGAAAGGGAAGAAGCATACCAGTAATAGGCAATTTTCTCATAAAAAAGAAGAAGAATTCCCGCTAAAGGCTTTTTTGATCTATAAGCAAGAAGAAGACTGGCGTTATCTGGGTAAAAATTTTCCCAAAGTTTTTTCATTTCGTTAACCAATAAGAATCCCATGGGAGTATATTGTTTTTTGCGGATGTCGATAAAATCATCATAGTTTTCAGATTCTTTTACAATTATTCCATTTTTTATTGCTTTTCTTACCCCTCTTCTCTTTGATTGTTGAAAATTATTAAAGATGCTTTCTTCCGATTGTTTTAAGTCTATAAAAATATCAGTGGTTGGGTTAAAAGGCGACTGTTCAATTTTAAAACCCTTTTCTAAGAATTTTTTTCTTGTAAGATAATAATTTTTATCGACGGTTAAGATATTAGGTGAGATCTTAAGAGAAAAAATCCTGTATTTTTTGAAAAGTTTTGAGATTTCCCCGAAGGTTAAATTTTCCGGTGGTCGGGAAATTTTAGCAAAAAAACCAATAACAGGAAATTTCTTTAAAAAGACATTGGCAAAATTGAGCCTTTCCACTTTCCAATTGAGAGATTTCATAAAATTGGCAAATTGAGGAGATTGACGAATATCGATCATAATTTCTTCCGGATGGTATCTGCCTTGTCTTTTTCACCTGTTTTTTGGTAAAGATCCAATAATTCCACGTAACTGAAGCGAAAATTTGGATCTAAACTAAGAGCTTTTTGATATTCTTCTTCTGCTTCTTTATATCTACCCTGGTTTTTATAAATATTTGCTAAATTATGGTGAGTATTTGGGTAGACATCTGAAGTTTCAATTATTTGTTTATATTGCGAAATTGCAAGTTCTAAGTCTCCTTTCTCTGCATAAGTCATAGCTAGATTGTGACGCATTGGGATATGCCAAGGAGATTGTTTCAGGCTTATGATATAGAAGGTGATCGGATCATGCCAGTGAGTGTTACGGGTAACAGTTCTTAAAAAAAGAAGAAGACAGATAATCGTTCCAAGAAATATTAAGAGAATACGTTGGTTAGCCCGGTGGTATTTTTTGTAGAGGAAACAAAAAAGAAAACCAGCAATAAGGAAGAATGCTACAGAAGGAAGATAAAGATAATGTTCAGCAATGATATTATTTATAGGTATAATGCCTGATACCGGAAAAATGCAAATAAAAAACCAGAAGAAGGAAAAAATAAATAGATTGTTTGTTTTTCTTAAAACTAAAGAAAGGATCAAAAATGTAAGGAAGGCAAAAATAAAAATAATTACCCACAGATTTAACGGAGAAACAATAATAGGAGCGCTACGGGCAAAAACTAACTCGTAAGGTAAGAAAATGATGGAAAAATACTGGAAAAATACGGCAAAGAAAGTTAATAATCTTACTAAAAGATTCTGGCTGTATAGATTTTCTTCGCGGTAGAAGTTTAAAGTGTTAGCAAAATTCAAAACAGTCAGACGTAAAAAAATATAGATAATAGTTATTACTATAAAAGGCATAAGTATTAATAGTATTTTTTTTACGCTGGTTTTATATTCTTTTTGAGTAAAGTAAGTAAGTAAAAAAATGGCGGGAAAGATGATTGCTGTTTCTTTGGAAAGAAGTGAAAGGATAAAAAATATAATTGAAAAAATATACTTAGCGATAAAATATTTATCTTTTTTTAGCAAAGAGGTAAAAAGAAGAAGTGAGGAAAGTCCAAAAAAGGAATAAAGTGGGTCAGTACGGCCGGAAGCATAAGCGATCGCCTCTGTTTGTACAGGGTGAATGATGAAAAGTAAAGATGTTAAAAAAGCAAGCAGTTTATTTCTAAAAAGCCAGTTAATAAAAATAAAAATAAATATACCATTGGCGGCGTGAAGAATAATACTAGTTAGATGATAACCTAATGGATTGTTTTTCCAGACTGCATAATCGAGGGCAAAGGAGGTAAGAAGAACTGGTCGGTACATATTACTTTTTTTCCCGGCTCCCGCCACCATATTCTCGGTAAAATATTTTGGTAACAATCGAGGATTCTGTACATAGTAATTTTGGTAAATGAGTTCCTCATCATCATAAAATAGTTTATTTGATAAGATATTTACATAGGTAAGGAAACCGAGAATGAATATAAATATGTAGATAAATATGTTTCGTTTTAAAGATTTGCTCATAAATTAATATGGCTTTTAATTTTCAAAAATGCCTTGCGTAATCTATCGGCCACATTATAAAGATTATATAAAGCGGGATTTATTACCAGATCAAAACTTCCGGCAAATTCCACAAGGCGTGGATTGTATCCCTGTTTGAAACGGTGGAAACCATACCAAGGATCTTTAATGTCTGGATTCGGTCCTAATGAGCCCCACATATCAAAAAGTTTAGCGCCTTTCCTTTTTCCCCATTTTATCGCTTCCCACATAAGAAGATTTGAAGCCATAGTGTTTCTGAATTTTCCACTCGAAGCGCCATAAGGATAATAAATCACACCATTAAAAAAAAATAATATCCACGCAGCTAAAACAATGTTGCCTTCTTTTGGATAGGTTGCGGTTAATAGATGCGCCATGCCCTCAGCTTTAAGAGTTTCCCACATAAGTTGGTGGTAATTTTTATTATGAGCAAAGAATTTCTGGCGTTTAGTAGTTTCAAAGGTTAAGTGTAAATATTCAGAAAAAGCTTGATCAGAGTTATTTTCTTGTACAGTTATTCCATGTTTTTGAGCAACTTTAATATTATAGCGGGTTTTTGGATGCATCCCTTTTAAAATTTCTTCATCAGTTTTATTTAGGTCTAACTGAAAAGTATACTTAGTGAAAAGGGGATGAGCAGAGGGAACAAGTGTAATTTTCCAATTTTTCATTGCTAATTCCCAATCATTTTTTTCAATATTAGGTTCTAATTTTATGAAAATACAATTATATATTTTTCCTATTTCTATTAGTTTATTCAGCATCTCTTTTGAAGGTATGCGTCCTTTTGGGAAATAGCCGATTCTATAGGAGGTAAAAGGTAAAGAATGAATAGTGATTTGGGCAGTTTCGATAAGTTTATCTTTTTCGTATCGTCCTAGACGAATTACTTCAATTCCGGTTTTTTTTCTAAATTCTCCCCAACACCATGATTGTAGCGGGTGCGAAGCAAGTTTATCAAAGGCAATTTTGTCTTTTATGGTTAATATTACAGGCATAGCTTAACAAAGATAATTTATGGTATCATATTTTTAATAATGAGGAAAAACAAGGAGAAAGGATTCAAATTAAAGCACTTTAGGAAACAGACAGAACAACCGTTTGCTCTTCTTGCCTTAACTTTTATGGTTTTAATGGTAGTAATCTCTTTTTTCGGTTATCGTTTTATAAAATTCTCACCTATATTTTTAGCTTCGCCAACCGCTACACCTGTTCCCCAGATGGATATGGTGACGCAAGAAAAAGCAGGATTATCCCGTGATGAATATGTGGCAAAAGCTAAGGAGGTTTTAGCAGGAAGTTTAAATATCCCTGTTTCGGAGATCAATCTTAGTAGAGTGGAAGAAGTACGTTTTAGCGATACTAGCCTAGGCTGTCCTCAAAGCGGAAGACTATACTCTCAAGTGATTACCCCAGGATATGTAATTGTTTTAGTTGCACGCGGAAACACTTATACCTACAATGCAGGTATTAATAAAGTAGTTAGTTGCGATTCTAAATAATATAAGAAGAATCGGTAAGATCCTCTGGTATCTCGAGTAGAAAGCGGGAAATTTGATTTGTATTAAACTGACCGAAATATAATCTTTTTCTGGCGTAAGTAAGATAAACTTTTTCCATTGCTCGAGTTATACCAACATAACAAAGTCTTCTTTCTTCCTCAAGTTCAAGGGGCTCAAACAGTGTTTTTGCATGGGGAAAAAGACCTTCTTCCATCCCAACCATAAAGATCGTTTTAAATTCTAATCCTTTAGCCGCATGTAGAGTCATTAAGGTAACAGCATCTTCATGATCTTTCAACACAGGATGGTCAGGTAGATATTCTTGTTCAACCAGCGAAACGTTTTCTAAAAATTGGATAATTTCTGGGAATTCCTTAGCTACCGAACGGAGTTCTTTTATATTTTCAAGTCGTACTAGATCTTCATCTAGTTTATTATTATATAAATCAAGATAAGAAGTAGCTTCAATAAGCCGATCCAGCGTTTCTAAAGTAGTTAATTGATTCTTATTTTTTTTATAATCTTGGGCAAAAGAAAGAAATTGCGCAAAACGTTTTTTTCCAAGCTTTTCTGCTCTTTTTTGAGAAACGCTGTCTTTCGGATTTATCAATAGCTTAAGATAAGAAAGTACGTCTTTTATTTCCTTTCTTTCATAAAATCTTACTCCTCCTACTAATACGTAAGGTATGCCAGCATGGAGTAAAGATTCCTCAATTACTCTGCTTTGGGCATTGGTGCGGTAAAATACGGCAAAATCGCGATAGTGACATTGATTATCCAAAGATTGTTGTTTGATTATTTCACTAACGACAAAATCAGCCTCGCTATGTTCATTTTCTGCCTGATAGATTGTGATAGGCGCCCCACCGTTTTTTTCTGTCCATAGTTTTAAGACTGGATGAGAATCATTTTTAGAGATTATTGAAAAAGCCGCATCAAGAATATTTTGAGTAGAACGATAATTTTGTTCAAGATGAAATACTCGTACATTACTATAGTCTTTTTTGAAATTTAAGATGTTTCTGAAATCAGCTCCACGCCATGCGTAAATACTTTGTGATGCATCTCCCACTACACAGATATTTCCCCATTTTCGATTGAGTAGCTTAGTTAATACATATTGAGCATGATTTGTATCTTGATATTCATCAATTAAAATATAACGAAATTTATCCTGATAATAAGAGGCAATGTCTTTATTTTCTTGAAAAAGTTTAACTACAGAAAAAATCAAATCATCAAAATCAACAGCGTTATTTTTCATAAGAAGTTTTTGATATTCAAAATAAATTTTGGTAATTTCTTTTTGAAAATTGCCATAGGCAAATTGAGGATAATCTATGGCTGAAATAAGCTCATTTTTTGCTTGAGAAATGATGGCGCCGACTACCCCAGGATTAAATTTTTCTCTCTCAAGATCAAGTTTTAGCACTATTTCTTTCAAGGCATCTTTTTTATCTACTTCATCGTAGATGAGGAAATTAGGCGAAATGCCAAGACAATGACCATGTTTTCTTAGGATTTTTGCGCAAAGAGAATGGAAAGTTCCAGCATAAGGAAGTTGACGATCTGAAATTAATTCAGAGATTCTTTTTTTCATTTCATTTGCAGCTTTATTGGTGAAAGTTAACATTAGAATGTTTTTGCTTGAAATATTTTTTTCTAAAATAAGATGGGCCACTTTATAAGTTAAAACTCTGGTTTTTCCTGATCCAGCACCGGCAAGAATTAAAATCTTTCCATCGGTACATTTAACCGCCTCAATTTGTTGGGGGTTTAAGTGTTTAAGAAGATTATTTTTCATGCTACAATAGACACTATAATAACATAAAACGTAAATTTATAAATTCGGGTTTCAACAAAATTATTTAGAGTTGTAATTTGCATATGAAGCAAGTTATAGCAAATTGGAAATCAAACTTAGATAGTAAAAAAATAGAAAATTGGTTCAAAGTGCTTAGCGATAAATACCAATGTTATCATAGTAACAAATTGGAAAAGTTGGTAATTGTTGTTTGTCCGCCTTTTGTTTATATACCACTAGTTAAAAAATTAATTAATGAAAATAAACTACCGTTTAAATTGGGAGCACAAAATCTTTCACCTTATAATGATGGCGCTTATACCGGTGAAGTCTCGGCAAAAATGTTAACAGAGTTCGTAGAATATGTGATTATTGGTCATTCGGAAAGAAGAATGAAATTTCATGAAGACGAAGAAATGCTTAAAGAAAAAGCGTCGAGGGCGATAGAATCAGATATAAAAATAATATATTGTATTTCGGATGAAGAAAACTTAATTCCAGATTTTGTAAAAATAGTTGCCTATGAACCAATTTGGGCTATAGGAACAGGACAAAGCGATAATCCTGATCATGCGGCAAAAATCGGTGATGCCTTGAAAGCAAGGATAAGGGGTTGCAAATTCATCTATGGTGGTAGTGTTCAATCAGAAAATGTAATTAGTTTTTTAGAAAAACCTTCAATCGACGGTATTTTGCTCGGAAAGGCGAGTCTTGACCCTGTTATTTTTTGGGAGATTATAGCTCATGCCTCTAAAACAGTTTAGAAGAAGACTGTTAAAATATTTGCCTTTTATAAAATCCATTTTAATATTGGTAGTTATCCTTTTTTGTATTTTTCTAATCATTAAAGCAGTCTCTCCTTTTTATAATTTTGCAAAGCGAAATAATATTTCTCTCAAATTTATTTCCAGTCTTTTATTAAATCAAAATTTACCGCTCAAAAGTTATCAAGACAGAACTAATGTCATAATTTTAGGTATAGCAGGCGGAGAGCATGATGGTTCTGATCTTACCGATACAATGCTTTTTTTAAGTCTTGATTTTAAAAAACATGATGTAGTGATGATTTCTCTTCCTAGAGATATTTGGTTGCCTTCAATTCAAGATAAGATTAATACTGCCTATCATTATGGTGAAGTACAGAAAAAAGGAGGAGGATTAATTATGGCAAAAGCAGCGATAGAAGAAGTAATTGGTCAACCTGTGCATTATGCTTGGTTGATAGATTTTTCCGGTTTTAAAAAACTTATTGATTTGGTTGAAGGGGTAGATATTTTTGTGGAGAAAGGATTTGTCGATGAGTATTATCCTATCCCTGGGCGTGAAAATGATGATTGCAACGGTGATCCTAAATATAAATGTAGATATGAAACTTTACGTTTTGAAAAAGGCTTACAGCATATGGAAGGAGAAAGAGCTTTAAAATATGTCAGAAGTAGACAGGCAGAAGGAGAAGAAGGGACAGATTTTGCTCGTGATAAAAGGCAGCAACAAATCATTTTGGCACTAAAGAACAAAATATTTCAATTTTCTTTTTTTAGTAAACAAGACAAGCTTAAACAGTTAATAAATATTGTTAACGAATATTCATTGAGCGATATGGATTTGTCAGAAAAGATACTTTTCGCTAAATTTTTCTTGGAACTTAAAAATGATAATATTCGAAAAATTGTCTTAGACAATGGAGATAAAAATAAAAACAGAGAAGGTTTTTTAATCAATCCTCCAATAGATAGTAAATATAAAAATTTATGGGTGCTTGTTCCTAGAAGTATGGATTTTTCAGAAATAAAACAATATATTGCTTGTCAAATAACTGATCCCAATTGCGTTTTATCCCCGTAGGTCAACATTAAGAATGGAGGAAGAATTTTATTCCTAAAAGGATAAACAAAAATCCTCCGCCGATAAACATTAAAGAGGTTTCTAAATTTCCTGAACGTGGAGCTTCTGTTATAGAAATAGTTGGTACAGGTGAGGGAGATGATGTTGGTATTAAAGTAGGACTAGGTTCAATTGTAGGGGTGGTTACAATTGAAGGTGTGATCATAATGGTAGGACTTGGAGTGAGACTGGCAGAGGCGGTTGCTTCTCCAAGAACACTTTCACCGCTTTTTAAGATAGTAAATTTACGCTTGATAGTTATCAGTTTACCTGAAGCGTCGTATCCTTTAATAGTGACTGTATGCGAGCCAGGAGCCAGTGGTTTTAACGGACGAAAAAACCAGGTACCGTCAGTATCCACGGTAACTTGTGCAGATTGAGGTGTGGTATTAATAGTGATAGAGATTACCTTATTAGGTATTCCTACGCCGCGAATTCTAGGTTGATTATCCGTGGTGGTGTCGCCGTCATTTGCGGGGAATAATAGATCAATTTGTTGAATTTTTTTATTGCTTATTTGAGGTGCAAAGGTAGGAATTTGAGTTGGTATTATTTTTGTTTGTGTCCCAAGAATTTTTTGTTCGTTTAATTTTGCAATTAAATCTTTTTTACTCTCTAGATTTGTAAAATTATAAGAATTACCTATTGTCATAGGGGGGATAGCAAAATTTTGCCGGATGGATTTTACGTCAGTTATAGCGGTGGCAACTAAATCATTTGTTAATTTGGCAGTAATTTGGATGATATCTTCATCTTTCGGTTCAATGCGAGTTTGAAAATCTTGCGAACGCAAGTTAGAGAGAGGAATTACCCATAGTCCTGCACTGTCCACCCTTCCTGATAAAGGTAAGTTTTTACCAACTACTAGATAAACAATCGCTCCTTCTGCTGGTTTATTATTCATATCCAGAAGTGTTCCACGTACAGGAGGAAGAGAATAAACAGAAGCTATTTTTGGGGCAGTTTTTTGAGTAAAAATTGAATATTCGTTATTAATAAGTTTGATAGTATAGACAGTATTTTCTTTAAGATTTTTTGCTGTTATATGATGTGTTAATCTTGGTCTTTGTATATTGTCACTATCAAGATCATCAAGTAATGTTTGTGAGTATGATCCGTTGGAAATATTGATGACGCCCGAAGTGGGAATATCGGTAAACCAAGATACTGTAAAAGAATTATCTGTTATATTAGTTAAATGAACGTCTTGGGCTTTAATTTTTGTTTTAGCTTTAGAATAATTAAGATGTGCAGAGCGGTCAAAGTAAACTATTCCACCAATAACAAAAAAAAGAAACAGCATTCCTAGAATATTGGGTATCTTGATTTGTTTACGGTACATTTACTCCTCCCTGCTTTTTAGTTTTAAGATTATTTCATTGTCAAAGGTTGGTGTCAATGGAACAACCTGACGAAGCTCTTTTTGACTTATTGTGGATTTTCTTCTTGCGCTAGCGATATCAATACTTATCCAAGCAACAACACTTAAAAAAATAATTACTGCAATTACTACGAATTCTTTACGGTTCATAATAAGCTACTCCTTTCAAAGTTAGGCGGAGATTACCACTTGTAGTACCTCCTTCTTGATTAAAATCTAATGATTTGATAGTTATTATTCTTCTCCAGTTTAGAATATGAGAAATTAAGGCGTTAAGAGATGAATATTCACCGTAAAAAGTCGCACCAAAACCATATTGTTCCATTTTGGATTTTGCTGATGGAGTAGAAACAGGTACGCTGTCTATCTGGAGTTGAGATATAGAAACGTTTTCCTGCCTTGCGAATCTCTCAAGAATTTTTGCTAATTTACTGAAATTGGCATTATTTGGCAAAGCATTTTCTACAAGAGGCAAATCATTACGGATTTTTTCGTATTCTGTTTGAGCGGTGATAAGACTGTTAATTTTATTTTCATAGTCATTGTTTAATTTTTTTAAGTCTTCCACACTTTTTATCAATGACGTTGCAGTAGTAAGGGCTGGTTTTATAGCAAAAATTCCAAAAAAAGATAAAACAATAAGAGTAAAAGTTAAGGTAAAATATGAAACGGTTTTTTTATCTTTAAAGTCAACTTTTTGTTGAAATTTTTTATAGACTTGTCTAAATTGAATATATTGTAAAGGAATAGCGTTCATAAATTATATTGACGGTGACTGATTAAGCTTAGCTGTAATTTTAAATTCCACTTTTCCATCTGGATGTCTTTTGATATCATCTAGAATCACTTCAGAAAATTTTTTGTCACCTTGAAGCTGTTTTAAAAGATAGTTGAAACTAAAAAGATTTTCTGCCCTCGCGCTAAAAGTGATTTTTTCATAAGAAATAGAAAGATTTGAGAGAGAAATATTAGAAGGAAATTTTTCTTCGATAAAATTTAAAATTTTAAGAGGAAGATCCTGTTTTTCCAAGGTAATTCTTATATTTGCCAGCCTATTTTGAATTTTTCTGATTTCATTTTCCAAATCTCCTATAGAGTCAATAATAGCTTGTTTTTCGGCTGTTCTTTCTTTTAATTCTGCATTTTCTCGATCTAATTGGAAGCGAAGAAAAAAAACAGAAAGTACGACCATTTGGGTAATAATTAGAATATAGCGTCCATAATTTAAAACCCAAGATAATAACCGTTCTGAAAAGCCAATTTCTTTTTCTGGCTTAAGAATAAGATTTATCGAAGCGCTCTTTTTTTTACGGGCAAGCATATAGAGTTTATTCTCTTAATTATACAATGATATGATTGATAATTGGAATGGTAACCGTGTGGATTAACTTTATGAAGATTTGTCCGCGGTTTCTTTTCTTTTTTTAGCTTTAAGAGGCTTATTTGTGGTTTTTGCAGTATTTGTTTTCTCGGTTATTAATTTTGAAAGATTGGATTTCAATCTCGCAACCTTATTAGGATGAAATATATTTTTCTTCGCAGATTTATCAAGAAGACTAAAGACTTTAGGAAGAAGATCAACTGATGGATTTTTTTTAAATGATTTTAAGGCAGATTTTACCGACTTTTTTACCAACAAATTATATCTTTGTCTTTTTTTATCCTGACGCAGTTTCTTTTTGGCGCTTCTTGTTATCGGCATGTACTGTAGTATACTAGAGAAAGAGCTAATGGTCAAGCTATTTAAGAATACCTTCTTACTCTTAAACAAGACACAAACTAATATATTATCTGCCGCTTCTGTCATTATGACAGCGGTTGCCATTTCGCGTGTATTGGGACTTTTTCGTGATAGACTGCTAGCAGGACGTTTTACTCCGGAGGAATTAGGGGTTTATTACGCCGCATTCAGATTGCCCAACATGATATTTGAACTTCTAGTGATGGGTGCATTAGCCACAGCTTTTATTCCTGTTTTTACTGCCAGCTTAATCACTAAAGGTAGCAGAGAAGCTTTTAGGATTGCTTCTTCGGTGATTAATATAGGCTTATTGGTTTTTGCTTTCTTTTCATTCCCAATTTTACTTTTCACTAAACAAATTTGTTATCTTTTAGCGCCAGGTTTTGATGAGGCACAGATTAAACTCATGGTGTCTTTTACCCAGATTATGATTTTAGCGCAGGTTTTTCCTCTAATCATAGGAAATTTTTTTACCGGAATATTACAATCTTTCCGAAATTTTCTGCTACCGTCATTGGCGCCTGTAATCTATAATGTCGGAATAATCATTGCTATTTTAATCTTTACACCCTTTGTGGGACTTTATGCACCAGTATTAGGTGTAGTTATAGGGGCGGTTCTTTTTACTGTAATTCAGATACCAGCGATAATTTCCTTAGGCTACAGACATGATTTTAATTTTTCCTTCTCCGATCCAGGTACAAGAGAAGTGGGAAAGCTTATGTTACCAAGAACTCTTGGTTTAGCTGTTTCCCAGATAGACACTACTGTTGATTTAGTTTTATGCACGTTACTGGGAGCTTCCGCAGTAACTGTTTTTAACTTCGCATTACATTTGCAGCAGGTTCCAGTAGGTTTATTTGGTGCTAGTATTGCTCAAGCAACATTACCTTCGCTTTCATCATTTTTTGCTCAAAAAAACATTAATGAATTTAAAAAGATTTTTATTTCTTCTTTTCATCAGATACTTTTTTTAGTAGTTCCGCTTTCAGCAATCTTGATTGTGCTTCGTATTCCTTTAGTGCGTTTGGTTTTTGGTTCATCTGTTTTATTTGATTGGGAGAGTACAGTTTCAACAGGTAAAATACTGGCTTTTTTTAGCATTTCTCTTTTTGCTCAGGCTGAAGTACATTTAATAGCTAGAAGTTTTTACGCTATGCACAACAGTAAAACACCAGTAATAATAGGCGCAATTTCTGTAGCGATAAACACTGCGCTTTCTTTGCTTTTTATCTTAGTTTACCATTATCAAGTGTGGTTTTTAGGACTCTCAAGTTCAATAGCCAGCATTTTAAATATGTTGCTTTTACTGATTTTCTTTGACCGAAAAGTTTCTTCACTTGATCGTTTTGAGCTTTTATTTCCTGCTTTGAAGATTTTTTTAGCAGGGACAATTGCTGGAGTTGCTCTTTATATTCCGATAAAACTTTTTGATCAACTGGTTTTTGACACAACCAGAACTATCAATTTAATAATGCTTACTACTGTTTCCACAGTTATAGGTCTTTCCGTATATATGTTTTTTGCTTGGTTTTTGGGAGTGTCACAAGTAGCTATACTTGGTAAATTTTTCCGGCGTTTCAAAGAGCCTCGTCGTGGAGTAATCATCGATGTTACACAGGAGGTGGTAAATCTTCAGCAAAAAGAGTTATAGTTTATTGTTGGGGTAATGGGGCAAGTTCAATAAGAAGGATACTGTTTTTCGGGATAATAAAAGTTTTACTTATTGTGCTATTTGTACTTTGTATAACAAATTCTCCATTTTTTTCTTCGAGCGGATAAGAATACTTAAATTTATAAGAAGAGAAGACTAATCCTTTAAAAGTTATCGGAACATTTTCTACTCGTTCTCCTGAAGAATCGTAATTGGCAATGATAACTTTTACGATGTTGCCATATTTTGTTGCAATAGCCTTGATAAAGGTACTTTCGCCATCTAAAAATAGATTTTGCCCGCTAAGACTGTTTAAAGCCGCAAAAGCTTTATAGCGAAGTTTAGAACTAAGAGGTTGCGGGTCTTTTTCATGTGTGATAATTCCCCATTTTCCTCCAAAAGGTGGCGGTCCATCCTTTATTTCAAAAGCAAAAGCTAAATTTACTTTTCTATAAAATTTTGAGACTGCAGAAACGACATAAGCTGCGCTTGCGCTAGTATTATTTGCCGCTGTATTTTCCGAATCAAATCCCCATTCGGTAATAATAAGTGGTAAATTTGTATACTTAGGATAAGATGAAAGGATTTTTCTAGTGTTTTCCGCATCAGAAGAATATATTTCAGGATTTTTTGTATATCTATGCCATGAATAGAAATCAAGCCTGAGATTATTTTCATGAGTATAAGAGACTAAATCTTTAAGCCATTCAGGGTAATAGGAGCCTACAGCCGGTCCGCCGAAATAATAATTATTTGTATTTTGCGCTTCTTTTGCCCCTTCATTCGCATAATAATAAAGTTGGCGGTAATCTTTTTCCGAAGACATTTTCCAAGCCCCAAATTGAGGAAGTTCAGGTTCGTTCCATACCTCATAATATACTTTATCCAGATTCTTTTTATTCCGTCCACTATAGTGTTCAATAGTGGCTTTTATCAGATCCTTCCAGTAATTCCAATTAGATGGAACATCAGTTACTTTTCCAGACGCAGTAAAAGAAGAGGGCATATACGAGAGAGAAAAAAACGGTAAAGCTCCCATTGCAATAATATCATCAACTGTCTTATCAAGTTCCGAAAAATCATAAACAAATTTATCATTATCTTTTTTTACAAGATTATAATAATCATAGATATGATCAAGACGTATATAGCGCGGCGACAATTTACGCATTAAGCTAATAGTATTAGAAAGCATAGGTGGGGATTCTTCGCCTCCTTGAGCAAAAGCAGACCACGTTTTATCAATGGTGCCAATTGTTTTTCTAGTGTCGATAATTAAATTGGCAGGTTTATAAGCAGCTTTGCCTAACCATTTTTGTGTTTCTTGAGTAATAAGAATTGTTAATGGAAGAGTAAAAACGATAATAAGGAGAATCAGGATCTTCTTATTCATTAGATTTCATGCTAACAAAAAACATCACACTTGACAATTATTAGCAGTCGTGGTAGATTAGTGCTAATTTATGACAGACCTGACACAAAGACAACTTCAGATACTTAAAGCAATTATCGATGAATATATTGAGACAGCGGAACCTGTAGGTTCTGATAAATTGGATAAAAAATATAATTTAGGGGTTTCTCCGGCGACTATCCGTAACGAAATGGTGAAGTTAACACATGCTGGATTTCTTAAGCAACCATATACATCAGCCGGAAGAGTTCCTACTCCTTTAGGATTGAAGTTGTATGTTAACAAACTGATGCAGACAAAAGAACTTTCAGTAACAGACGAAGTAAAAGTTAAACAGAAAATACTCGATTGTAGGGATAAAATGGATAAACTTCTTAGGGAGGCAACCAGAACTTTAGCAAGTCAAACAAAAACAATGTCTCTGGCAGCTACAGATGAAGGAGATATGTATATGGGCGGATTGGGAAATATCCTTGATATGCCTGAATTTTACAATATAGACATTACTAAGCATCTTCTTGATACTTTAGATGAATATGATTATTGGTGGAATATTTTTTCTCATTTGGGAGAAACTAGCGACAGTTTAATGGTATTCTTAGGAGAAGATCTTGGTAGACAATTCCTTAGTCAATGCGGCGGAGTATTTGTACGTTTCGAATCTACCTCGAATAAAGGAGCAATAGGAGTAATTGGTCCATCAAGGCTGGATTATTCAAGGATTATTCCTACTGTGCGTTATGTAGGTGATCTTATTAGTGAAGTTGCCAAAAATCTTTAATAATTATTTTTATGAAGAAACAGTTAGATTCAGAAATAGAAGTAGTTAAAAAAGAGCGAGATGAATATAAAAACAAATATCTTCGAGCTCTTGCTGATTATCAAAATCTTGAAAAAAGGATAGCTGCGGCAAGAGCGGAAGAAATAAAACATGCAGCAGGCAAGTTAATTATTCAACTTTTACCAGTGTTGGATGCTTTAGAAAAAACAGAAGAAGTATTAAAAGATAAAGGATTGGCTATTGTTATAAAACAGTTTAAAGATATACTTTCTAGTGAATCATTAAAGAAAATTGAGGTGATCGGCAAAAAATTCGATCCCCACATTATGGAGTGTATTGAAGTAGTTGAAAGCGATAAAGATGAAATTGTGGTAGAAGAGGTGAGGTCAGGGTATTTTTTGGCTGATAAATTACTTAGGCCGGCTAGGGTTAAGGTAGGAAAATTAAAGAAATCTTAATACGCTTAATTATAATTATTTGGATAAAAAGGAGGTATAAATTATGTCAAAAATAATCGGTATTGATCTTGGCACCACTAATTCTTGCGTTGCCGTGATGGAAGGGGGTAGTCCTAAAGTTATACATTCTGCTGAGGGGCGCAATGTTATTCCTTCTGTGGTTGATCCGATAAAAAGGATTGTGGGAGATGTAGCTAAAAGACAGATGGTTATAAATCCCAAATCGACAATTTTTTCTATAAAGCGTTTAATGGGAAGAAAATATAGTGATAAATCAGTTCAGTACGATATAAAATGGTTACCTTATACCATTAAAAGCGGTCGGGAAGGAATGGCAGTGGTTGAGGTGGGCGGAAAAACTTTTACTCCGCAGGAAATATCAGCAATGATACTTCAGAAAATCAAAACAGACGCAGAAAGTTATTTAGGAGAAAAAGTAAGCGAGGCTGTTATTACCGTTCCGGCATATTTTGACGATAGTCAGCGTCAAGCCACCAAGCAGGCGGGAGAAATAGCTGGTTTGACCGTAAAAAGAATACTAAATGAACCTACAGCAGCAGCTTTGGCTTATGGTCTAGAAAAGAAACATGCTCATACAGTAGCTGTTTATGATTTAGGAGGAGGTACATTTGACATCTCTATTCTAGAACTGGGTGAAGGAGTTTATGAAGTAAAAGCGACAAATGGAGATACTCATTTGGGTGGAGATGATTTTGACAAGAAAATTCTTGATTTTTTGGCGGACGAATTTAAAAAAGAACAGGGAGTGGATTTAAGGAAAGACCCTCAAGCTTTGCAAAGATTAAGGGATGCCGCGGAAAAAGCAAAAATAGAACTTTCCAGCAGTCTTGAAACAGATATAAATCTGCCGTTTATTACTCAAGGAAAGGAAGGGCCTTTACATCTCGTGATGAAATTAACTAGAGCTAAATTAGAAAGCATAGTTGATGATCTTGTTAAAAAAACAATTAATCCAGTTGAAGCTTGTTTGAAAGATGCCAAAATTACCAAAGATAAGGTTGATGAAGTAGTTTTGGTTGGTGGTATGACAAGGATGCCAAAAGTTATCGAAATAGTTAAAAACTTTTTTGGCAAGGAACCAAACCGTTCTGTTAATCCTGATGAGGTAGTAGCAGTTGGTGCGGCAGTTCAAGCGGGAGTTTTAACAGGGGAAGTAAAAGACGTAGTTTTGCTTGATGTTACTCCTCTTACTTTGGGAGTTGAGACTTTGGGTGGAGTGGCAACTCCACTTATTAACAGAAATACGACAGTTCCTACCTCAAAATCAGAAATTTTTTCAACTGCCGCTGATAATCAGACATCTGTTGAAATTAACGTTATTCAGGGTGAGCGTCCATTGGCGGCTGATAATAAATCATTGGGAAGATTTATTCTAGATGGTATTCCACCTGCTCCCCGGGGAATTCCACAAATTGAGGTAACTTTTGATATAGACGCTAACGGTATTCTAAATGTTTCGGCTAAAGATAAAGCTACAGGCAAAACTCAAAGCATAAAAATTACTGGTTCCACTGGTCTTTCCAAAGATGAGATTGAAAAAATGACGAAAGAAGCAGAAGCACATGCAGCTGATGATATAGCCAAGAAAGAAAAGATTGAAGCACGCAATAAAGCCGACAACATGATATATGTGGCAGAGAAGTCGCTTAAGGATGCAGGAGATAAAGTAGATGTAAATGTTAAAAAGGAGGTAGAGGAAAAAATCGCCGCTGTTAAGAGTATACTGGATACAGGTACAAAAGAAGATTTAGAGTTAAAAACTAAGGACCTTTCTGACGTCTTGCAGAAAATTGGTCAGGCAATGTACCAGAAACAGGGACAAACAACAGATCAGCAAACAGAAGAGAAGGGAAATGGAGAAAAAAAAGATAAAAACAAGAAAGAAGATGTTCAGGAAGGAGAAGTAGTAAGTTAAAATGACTTAAGTAACCTTTGTTACTTAAGTTAATTCCAATCGGCGCGTTTTACGCGCCCTTTTGGTAAAATAACAATATGGCAAAAGATTTTTACGAAATTTTAGGAGTTTCTCGTAATGCTTCCGAAGCAGAGATAAAGCGTGCTTACAGAAAGCTGGCTTTACAATGGCATCCAGATAGAAACAAGGATCCGTCGGCAAATGAAAAATTTAAAGAAATAAATAAAGCATATGAAGTGCTTTCTGATCCTAAAAAGAAGCAAATTTATGATCAATATGGTGAGGCAGCTTTTTCTCCGGGAGCGGCGGGAGAAGGACCATTTGGTGCTCAAACCGGCCGTTATGGTCCTTTTACATACACTTATACCACCTACAATGGTGAATCTCCTTTTGAAGGATTTGACTTTGGTGGTTTTTCTGATCCCTTCGAGATTTTTGAACAATTTTTTGGTGGTGCTTCTCCTTTTGGAAGAAGAAGCACAAGGCAACGTCCAGTTTATAGATTGACACTCGATTTCATGGAAGCGGTAAAAGGTGTAGAAAAAAAAGTAGAAATCGAAGGAAAAGAAGAAAAGATAAAAATTCCAGCTGGAGTTGATAACGGTACGAGGATAAGATTTGCTAATTATGACATAATTATTAACGTTCAGCCAGACTCAAGATTTAAAAGGGAAGGTTACGATCTTATTTCTGATGTGGAAATAAGTTTTAGTCAAGCGGCTTTAGGCGATGTAGTTTCCGTACCGACTATTGATGGTTTACTGAAGATAAAAATTCACCCTGGTACACAACCTGATACTCTTATTAGACTTCGTGGTAAGGGTGTACCCCATGTAAGAGGAAGCGGTCGTGGAGATCAATATATTAGGATAAAGGTGGTTATTCCCACCAAACTTACTAATAAACAAAAACAGCTTCTTGCTGAATTTGAAAATGAAGAAAGAAATAAAAAAAGAACTTGGTTTTAAATGATGGCTTTATGAAAAAATATCTCTTTTTTTTTGTTCTTATTTTTGCCTCTTTTTCCTTTTATTTTCTTAATAGATATCATAATGACGGTAAGATATTAGGGATAAAAAAGAATACAAGGATTAATAAGATTACTCCTACTCCCACCGCTTTAATTATGCCTGAAAATACAATCGAACTATCAAAGGGCGAGAAAATCTATTGGATAACGTGGATAAAAGTAGAAGATAAAGAAAAATTATTTCTTTACCCAAATTTTACCGATAAAGAATCAGCAAGAAATTTGATTGATAAGAAAAAATGTAAAATTTTGGTCAATGGTAGTTATTACACTAAAGATGATAAACCGCTAGGCTTATTTTTAAGTGAAAATATTTCTCTAGCTGGGAAAACCATCAGTACACTTATGCCTGTTATTTTTTATATTTCAGCGGATAATAAAGAAATTGGTTTTGTTACTAATCTTCCCGAAAATAAAACAAGAATTGCTCTTCAAGTTGGTCCGGTGCTTATTGAAAATGGAAAAGCAAAAAAATTATCCATCAGACAAGATAGTTTAGCAAGAAGGATGATGCTTGCGATAACGGAAGATAAAGAATTGATTTTTCTCGCAGCTTACGGTGCTGATACAATTTTTGAAGGGCCATATCTTTCTGACCTTCCTGAGCTTTTATTACAATTTAGAGAAAAAACAGATATTAAGTTATCTGATGTTGTCAACTTAGATGGTGGCAGTGCCTCGGCTTTTTATGATGGTAAATTTTTCCTCGAGGAGCTTTCTTATATTGGCAGTTATTTTTGTGTTTTATAAACCGACCAATATTTTTTCTTAAAGAAACTTAAATTTTATAAAATAATTTGATTTTCTTATTCTTAGGTTTATTATCGATTATTTATTAAGATAATTCTTAATATTCAAATTATGTTCCTCGATGTTTTTGGCATAATACATTTTTCCTGATTTATCAGAAAGGTAATAAAGATAATCAGTTTTTGGTGCGTTGATGACTGCGTTTATTACTGCAATTCCTGGATTACAAATTGGTGTGGGCGGAAGACTAGGATATTTGTAGGTATTATAGGGAGAATCAATTTCCAAATCTTCCATGGTTAAACTTTTTTTCCACCAGGTTTTTTCTTCTGGTTGATAACCAAGAGCGTATTGTACTGTAGCGTCAATGTCTAGCTTCATACCTATTTTTAATCTGTTTAAAATGACACTAGCTACTAGCGGTCTGTCATTTTCAAATTTAGCCTCTCGTTCAACAAGTGAAGAAACAATGATAAGTTGATTAGGAGAAAGTCCTTTTTGTCCGGCTTTATCATAGATGTCGCTCGTAATTTTTTTATTGAAATTATCAAGCATAATATTCGCTATTTTTTCTCCATTAATGTCTTTTGGGATAAGATAAGTATCTGGAAACATATAGCCTTCTTTGGCATATTTCAGAAAATCTTCTTCAGGAATATTAAATTCTTTTGTTAATTTCAAAGCGATTTCATGATTTCTCCAACCCTCGGGTATCGTAATCCAGATATCGCTAGTGCCATGAGTGAGAGTATTAGCTATAGTCATAAGATCCATTGATGGTTTTAACCGGAATTCTCCAGCTTGAATACGTTCTCCAACACCGCCAAAGCGAGCAATTATAAAAAAAGCCACCGGCGATCGTATAAGATTATCTTTTTTTAATCTTTCGGCAATCTTCCGGATATCATCTCCTCGTTGAATAGTAAAAATAATAGGTTTATTATCGATTGGATTGGCAGGTTTTATCGCCTGATTCCACCAAAGGAAAAGAAAGACCACGCTAATAAGGAGAAATCCCAAAAGAATAATAATTTTTTGCCTCATGATTTTGAAGGTAAAGGTGCCCTTCTGTATCTTTTGGTTTTTGTGTTGAAAAGAAAAATTCTACCGCATTTTTTACAGGTAACCTTAAATTCATCTTCAGTATTTTTTTCCTTGTTGCCGTTTCGGAGAGAAGTGCCACAACCAACGCATCTTCCTTGAGAAAGAAGCCATGCTTGGACAGGTGAAATAATATTACGAAACATATTATTCTATCCTATATATAGGTACGTTTTTTAAGGTATCGACAGCTTCTTTAAGTCTCCATTTATCTGATGAATACAGTATGCATAGTATATCACCTTTGTCCACCTTTTCGTCAATCCTTCGCTCAAGATAAATTCCTGCCTGTTTGTCTTCTGGACAACCAAGTATTTTAGCGATAACTGTCAGATCTTGATTATTAAAAGTAGTAATTGTACCTTTTTTGCTTGTCGGAACCTCATATTTGAATTCTCCTAATTTTATATCTTCTATCCCAAGATGGTGATTTCCTCCTTGAGCCTTAATGATTTCACGCATTTTCGATAAAGCTTTACCGCTTTGAAGTATTTTTCTGGCAAGTTCTTCACCCGATTCCTTGGTTTTTTTGCTGGTGTCAGCAAGACAGATGTTAAGTAATTTACCGGCAAGTCTAAGAGCTTTTGCTTCCAAAACAAAAGGTCTGTCTGGTTTTTGTTCAAGAACTTTTAAGACGTCACGCGCTTCAAGGGAAGGACCAACTCCATGACCGGCAGGTTCAAGAACTTGATTTATGTCAATAGTTACTTTGATTTTGAATTTTTTTGCAAGAAACTTAAATTTATCTGCGATAATTTCTGCATCTTTGAAATGTTTAATTTTTAAAGTTTCACCTACGGGTAAGTCCAAAACTAGATGAGTAGCACCAGAAGCTACTTTTTTTGCCATAATGGAAACGATTATTTTATCAAATGATTCAAAAGCCAAAGGAGCCTCTACTTGTATGATAATATCGTCTGCAGGTGCTAAACCTAGATGTCCTCCCCACACAATGCAACCGCCTGTCTTTTCGACGATTTTTTTAATTTTTTCTGGAGAAAAGGTAACAGGTGCCAATACTTCCATTGTGTCTGCCGTGCCTGCTGGTGTGGTAATTGCACGTGAGGAATTTTTAGGTATTTTAAAACCTGCTGCTGCCACAATCGGCACTAAAATCATCGTGGTTCTAGTTCCTGCTAAACCACCGGTAGAATGTTTGTCAGCAACGATCCCTTTAAAATGAAGCTTTTTGCCTGTTTCTACCATTGCTCGTGTTAAATGATAAAGTTCTTCACTGGAGAATCCTTCCTTAAAACCCGCTGCTACAAAATATGTAGTCAAAATTGGTCCAAGTCTTTGGTGGCTGACTTCATCCATAAGTGAAAAAATTTCCCTATAAGATAATTTTTTACCCAAAAGTTTTTTCTTTATAGCAGAGAGCGCTTCTAAAGATTGGTGACCTTGACTAGTGGATTTTTTTTTGTGAATCTTCATAATTACTCATTATACATTATAAATTAGTCAATTTACCTCTAACGATAAGTCTTTTTAGGTAGGTACCCGGAGGTACGCAGGTAACAAGAGTAATATAAGGCGCATCAAAACGTTGTTCTAATACGGAAATATCATCAGGCCAGACGATTTTCATCTCATAAATTTTATAACGGTAAACAAGAGAATCAACATGAATATATATTTCGTCATCCTTTTTTAATTCCGGCAACTTTGAAAAAATAGTTTTATAGTCTTTAGGATTATAAAACCATAGAAGCGTTGAATGACCAAAAATCACCGGATTTCCATATTCTCCAGGCGTGGGGCCAGTGAACTGAATAAGGTTTTTTGAAAGATCTTCTCCTCCAACAAGCACCCTTGCTTCATTTATTCCCAACTTTGGTATTGAGAGAGAGTAAGAAGTAATGTTAGATGCAGCTATCTTTAATTGAAAAGCTTTAGGAAACCAAACGCTTGCTTTAGTATAATCAGTAGTTTCTGCACTAAGAATTGCCGGAAAATCAGCAATGGAATTTTTAATAAATTCACCAGGAATTGGTTTAATAATCTCATTAAATTTTGGCGCATAAAAAAATTCAAAAGTAAATATAGGATATAGAACCCAAATAAGTAAGCTTATTCCCGAGGCAATACAGACAAAAGAAATAATAGCGGCAATTTTCCTAAAAGGCTTTTTGTTTGTTTTTACATATGTATATAAAGTCATAGATCAGCGGATGACTAGATGCATTTGGATGTTTTTTTGATTTAAGGGAAGTAAATCAGTAAAAAATGGTAGATAATTTTCTCTAATGATATTAAATCCTCCAATCGTGGGGATTGAAGATATAATATTTTTTGCCTGATTGTATGATTTACCTGAAATTTCTTTTTTTATTTTTTCAAGATTAATTTCTGGTAGATAATAAGAATTGATTACGGCTTTAGCTTGCATATTCTCCTTTTTATCAAAATTAATATCCTCGATTTTGATCTGTGTTCTATTTAGATCTAATGTATAGCCTGATAACGTACTAACATTTTCTTCTTTAGCTAAATTAGTGAGATCTTCTTCTTTGAAAACAAGTGCATTAACTCTCACGACAAGAGTGAGTTTTATTTCTTTCGCTTCAGAATCTATATCTTTGCTGAATTTTTTGGAAACAATCTCTTTTTTTATCGAATTATCAAGTAATTTTTCTCCTGTTGTTAGTTTTTGAAAAAGTTTTTGTTTTGCTTTTGAAGTAAGCTCATCGGAGAGTTCAGATAAAAGTTTATCCTGATCTTCTTTGGAGACACTATTCACCTCACGGCTTGTACCGCCGCTGAAATTTTGGCTGTTTTTAGCATAATATGAAGTTTGCGGAAAGTCTTTAAAAATAAAGGTTGTACCAGCCGCGATATTTGCCTCAGGACCGACTTCAACAGCGGTTACTTTTGCCGTAGTTTTTCCAAAAGCTAATCCTTCACCAGTATCAGAGGCAGAAGCAATGTTTATTTCTTCATCAAGAGTAAATTTAAAATTATCACCGATTAATACGGTTTGTTTGGGGAAAGTCTTAGCACTTAAAGTTTTATTGTATATTGTTATTTCTCCACGGGCTGGTTCACCCACTTTCTTTTTGCCTGAAGTGCTGGCAATTTTTTCCCCAGTTATCTCTTCAGTAATTGTTTTGGTAAGAATAATATTTTTACCACCGTCGGTTTTCCCCTTATCTGTTGTAAAGATTACATCTACTTTCTTACTAGTAACGTTAGGATAAACAATAAGATTGACGGTTGCGGATGGATAAAACCAAAAAAATATAGCCATTACCAAAGCAAAAAAGCCTATAGCTCCCAAAAAAATTAAGATAGGAGTTGATTTGTTAGTTAAAAATGAAAATGAAAAAAAATTAGGAAGTCTAAATTTATTAAAAATAGAAGTTTTTTTATCTCCTTCTGTTGCATTTATTTCTTTTTCTTCAACCACCTCTTTCTTATTCGTCATTTCAAAATCTACTACTTCACGATTTGGTTGGATTTTTTGTGCAGTATCTGTTTTTTCCTCAATAATATCCTTGTTTTGGATAAAACCAAAATCATTTTCATCAAGAAATTCTTGCGTTTTTTCTATTGTTTGTTTAGACGTTGGCTCTTTTGAAGTTTGTTCCTCGTCAAAATAGAGTTTTTTTAAAAGGCTTCCTCCAACGGTGTCTACCAAGGCGGTTAAGAGAGTAGATGATTCAAGTATTTCAATTTTTGGGGTATGAAGAAAAGAAGAATGTTTATGCCATGGATAAGTTAAGAGTTCTTCACGGAGAACTTCCATGTGCTCGTTTTGTCTGCCTTCATCATAAAGTACAATTCGTGACGGAAATATTTCTGACTTTAGATGTTTTAAGGCATTTTCAAAATCTTTAGTAAGTTCTTCCGTTTTTGGAATTACTACATTTTGTTCGATTTTGCCTATACGGATTAAGGAAAAAGTTAGATTTTTTTTACCAATTGAAACAAGAAGAAGTGTAGGGGGTGATTCCTCTTTTTTTTCCAGATAAAAAGATAGTGCTTGAGGGTATTCTATAAATCCATAAGGAGTAAGAGAAAGATCTTGGGTTATTTTTTTTAGCCTTTTTATCGGTTCCGACTTTATTTTGCCATCTTCAATATAAATTATTGGGAGACCAAAAATAACTTTTTCTATCAGGACGTTTTCCGGAAGATTTTTTTCTGCTGTAGAAATAGCAATATCTGCTGCATCTACTTCTTGAGTATTTTCTCCAAATTCACTTTCACCACTGCCAATCAATTTAATCGTTTCTCCAGTTATTTCTGCGACAGCAGCAGATATTCGGTGTTCTTCGACACCTAAAATGAGGAAATATTTTTTATCCTCCTTTTTTTGCAGGAGGTTGGTTAAAAGCGACATTTATATTTTCCAAAACGGCATAAATTCTTCTGTTTTCTTGCCCTAAAGCCTCCTCTTTTATTATCTTAAACTTTCCCAACTTTCCTGTAAAGTCTACATGAGGACCACCGCAAATTTCTTTAGAAAAAATTTGCTTTTGGTTTTTAGAGCCGATAGTATAAACCTTGACTTTTTCGGGGTATTTAACACCAGGAATGAATAATGCTCCGGAAGTTATGGCTTCTTTAACATCCATAATACTCATAGAAACAGGAAGATTTTGCCTGATTATTTCATTGACTATATTTTCTACTTTTTTTATATCTTCAGCGGATAATTTTTGTGGATGAAAAAAATCAAAACGTAACCTTTCAGCCGTAATATGGCTCCCTTTTTGATAAACATGATTACCTAAAACTTTTCTCAATGCTTGTTGAAGCAAATGTGTTGCTGTATGTAAACAAGTGGTTTTTTCTGATTGATCCTGGAGACCGCCTTTAAAGACTCCGCGGGTCGCTGTTCTTGATAATTCTTGATGTTTTGCAAATTCCTTTTTAAAAATATCTTGATTCACAATTTGTCCTTTCTCTCTAGCAATTTCCATCGTAAGTTCAAGTGGAAAACCGAATGATTGATAGAGATTAAAAGCAATCTTGCCATTAATTTTGTCGTATTTTTCTATTTCCTTAAGGCCTCTTTTTAAGGTGTTATTGAATTTTGTCTCTTCAAGAGCAAGAATCTTAAGAGTTTTGTCACGGTTATTTTTAAGTTCAAGATAAAAATCTTGATAGTCGTTTATAAAACTTTGAGCTAAATAGGTGACAAAATTATCTTTGATTCCCAAAAGATAGCCATGACGTATAGCTCGTCTTATTAGTCTTCGCAAGACATAACCTCTTTCTTTATTGCTGGGTAAAACACCGTCGGTAATAATAAATGTTGCAGCCCTAAGATGGTCAAGAATAATGCGGATTGATCTTTGAAATTGATTATCATAATTTTTTCCGCTTAGTTTAATTATAAGCCGCCTTTGGTTTTCAAAAAGTTCGGTTAGGAAAGGATCAGGAGTTTTTATTTTTCCATTTATCCATTCAAGAAGAGTAACAACTCTTTCTACTCCCATGCCTGTATCAACATTCTTCTGTGCCAATTTTTCATAGGTACCATCAGGTTTTTTGTTGAACTCCATAAAAACATCGTTCCATACTTCAATGAATCGTCCGCAATTACAATTGATATGACATTTTGGTCCATGGATGGATTTATTATGAAGAGCAAGGCCAGTATCATAAAACATTTCACTATCAGGTCCGCACGGTCCTGTGGTGCCTGCTGGTCCCCACCAGTTTTTTGCTTTTGGATAGAGAAAAATTCTTTCGCCAACTTCTGCTTTTATATTTACTTTTTTAAACACCTTCTGCCAGATTTTTATTGAATCTTGATCACGTGGAGCGTCTTTGTCTCCTTTAAACACGGAAACATATATTTTTTTTGGATCAAATCCCAACCATTTTTTATTGGTTAGAAAATCAAAAGACCAGGAAATTGCTTCTTTTTTGAAGTAATCTCCCAGAGACCAATTACCTAACATTTCAAAAAAAGTAAAATGCCAGAGATCTCCAACTTCTTCAAGATCATCAGTACGCATAGATTTTTGCACATCTACAAGTCTTTTTCCCAAAGGATGGATTTCTCCCATAAGATAGGGAACCAATGGGTGCATACCGGCAGTGATAAAAAGCACAGTTGGATCATTTTCTGGTATTAATGGCGCAGATGGAATAATTTTATGATTTCTAGGAGCAGAAGTGAAAAATTCAAAAAATTTTTTGATAAGTATTTTATGCATGGAATTGTTATTAAATTTTTTTAATCTTATAATAAAGTTGCATATAAGACAAGTCTTGAGAGGCGGAACTTATAATATGATAAAAATCGATAAAAATTCCTTTTTTTGGAGATATCTTTCTTCTGGACAAAAAGGCTTGATTGAAGAGGGGCTTTATCTTTTTGAGATTACCAAGAATCATCCTGATAGTAAGATAGCAGATTATTCTTATCTTGTTTTTCCTTTTGCCAAAGCTTATGAGGGTTTTCTTAAACAAGTTTTTTTAGATCTTGGTTTTATTTCAAATAAAGATTACGAAAGTGACCGTTTCCGTATAGGGAGGGCGCTTAATCCTTATCTTGAGAAAAAATTGCGTTATTCATCAGTCTATGACAAAATAGTTCATCATAATGGAGACAGTGTACTTGCAGATCAACTTTGGTCTGTTTGGAAAAGGGGAAGAAACTTAGTTTTTCATTATTTTCCTCATAACTTTAAAGCGCTTAGTTTTTCTCAGGCCGAGGAAATAATTTCGGAAATTATATCTATTATGGAAAAGACATTATTTGAATGCCGTGTAGAGGAGATTTTAAGAAGATAACTTTTTACCGTTTCTTTTGAAAAATTTTCCCTCAAGAAGACCGGAAATTTTTTTATTTTTTTTGAGATCTTTGATTAGAGGTTGCGATGAGACTTTTTCCTTAACAGTTTCTATCTTATCACCGACATCATCCTCATACTCTTTGGCTTTATCAAGTAGTTTTTCTGCGAGCTTTTTCCCTTCTTTTGTTCCTAAAATAAAAATAAGAAATGCACCTAAAAGTCCACCGATTATAAATCCTATAAGAAAGTTGCCTTCTTTGTTTCTTTCGCTGTTCATTTTATTTTTTTTCTTTTTTATGAGTGATAACTTTGATAATACCTAGTATGGCTTTTATTCCTTCAGCAAAACCATTGATGTCCTTTCCGATATTATCTGTAAACGCCATTGCTTTATCAAACATGTTATTCATTTTCATGAAACTTTTTCTTATTTCCGAAAGAATAAGATATATTTGCCAACCAATTATAACCATAATGATAGTGAGAGTAATCACTACGGCAAAGATAAGTATTTGAATGGGTTCTGTCATAGATTTATTATCATTCTAAAATATATTTGTTTTTTAAGTCAACTGTCCAAAATGAAATAATATCAAGAATTGATATGAATTTTTTTGTGTTATTGCACTTGTATAGTACGGGTAATTGAACGTTTTTTACCGTACTTACTTACCGACTCTATTAAAATAGTGTTTACTCCAGGAGGTAAGGAAAGCGTAGTTGAGAATTCTCCATTTTGGGAAACGGCAATTTTTTGATTATTTACGGAAATGACTGCTTGATTATCAGTTTTTCCGGTAACTATAATTTTATCACTAAGTAATATTTCTCCTTCTTGCGGTTTTTCAACGATTAAATTGGGCGGATTTGTGTAAGCTTTATATTGTAGAAAAAGATAACTGAAAAATAAAACGATAAAAGAGGTAATAATAGTTATAACAGCAAGTTGTGGTGTAAAACGAATTGATGGTTCGTTGACTGGATGAGTGAGACCGTCTGGTAAAAGACCTGATTTTTCTTGTAAACTGAATTGTCTTCTAAATATAGCGATAATTTCTTCTGATTTAAGCCCAAGATAGCTACTGTAACTTCGGAGAAATCCTTTGATATAAGGAAGTGATGGAAGTCTATCCCACGCGTTTTCTTCTATAGCTATCAGAAATTTTTTTCTAATACGAAGGTTTTTTTCAATATTTTCCAAACTTAAGTTTTTTTCTATTCTCGCTTTTTTTAGGATTTCTCCAACAGTATGCATATGCAAAGATTCGATTTGACCTTAGAATTATTAGGTTGGGTTGCCTGATAAATCATTCGATACAGAAGTATTACTTGTGAAGTATTCTTCGGCACTTCTTATTAAAACATCACGCGGTTTTGCTCCTTCTCCAGGTCCTACGATGCCTGCTTCTTCTAATTGATCAAGGATTCGTGCTGCTCGCGCATAGCCGATTGAAAGACGTCTTTGTAAAAGTGAGGCAGAGGCACGGTCATGTTGGCAGACAATTTTGACAGCATCTTCAAATAAAGCATCTTTTCCGTCAGAAACAGTACCAACACCTTGTGAGCCAGTCTTTTTCCATGTATTCGGCATAGAAGTCACTTCTGTAGTGTATTGTACAGGTATGTTTTTACTTTTAAGAAAATTAACTAATTTCTGCACTTCAGCGTCTGAGACATAAGTACCCTGAATACGGCTTGGTTTGGCTTGATCGGGAGGAATATAAAGCATATCTCCACGGCCAAGAAGTTTTTCGGCGCCAGGCATATCGATGATAACTCTTGAGTCGATCATTGATGAAACATTAAAAGCAATACGAGAAGGAATATTAGCCTTGATGAGTCCTGTAATGACGTCAACAGAGGGTCTTTGAGTGGCAACGACTAAATGAATTCCTGTTGCTCTGGCCATTTGTGCCAAACGGCAAATAGAATCTTCTACTTCTACCGGTGCGTAAGCCATAAGATCAGCTAATTCATCTATAAAAATGACAATATAATATATAGCTTGAAACCCAGACAATTCATTATAGCTGTCAATGTTGCGTACACCTACTTCTGCAAATAACTTATAACGTCGGTCCATTTCTGCTAAAGCCCACTTAAGTGCCGAAAGAATTTGATCAGGTTCAACAATAACTGGTGTTAAAAGATGAGGGATGCCGTTATAACCGATAAGTTCTACTCGTTTAGGATCGACTAGTATTATTTTGACTTCAGCAGGGGTGGTTCTGAAGAGTAGCGAAGAAATCCACGAATTTATCAGGACAGATTTTCCGCTTCCCGTTGTGCCCGCTATAAGCACATGAGGCATTTTGGCAATGTTTGCTGTGATTGGATTTCCAGAGACATCAAGCCCGAGAGCAACTAGAAGTTTATCTCGGCTTTTTTTCATTATTTCCGAAGAAAGCATCTGTCGGAGAGTAACAAATTCGAGACTGCGGTTAGGTATTTCAATACCTACTAAACTTTTTCCCGGTATAGGCGCTTCAATCCTTATTTGTCCAGTAGGTGCAGCTAAGGCGAGAGCTAAATCGTTTGAAAGGGCAGTGATTTTTGAGAGTTTTGTTCCTCTAGCTATTTCAAGAGCGTATTGGGTGACTGCTGGTCCTAGGTTTACTTCGGCTACTCGGGTTGTAATACCGAAACTTTCTAAAGTTTTTTCAATAATATTGGCATTATGTTTCATGTCGCCACGATCAGCTTTTTGTCCAGAAGATACAGAAAGGAGAGAAAGAGGTGGAAATTCCCAGACATTGTTTACATTTTGCATATTGACTATTAATCCAGGTTGAGTCGTTAGTGAAGAAGGAACTGGAGGAGTGGTTTTTGGCTTTTTTTGTTCATGCTTTAATTCATGTACATTTTTTTCTTCATTTTTTAATTCCGAAGGAGATCTAATTGGCAGTTTATCTACAAAAACTGGTTTATTTTTTTTGATGATTAAGGAATTAGATGTTTTTATAGCGTTTTCATAAATAACTATCAGAATTTTTAAGACATCATCAATGGAGGCATTAAAAAGCACGATTAGCCCGATTGTAAACATTCCAAGAAGAATAATAAATGCACCAAATCCTGAAATTAATACAGAAAAATTATTCCAAATTTGTCCTCCAATATAGCCACTTTGGGTAAGTGCGAGAAGACAAATATAAGAAAGAAGCAATCCAAAAGGCACATTCGGTTTAGTAAAAGGAGTTTTTATTTTCAAAAATAAGAAAGAAAGACTGACAAGTACAACTGGTAAAAGGATTGCTCCCCAGCCGAATTTTTCGAGTATAAGAGATCTTATAATATCCAAGTTACTGTTTTTCTGGAAAAAAGAAAGAGTGATTAAAGCCGCAATTCCAACTAGTAGTACAGCAAAAATAGCGTATACAGTTTGTTTTTTTAGCTTAAATTTAAAAATTCTTCTTTTTCGATAGCGTCTCGCCATAGGCAGTAGCGTTTATTATAGCAAGTACCACAATTAATCGAAAGAGCCCACACTATACTATATCCTATAGTAATTAAAGCGGTTTGTCAAATCCAATTGAGAAAATGTAAAGAGTTTGAAGTGTCGGAGATTCTTTAATTCTGATAAAAAAATGCTTAGATTAACAAATCTATTTCATTAAACTTTAATTATAACAGAAATTATCAACGGTCTACGGTGAGTTTCATGATAAAGGAATTCTTCTAAATTGCCCTCGATTTGTTTTCTGACATACTGCCAATCTAGTATACGACCTTCTTTCAAGCGGAGACAGTTTAATACTACTTTTTTTGCTTCTTCGATTAATTTCTCTGATTGTTTCATATAAACGAAACCACGGGAAATAATATCTGGTTCCGCTGTCATTTTACCAGTGTTAACCTCTATTGGTACAACTACTACGACAATTCCGTCACTAGCCATCGTTTGCCGGTCACGAAGGACAACATTACCTATATCACCGACTCCTAATCCGTCGACCATAATATTTTTAAGAGCCAATCTGTTTACTGTTTTTACCTGAGAATTATTGGAAAACTCAAGGACACTTCCGTCTTTAGGAAGAATAATTTGTTCCTTTTTATAACCCATTTTTTCTGCCAAAAGAGCATAATGTTTCATCTGTCTGAAAGTTCCGCCTATCGGTAAAAGATATTTTGCCTTGACTAAAGCAATCATAAGAGCAAGATCATTAGCAGATCCATGTCCAGACACATGTAATTCATCAGTGACTTCTGAATAGGAAACTCGTGCTCCAGCTTCGGTTAAAACATCTATCAAGTTGTGTACGGCATTTTCATATCCGGGGATTGGATCTGCAGAAAAAACTACAGTATCTCCTTCGTTAATACTTACAAATTTATGTTGTCCTTCGGCTATCCGCGATAAGACAGCATTAGGTTGAGCTTGACTTCCCGTAACTATTAAGACTAACTCATTTGGTTTATAGCGTTTCAATTCTTTTTCTTTTACGACAAAAACATCAGGAAATTCTAAATAGTGTAAATCTTTGCAGACTTTAACATTTTCTACAATAGATCGACCTAAAAAAGCCACTTTACGATTGTTACGGATTGCTACATTAATCGCCTGTTGGATCCTTGAAATATTTGATGATTGAGTAGTAAAAATAAATTTTCCTTTACATTCTTTTAATTCTTTTTCTAATGTATCTTCTATGATTTCTTCAGAGAGAGTATAACCGGGTGATTCTACCCTGACACAGTCTGATAAAAGACAAAGTATACCATCGTTTGCCGCCCGAGCAATTTTTCCTACATCTGTCTGTTTACCATCAATAGGCGTCCAGTCAAATTTAAAATCACTGCCGTGATAAAAGATTCCAGCCGGAGTCCTAATAATGAGATTAGCAGCATCAGGAATTGAGTGGGTAACATGGACAAATTCTACAGTAAATGGACCAAAACGGAGGATATCATCGTTTTCTACAGTATTTATATGAGTATTTAAGCCAAAATCACGAAGTTTTATCTCCGCAAGTGCAGCAGTTAGTCTAGTGCCGTAAACCGGCACTTTAAGTTCTGGAAGGATATAAGGAAGAGCACCTATATGATCTTCATGTCCGTGAGTAAGAATGATTGCTCGGATTTTATCTTTTTTATCCTTAAGATATGAGATGTCAGGTATAAGAAGATCAATTCCATACATGTCATCATCTGGAAAACCAATACCGCAATCAACAATAAGAATATCAGAGATGTTTTTGCTATCTCTTCGGTATTCAAAAACATACATATTTTTAGTGACGTTTCCGGCGCCTCCCAAAGAGATAATTCTTATTTTACTCGGAATAATTTGTTGTTGATGATTGAAAATCATAAATTTACCACCTAGGCAAAAACTGCTTGATATTAGTTTCTGTAATATGAATACTACTTATTTTTTCCTCAACTATCATTCTGGCTACCTTGCGGCAAATACCCTCGATTGTTCTTTCAAGAGTTCTTATGCCTGAATCAAAACCTAAAGGTCTGACTATTGAAGGCCAAACATTATCGTCAATGGAAAGTTGTTCAGGAGAAAGTCCTGCTTTTTCCCTTATCTTAGGAAAAACATACGATTTGCCTATAATTATTTTTTCTTCATCATTATATGATGGCATCTGTATAGGCTCCAGTCTGTCCATAACAGCTGTGGAGATATTTCCGGTATTATTGGCTGTAGCAATAAAAAGTACATTTGAGAGATCAAATGGATAATCAATATAATGGTCAATAAAAGCGATATTTTGTTCCGGATCAAGAAGTTCAACAAGAACGCCCATAATATCGGCCCTAGCATGATCAGCTACTCTGTCTAACTCGTCAAGAAGAATAACGGGATTTTTACTGCCTGCCCTTCTTAAGGCTTTCATAACTAGTCCTACTTCAGCATCAGGATGGACACGAGATTGACCGCGAAGATCAAGAGCTGATCCCATACCTCCAAAAGGAATACGCACGAAGGAACGTCCCATAGCTTCAGCGATAGAACTTGCTATAGTTGTTTTACCAGTGCCTACTAAACCGACAAAAAAAAGGATCGGTGCTCTCATAAAATTTATACCCTCTCCCAAGCTGCTTGTTTTCACCTTTTCAATATTTAATTTCATTACAGATAGGTATTCCAAAATCCTAGTTTTAATTTCATTAAGTCCATAATGGTGTTTTTCCAGTATTTCCTTTGCGTGATTTATATCGAGGTTATCAACGCTTCTTTTGTTCCAAGGAAGAGCGGTAATCCAGTCTATATAATTGGCTACTTGGTCAAAACTGGTGAAATATCCGCTGTATTTTAAAGCAAGAGAAGCACGTTCTATTAAAGCGTTTGCTTTATCATAGAGATCCGAAGGTAAAGAAGTGCTTTTAAGTTTGAGTCTTAATTTTTCAATTTCGTTATTCTCAGGAAAATTTGGGGCAGATTGGTCCATAATCTTTCTTATTGTACCAAAAAATGTAATATATGTGGGGGTTTTTTAGAATTTTCTTCTTCGTGGTCTATCAGATCGTTCAAATCTGTTTTCCCTTTTCAACGTATGATCTTTTGGGGGTCGTTTTTTTGCATCTTCGCCAAAAAGCATAGAAAGATTAATTCTTCCTTGATTATCTATTTCTATAACTCTTACCGTTACTGCTTGGCCAATTTTGACAATACTAGAGGGATTAGAAACAAACTCTGTTGACATTTGTGAAACATGCACCATGCCTTCTTTTCCAGGAAGTATCTCCACGAAAGCACCAAAAGGAAGAATTCTTTTTACTAACCCATGATATACTTCTCCTGGTTGGACATCTTTAATTATTCCTTCTATCCATTTCTGAGCAAGTTCTACTTTTGTTGGATCAGGACCGGTTATGGTAGTATGTCCATTATCGTCAATATTCACATCACAGCCGGTTTCCGCAATTATTTGTCTGATCATTTTTCCTCCCGGGCCGATAACTTCCCCTATTTTGTCTTGTGGAAGATTAATAACAAATACACGGGGAGCATATTGGGATAAAGCGCTTCTAGGAACCGGTAAGATTGAAAGCATTTTTTCTAGAATATAGAGTCTTCCCTCACGTGCTCTTTCTAAAGTTTCCTTGATTATTTTCTCTGTCAATCCTTCATTTTTTACATCAAGTTGTATAGCGGTAATACCCTTTTTTGTTCCAGCTACCTTAAAATCCATATCCCCGCAAAAATCCTCAATACCGATAATATCTGAAAGAAGGGCATATTTATCATTTTCTTGAATCATTCCTATTGCTATACCAGCTACAGGATTAGTGATTGGTACTCCAGCGTCCATTAAGGCTAAAGTTGAACCGCAGGTAGAAGCCATAGAAGTTGATCCATTTGAAGACATAACTTCTGATACCAGTCTGATAGTGTAAGGAAATGATTCCTGTGAAGGTAAAACAGGGATAAGGGCGCGTTCTGCCAAGGCTCCATGTCCTACTTCTCGTCTTGAGGGAAAGCCAATTCTTCCTGTTTCGCCTACAGAATAAGGAGGCATACTATAATGATGCATAAAATGTTTAGCTGTTTCACCTTCAGGACTTTCGATAAGTTGTTCCAAAGAAGGAGAGCCTAGAGTAGCTACAGTTAAAACTTGAGTTTGGCCGCGTCTAAACACGGCGGAACCATGAGTACGCGGAAGGACTCCTACTTCCACCTCAATAGGTCTAATAGTTTTTATATCTCTTCCGTCGGCTCTTTTACCAAATTTTATAACATTTTCTCTTATTTGTTTTTTAAAAAGAAGATCGAGTGCTTTTTCTATCTCTTTTTTTTCATAAACGTCTTTATATTTTTCAGCAATTGTTTCCGAAAGAATAACTAACTCGTCATCTTCTTGTTCCTTAGACACCCTAGCAAGAATACTTTTGGTAATTTCGTCTTTATATTCTTTTTTTAAGACAGCGAGCAATTTTTCATCAGGCTCATTGTTTTCTGGTTTAATTTTCTTTTTACCCACTTCTTTTGTTAAATCATTTATACAGTCAATAATTTTTGTTATCTCTTTTTTGCCAAAAGATATGCCTTTCAACATAATTTCTTCGTTTGTTTCATTGGCAGAAGCTTCAAGCATAACGATCTTTTCTTCACTAGCTGTTATTACCAAGTCCATTTCCGAATATGGTGTTTCTTTAATGCCTGGATTTGCAAAGAAACCGCTATTACCGTTTTCTGGAGGGATATAGCCTACTCTTACAGAACCTACAGGTCCTTTCCAAGGTAATGGTGAGATAGCTAAAGCAGCAGAGGTTGCTATTATTCCAAGAATGTCAGGTTCATTTTCTCCATCCACTGATAGGACCGTGACGATAATTTGTACGTCATGATGATAGTTTTTATCAAAAAGCGGTCTGATAGAGCGATCTATTAATCTTCCTTTAAGAATTGCATCATCAGATGGTCGTCCTTCTCTTTTTATCCAACGGCTGCCTTTTATTCTGCCGCCAGCATATAATCTTTCCACATACTCTACCGAGAGAGGAAAATAGTCAAGATTAGATAATTGTTTTGAAGCGACTACTGTTGAAATAACCATAGTGTCACCATAACGGGCTAAAACCGCTGAAGTTGCTTGTTCAGCAAATCTACCCACTTCAAGAGTAAGCATACGACCGCCGATTTCTACTGATTTGGAAATAATTTTCATAAATTAATAAAGATTAAGTTGTGGAATTTATTTGCGAGGTAAGTATTTATTGAAAAACACTTACTTGCTTAATTTTAATTTTTTAATCACGATTTTATACCTGTCATTAGCTTTTTTTTGTAGATATGTAAGAAGTCTTCTTCTTTTAGAAACTACTCCTAAAAGTCCCCGTCGTGAATGATCGTCTTTTGGGTTTTGCTTTAAATGTTCTACTAATTTGTTTATCTTGTGAGTTAGAAGGGCAACTTGTACCTCTGGACTTCCAGTATCGCCGTTTTTAGTGGCGAAATCTTCAATGATTTTTTTCTTATCGGTGGCTAATATCGGCATAAACTTAATTTAGAAAGATGTTTTATTATAACGGAAATAGTTTAAAATCTCAACTAGATTATTAAAGGAGGGTTGAACCTTTATAAATTTTTGGTTTCAACCAGTCAGGTGGCGCCTCATCAGATTGTTGTTTGTTAAGATTAGAAATCTGTGTTTGTGGTTCATGCGGTTTTGACATAGTTTGTTGTTTTGGTTTTTCTTGAGGCATTTTTGTTACGTGAGGTGGTTTGGAAAAAGAAGAGGATAAAGGATTATAAGAAGGATAAGTTGATTTTTGCGTAGGAAGACGTTGTGTTTGACTAAAGCTAATTGATGGTGCAATTTTTCTTGCGCCGTTTTTCATACAGACAATAGCAGCTTCAAAAGTAGTGATAGAAGTTTCTCTGGAGGAAAAATTTTGTGAAGCAGATGTAATGCCAGCTAGAAGATTTGTGGCAATGTCAGGATCAAGAGAAAGATTTAGTTGGGAAAGCAAATACAAAACTATTTCGGAAATAGAAGAAATACCCGGGTGAATAATATTTAATTTTCCAAAATGTTGATTTTGCTGATGCGAATCTATATTTATAATCGGCTTGCTAGCAAAAACATCCTGGTTTACTTGGTATAGGTTATCAAGGTCATTAAGATTATTTACACCGATAGTGACAATAAGGTCGATGTTACCTCCACTAAAGGAATAGCGTATATCATTAGGAGAAATGACAGGATAGCCTTCTCTTGGTTCTATAATTAAATTAAAGGTGTTATTTTCTATATTGTAACTTACTTTTTCTATTGAGCCTTCTTGGTATGGAAAAGCAATAACTAAATTTTTGCCGTTACCTCCATTTATGGAATGTACGATTTTATCGACTCCCACCAACTGGTTGAATTCTACAGTCATTTCTTGGGGACAAGCTACTTTTACCTGTTTTCCTCTGCTTGATAAAGCAAGATATAAAGAAAGAGCACTTGCCGTTTTATCAAGATTTGGTTCCTTTGGCAGGATGATTACAATCCCTAACGCCTTCTCAATTAAGGTTTGTAATACTCTAAGCTGGTCAGAAGATAATTGTATCATTTTATCCTATAGCTATTATACTATCACCTGTCAAGAGATCCAGATTTTGAGAGAATAACACACCTGCTTCAGACCCTTGAGATGAAGTGGTAACATCTTCTTTTCCATGTCTTAATGATTTTATTCTTACTCGGGTTAATTCTTGATTTCCTCGCATAATTTTGACCTGATCTCCTCTAGCAATTCTTCCAGAAGTTACTTTTACTCCAGCAATGATTTGGTTTTTAATGTGAAAAAGAGCAATTATTTTTGCTTCTCCCAAAATTTTTACCATATTTCCAGTTTTTATCGCTTCTACCACCTCATCTAGTTCATTAAAAAGCTCATAGATAATATTATAAGTCTTTATAATAACTTTTTCGGCTTCTGCTAATTTCAATATCTGATCAGTTAGTTTAATTTGGAAACCCACGATTAAACTTTTTGTAGTTTTAGCAAGAAATATATCTCCTTCGGAAATTATTCCAATACCAGTTTGTATGATTTCAATATTTTTTTTATTTTTTAGACCATTTATAATAGCTTCAAGCGTACCATAAGTATCAGCTTTGATAATTAATCTGATTTTTTCTTCTTCTGGTAGAATCTCTTGGTGTGTGGGAAGAAGAGGTTTTTTTATAGAAACTTTCGATACCGACATAGGAGGTTTAGTTGCTAATTTTATTTCTTCCGTTTTAAAAACAATACTGCCTATTGAAGGGGGGAATTGCCAGCCAAGAATTTCTACAGGATCACCTGCTTCTGCTTCTTTTACATTTTTTCCTAACCAATTTATCAAGGCCCTTATTTTAAAAGCTTGTTTATCACACACAATATTATCACCAATAGTTAAACGACCGTTTCTTATAATTACCGTAGCCACTATTCCGCGATTTTTTGTAAGAGTGGATTCTATAACTACTGCTTTTGTTTGCTCTTTTAAATCTTTTTTTATTTCTTTTAATTCATAAAGAAGAATGACCATTTGGAGGAGTTTATCAATTCCTTGTCCTGTTTTTGCAGAAATTGCCACAAGAGGAATTTCGCCGCCGTATTCTTCCAATTTAAGATCCTGTTTAACAAGTTGTTTCTTTATTTTATCAAGGTTAATTCCTGGTAAATCAATTTTAGTCACGGCAACAATGCAAGAAATACCTGCAGATTTTATGTGATTAATAGATTCAATTGTTTGCGGCATCACTCCGTCATTTGCCGCTACAACTAATATAGCTATATCTGCTACGCCCGCTCCTTGACTTCGCATTTTTGCAAAAGCTTCATGGCCAGGTGTATCAATAAAAGTTATTTTTTTACCAGAAGTCTCTATCTGATAAGCACCAACATGTTGTGTAATTCCACCATGTTCGCGTGAGGCAATATTAGTTTTTCTGATGTAATCTAAAAGCGTAGTTTTACCGTGGTCAACATGACCTAAAATTGTGACCACCGGAGGACGGAAGTTGTTTGTTGTATTTTGTGAACTGGCTGAATTTTTTTTCATTTTGTTTTTTCTTACACATCTTAACCTTCCTACTTATCTTCGTCTTTTTTATTGTCTTCTTCTGTTTTTGCTGTTTTTCCGCCATTTTCTTTTTCGGTATTTTCACTTTTGGTAGATATTTGTTTAGAGACTAAATTTTTTGCCTTAATATCTATTTTCCAACCAGTTAATTTTCCAGCGAGTCTTACATTTTGTCCTTCTTTGCCTATAGCTAAGGAAAGTTGATCTTCAGGGACGATAGCTTCAGCAGTTTGTTTTTTTTCATGAAGTATGACTTCAATGTCTTTAGCAGGAGATAATGCTGCCTGGATAAAAATTTTTGGATCTTCATTCCACTGGATTATATCAACTTTTTCCACACCTCCAATTTCATTGATAACCGCTTGCACCCGAACGCCTTTTTGTCCTACACAGCTTCCTACTGGATCTACTCCTGATTGATTGGAGTAAACAGCGATTTTTGAGCGATAACCAGCTTCTCTGGCAATTTCCTTTATTACCACAGCTCCCGAAGCTACCTCTGGTACTTCACGTTGAAAAAGGCCGGCAATTAGATTCTTATGTGCACGTGAAACTATTATTTGATTGCCGCGTGTCGTTTCTTTTATGCTTTCTATATAAAAAGTTAAACGTTGGTTTAATCGATAATGATCCGTAGATACCTGTTCTTGTGGCGGCATTACCGCTTCAGCACGACCAATGTCAACGATAATATTTGCTCCATCAAAACGAAGGATCATTCCGTTAGTAATCGTTCCTACCCGAGTAGAATAGTCAGCAATAATTGCTTTTTTTTCTGCCTCTCTTATTCTTTGTAAAATTACCTGTTTTGCGGTTTGAGCGGCTATTCTACCAAAACCTGGCGGAGTAATGTCTTTTTTATCTTTCATAATTTTAGCTTCACCGGTATCCGGATTAATGATTACCTCAAGATTATCCTCTTCAATAGAAGCACCATAGTCTTTTCGATAAGCAGCAAGTATTGCCGCTTTAATAGTTTCCAGGACAACTGACGGGTCGATTCCCCTTTCTGTAGCAACTTGATTTAGAGCTAAAGCAAATTCTGAACGTACAATAGCAGACATGTTTTTATTAAAAATGGTGGGTAAGCCCCACCGTCTATTTTAAGCAAATTCTAGCATATAATTATCCTCTTGACAAGAGGAGGTGTTATATTTATAATCGTTTCATTCTCAGGATGAAGTCGATAAGCGTACAAGCTTGAGTACGCTTATTTTGTTGTTGTTTTTTATAAACTTCAACAAATATTATTTCCCAAATGCAAAAGACAAAAATAGATATTCACCCCAAAAACGAAAGTAACCGGTTGTATTGGGGAAAACAATTTCCAAATCTGCCTATACTTGATCTTACCGCTGTACAAAAAGATTCTTACAGTTGGTTTCTTAATGAAGGTATTAGTGAATTACTTAAAGAGATTTCTCCAATTGAAGATTTTACTCGTAAAAATTGGGAGCTTAATTTTGGTAAGCACTATTTTGATGAACCTCGATATACACCACAAGAATGTTTAGATAAAGGTCTTACTTTTGATGCGCCTTTAAAAGTAGAAGCAATTCTTACCAACAAACAATCCGGTAGACAAGTATGTCAAGAGGTATTTTTGGGTGATATTCCCAAAATGACTGAAAATGCTACTTTTATAATTAATGGTGTAGAAAGATGTATAGTCAACCAGATAGTTAGATCTCCAGGAGTTTACTTCATGGGAGATATAGATCCGGTAACAGGAAAAATGCTTTTTACAGCAGAAGTACGCCCACTTTTTGGCTCATGGTTAGATTTCTCAATTAATAGAAATGATGTTATTACCGTGAGAATTGATCGGAGAAGAAAATACGCTGTAACTACTTTTCTTCGTGCCATAGGTATAAATGATGACAAAATGATACTTTCCCTTTTTGCTGATCTTGAGAAAAAACATCCTTATATTGCTAGTACGATAGATAAAGATCCTACCAAAACTAAAGAAGAGGCTTTAATAGAAATTTATCATAAGATGCGTCCTGGTGAACCTGCGGTAGTAGAAAACGCTACTGAACTTCTAAATAATCTTTTTTTCAACCCCCGCCGTTATAGTTTAGGAGCGGTAGGACGTTACAAAATCAATAACAAACTTCATTTGGATATTCCCAATGAAAAGGAAAATTGGGTTCTTACAAAAAATGATGTTGTGGCCATAATTAGATATTTAATAGGGTTAACTTTTGGAGAAGGTGACAAAGACGATATTGATCATTTAGGAAACAGAAGAATTCGTAGGGTAGGAGAGTTAGTGGCAACAAATGCTTTTAAAATAGGCTTGACTAGACTAGAACGTTCTATTAGAGAAAGAATGAGTTTAGCAGGTACACAAATAGATATTACTCCATCTCAAGTAATAAACGCTAGACCAATAATTGCCGCGATTAATGACTTTTTCCGTACAAGTCAATTGTCAACAATTTTGGATCAGACAAATCCTTTATCAGAGATTGATAATTTAAGACGTCTTACCGTAATGGGAGTAGGCGGTATCTCTAGAGAACGTGCCTCTTTTTCTATAAGAGACATAAATTCTTCCCAGTATAGTCGTATTTGTCCGGTAAGAAGTCCTGAAGGTCCAAATATTGGTTTAGTGACTTATATGGCGCTTTATGCACGGGTTAATGAATATGGTTTTTTAGAAGCTCCTTATAAAAGGGTAATTTTCGATGAAAAAGCAAAAAAACCTAAAGTTACAGATGAAATTGTTTATCTTACCGCCAATGACGAACAAAATAATTATATTACCCATGCTAGTATACCGATAGACGAAAAAGGTTATATCAGTATAGAGAGAGTACCCGCTCGTTATAAAGGAGAATTTTTAGAAACAGAAGCAAAAAATATTACTTTCATTGATGTGGTGCCCAGGCAAGTGGTTGGAGTATCCGCTTCTCTTATACCATTTTTAGCTCATGATGAAGCAAATAGAGCTCTTATGGGTACTCATATGCAGTGTCAAGCAGTACCTCTTTTGCAGCCTTCAGCTCCTCTTGTCGGTACAGGAATGGAACATGTTATTCCGCGCGCTCTTCATAGGACTGTTATCGCTCCAGAAGATGGAAAGGTAATATATCTTGATGCTTCTAAATTAATTTTAAAAGGAAAAAGTGGTAAAGAATACACATATTCAATAGAAAAATTTAAAAGAACTTCACAAAATACCTGTTTTTCCCAAAATGCTTTAGTTTCTTTAGGAGATAAAGTAAAAAAAGGACAATCTATTATTGATGCTCCAGCTACAGAAAATGGTGAACTTGCTTTGGGTCAGAATGTATTAATTGCTTATGCCTCGCTTGATGGTTTAGGTTACGAGGATGCTATTGTAATTTCTGATAGGTTGGTGAAAGAAGATATTCTTACCTCGATAAGTATTGAGGAATACGAAACTGAAGTAGTTGATACAAAACTTGGTCCGGAAGAAACCACTAGAGATATTCCCAACGTAGGGGAAGAAGCTTTAGCAAATCTTGACGAAAAAGGAATTGTAGTAATAGGAGCAGAAGTGGGTCCTAATGACATTCTTGTAGGTAAAATTGCTCCTAAAGGAGAAACAGAATTAACAGCAGAAGAAAGGTTGCTTAGGGCGATTTTTGGGGAGAAAGCTAGAGAAGTAAGGGATACCTCTTTGAGGATACCTCATGGGGAGAAAGGTGTGGTGATTGATGTAAAGATTTTGGATCGAGAAAAAGGTGATGAGCTTCAACCAGGTACAATTAGAAAAATAATCGTTAAAGTGGCACAAATTAGAAAAGTAGTAGTAGGAGATAAATTAGCCGGGAGACACGGCAATAAAGGAGTCATTAGCAAGATACTGCCGGTAGCGGAGATGCCTTACCTTTCTGATGGAACTCCAGTAGATGTGATCATCTCTCCTTTATCAGTACTATCAAGAATGAATCTGGGTCAACTACTTGAAGCTCATCTTGGTTGGGCAGCAAAAGAAGGAAATTATAAAGTGGCCGTACCAGTTTTTGAGACAATTTCCGAAAACAAGATTGTTGATCAACTTAAAAAGTACAATCTGCCAGTATCGGGTAAGACCACTCTTTACGATGGTAGAACGGGAGAGCCTCTTTTAGAAAAAGTAGTTGTTGGAGTAGGCTATATAATGAAACTTATTCATATGGTAGAAGATAAAACACACGCGCGCTCAACCGGGCCATATTCATTGGTAACACAACAACCATTAGGTGGTAAAGCTCAAATGGGTGGACAAAGATTAGGAGAAATGGAAGTTTGGGCACTTGAAGCTCATCGAGCTGCAAGTACTCTTCAAGAAATGTTAACGATTAAATCTGATGACGTAGTCGGTAGAGCAAAAGCTTTTGAAGCAATAGTTAAAGGAACTGATATTCCAGCAGCAACTATCCCAGAGTCTTTTAAGGTTTTGGTAAAAGAACTACAGGCTTTAGGATTAAATGTTGTTCCTACAGGATTGGTTTCTGCTCATCAGAAAGTAATAGATGAAATTGGGGAAAACGATGAGAAAGAAAACGTAGAAAAGGAAGCACAAGAACTAGCTAAAGCTTCTGGTGAAGAATTAGTTAATCAAGATTAATTATTAATAAAATAAACAAAAAATATTCTATGGATAAAAAAGGCGTTTTTGGGCAAATACTTGATTTTTCAGGACTTAAAATTATGCTGGCTTCTCCAGAAAATATTCTTTCGTGGTCTTATGGAGAGGTAACTAAACCAGAAACAGTTAATTATCGCACTCTTAAACCAGAAAAGGATGGGCTTTTTGACGAAAGGATTTTTGGTCCTACAAAGGATTGGGAATGTTACTGTGGAAAATATAAACGTATACGTTACCGAGGGATTGTTTGCGATAAGTGCGGCGTAGAAGTGACTCAAAGTAAAGTAAGAAGAGAAAGAATGGGACATATTAAGCTTGCTGCACCCGTCGCTCATGTTTGGTTCTTCAAAGGATCACCTTCAAAATTATCTTTAGTTTTAGATCTGACTCCTAAAGCTTTGGAGAATGTCATTTATTTTGCTTCCTATTTAGTAACAGAAGTAGATCATGACTTACAGAAAAAAGCCGAAAGAGAACTTACTACTATTTTTGAAAAGAAATCAAAGGAAAGAGCTAAACAATTAGAAGAAAAAATGAAGGAATATGAAAAAGAATTTAATCGAGAAAAAGATGACGTAGAAAGAAAAATAAAAAATAAAGAAGCAAGAGATCTAGCGATTGATGAATTATCGTATAAGAAAAAACAACAATTGACCGCTTTAATAGAAGAAAATACTCAAGCAGAAGAAACCGCAAAAGAGATACTCAAGACTCTATCTGATCTTTTAAGTAAACTTCGTCCTTTATCAATAATTTCAGAAGATGAATATTTGAAACTCAGAGAATATAATATTAGTTCATTTTTCAAAGTAGGAATGGGTGCAGAGTGTGTTTTGGAAGTTCTTAAGAAGATGGATCTCTCCAAATTAACTGCAGAACTGCGGAAAAAAGCGCAAGAAGTGACTGGTGCTAGAAAGGTAAGAATTACTAAGCGTTTACGTCTAATTGAGGGGTTGAAGAAAGCAGAGATAAATCCAGCGTGGATGATACTAACGATTTTACCAGTGATTCCTCCGGATATTCGTCCGATGGTACAGTTAACAGGTGGGAAATTTGCCACATCAGATTTAAATGATCTTTATAGAAGAGTGATAAATCGTAATAACAGATTAAAGCATCTTATAGAGCTTGGCGCGCCAGAAATTATTTTACGTAATGAAAAAAGAATGCTCCAAGAGGCGGTAGATTCTTTAATAGACGCTAGTCAAAAAGTGACAGGTCGCGCTTCTTCCAATCTGGCGCTTCGTTCTCTTTCGGACATGCTTCGTGGTAAACAGGGAAGATTTAGACAAAATCTTCTCGGGAAAAGAGTAGATTATTCAGGGAGGTCAGTAATAGTAGTAGGTCCTGAACTCTCTTTGACTAATTGTGGTTTACCCAAAGATATGGCTCTTGAACTTTTCAAACCCTTTGTTTTACGTGAGCTTATAGTTAGAGGTGTGGCTCCAAATGTGAAAAGTGCCAAAAATATTCTTGAGCGAAAACAAGCAGAAGTTTTTGATATTCTTGAAGAAATTACAAAAAATCACCCCGTCCTTCTTAATCGGGCTCCTACTCTTCATAAATTAGGCATTCAAGCGTTTTATCCGATTTTAATAGAAGGATCAGCTATTAGAATACACCCTTGTGTTTGTGCGGGTTATAATGCCGATTTTGATGGCGATCAGATGGCAGTCCACGTGCCTTTATCTAAAACCGCACAAGAAGAAGCCGTTAATCTTATGTTACCTCTAAATAATCTTTTGAAACCAGCAGATGGTTCTCCAATCACTATCCCAAATAAAGAAATGGTTTTAGGCTGTTATTATCTAACAACTTTTCTTGCCTTTTCCCAAAATAAAAAAGATGAAGATTTACCACTTTACTCTTCTGAACAAGAGGTTATTTATTTATATCAAATAAGAAAAATAACACTCCGTGAACCTATCAGGGTTTATATAAATGGTAAAATTATAAAAACTTCAGTTGGAAGAATTCTTTTTAATGAATTATTACCTGAAGATCTCCGCTTTTTTAATGAACCAGTGAAAGCTTCAACTATAAAAATGTTGATTACTCGTGTTTTTGAACTTTATCCTAAAGAAGAAGTATTAGCTCTTATCGATAAATTCAAAGACTTTGGGTTTTTTGGCGCTACCTTAGCCGGTGGAATGTCAGTTTCAGTATTCGATAATTTAATTATTCCAGAGAAGAAAAAAATCATTAATGATGCAGAAGAAAGAGTAACCAAAATAGAAGAAAATTACCGCCAAGGGCTTATAACCAACGAAGAGCGGAAAAGATTAAGTAATGAAGTCTGGATAGAAATCACAGAAGAATTAGCTGATCTTACTTGGTCTTCTATGCCAGAAGATAATCCGGTGAAAATTGTAATAAATTCAGGAGGAGCAAGAGCTTCAAAAGACCAACTTAAACAGCTTTGTGCGATTAAAGGTCTGGTAGTTGATCCTTTAGGGAAAATTGTCGAACTTCCGACGAAATCTAATTATCGAGAAGGTCTTTCCATTTTCGAGTATGTAACTTCAACACGTGGATCACGTAAGGGGCTTACCGATTCAGCATTAAAGACAGCAGATGCCGGTTATCTTACTAGGCGTCTTATTGATGTTGCCCATGACGTGATTATAAGAAATGAAGATTGTGGTACTAAAAAATTTATTGAGATTTCTAGAGATGAGGATAGGCAAACCACTCTTGAAATGAGAATAGTAGGAAGAATGTTGGCTGAACCATTAATTCATCCAAAAACGAAAAAAATTATCTTAAAAGAGGGAGAATTAATTACAGATGATAAACTTCATTTATTTAAGGAGGTTGAGAAAGTTAATGTCAGATCTCCTCTTACTTGTGAGTTAAAATTTGGTATTTGTGCTGCATGTTACGGAATTGATTTAAGCAATAAGAAATTTGTAGAAATAGGTACACCGGTTGGTATTATAGCGGCACAATCTATCGGAGAACCAGGCACTCAGCTTACAATGAGAGTTCGTCATGCCGGCGGTATCGTTGGTTTGGATGTTACACAAGGATTGCCTAGAGTAGAAGAGCTTTTCGAAGTAAGAGTGCCGAAAATGTATTCGCCGATTTCAGAAATATCAGGAAAAGTGCAGGTTGATAAAACTGAAGAAGGATACAATATTACAGTTAGAAGTGTTGGCATCAAACCAATTGAAGAGAGAACTTATTTCGTACCTATAACTTCAGAGTTAAAGGTAAAAACTGGAGATATAATTCCTGCAGGTGAACAATTAATATTTGGACCATTGGACGTAAAAGAAGTTTTGCAAATAAGAGGTTTATCAGGTGCACAGCGATATTTACTTTCTGAAATACAGCGTGTTTATGAATCTCAAGGTATACCTATTCATGATAAACACTTCGAAGTAATTATAAGAAAAATGAGTGATAAAGTACGTATAGAAACGTCAGGAGATACCACTTTTTTGGTCGGCGAACTTATAGATAAGAGGCGTTTTGAAGAAGAAAACGCACGTGTTATTTCTGAAGGGGGAGAACCGGCAAGTGCGCAGATTATTATTTTAGGAATCACCAGAGCTTCACTTTATACAGAATCATGGTTATCAGCAGCTTCATTTCAAGAAACAACTAGTGTTTTGACAGAAGCCGCCTTACAAGGCAAGGAAGATCACTTGTTGGGTCTTAAAGAAAATGTTATAATCGGGCGGCTTATTCCTGTTACACCCGAAAGGGCGAGAATTGAAATTTAGAATAACCCAATAAACCAATAACTTTAGTATCCAATAATTTGGATAAAGAAAAAAATAGTAAGATTATTTAGGTTATTGGATGATTGGTATTTATTGGGTTATTTTTTTACTTATTAAGTATTATGCCAACAATAAACCAATTAATTAAAAAAAGAAGGAAAAGAGTCATTAAAAAAGTTAAAGCAACTGCTTTAAGAAAATATTTTAATGCTAAGGATAGAAAATTAGTTACTTTGATGTCTCCTTTTAAACGGGGCGTGGTGACTTTAGTAAAAACAATGACTCCTAAAAAGCCTAATTCAGCGCTAAGAAAAGTTGCAAGAGTGAGATTATCTAATAGACAAGAGGTAACTGCTTATATTCCTGGCATAGGTCATGAATTAACAGAACACGCAATAGTACTAGTAAGAGGCGGAAGAGTTAAAGATCTTCCCGGAGTAAAATACCATATAGTTCGGGGTAAATTTGATACTACAGGTGTGGTGGGAAGGAAAAAAGGCCGTTCTCGATATGGAACTAAATTATCTAGTCAAGAAGGCAGTGTTAAAGCAGCTATACCAGCAGCTTAAACCTAATAGTTAAATAATTAAAATCATAAAAAAATATGTCAAGACCAGGAAAAATAAAAAAAAGACAGACAAAGCCTGATCCTTTATATGGAAATAAACTTTTGATGCGGCTTATAAATAAACTGATGCGTGACGGGAAAAAAACAGTAGCAGAAAAAATTGTTTATAAATCTTTAGATCTTATTAAAAATAAAAACTTAGATCCTTTGACTGTTTTTACCACTGCTATTCAAAACATTAGTCCTAAAATGGAAGTGCGGCCGAGAAGAGTAGGTGGTGCTTCCTATCAAGTTCCTGTAGAAGTGAGAGGAGAAAGAAGAATTTCTCTTGCAATAAGATGGTTAATTTTTGCAGCTAAAAATCGTCCAAATAAACAATATCATACATTTTCAGAAAAATTAGCTGCAGAATTAATAGATGCTTACAATAATACAGGTGAAGCGATAAGGAAAAGAGACCTTACTCACCGTAATGCAGAAGCCAACAAGGCATTTTCCCATTTTAAGTGGTAAAGAAAAATGGCACAAAATATTACTGTTACAAAAAATAGAAACGTTCCGCTAGATAAAATACGCAATATTGGTATTATTGCGCATATTGATGCGGGTAAAACTACTACAACTGAGAGAATACTTTATTATACCGGTCGTACTTACAAAATTGGAGATATAGACGAAGGTACCACGCAGATGGATTGGATGCCGCAGGAAAGAGAGAGGGGAATCACCATAACTTCTGCAGCCACAACTACTTTTTGGAAAGATGTAAGAATAAATATTATTGATACACCCGGTCATGTAGATTTTACCGCTGAAGTAGAAAGATCACTTAGGGTGCTTGATGGGGGGGTAACAGTTTTGGATGCAGAAGAAGGAGTGCAGTCACAATCAGAGACAGTTTGGCATCAGGCAGATAAATATAACGTACCTAGAATATGTTTTGTAAATAAAATGGATAAACTCGGCGCTGATTTTTTGCGTACAGTTGCAATGATTAAAGATCGTTTAGGCGCAAACCCGGCAATTATGACTTTGCCGATAGGAAAAGAGTCTACTTTCACAGGAGTTGTTGATCTTTTGGAAGAAAAAAGTCTTATTTGGGGAAGTGATGAATTAGGTGCTCATTTTGAAATAAGAAATGAGATTCCTTCTGATTTAAAGAGCGCTGTTTCTGAATACCGTCATAAACTAATTGAACAAATTTGTGAACAAGATGATGAACTGTTAGAAAAATACTTAAATGGTCAACAACTTGAAATTGCCGCTCTTAAGAAAGCTCTCCGCAAGTCAACAATTGCATACAAATTGGTACCAATATATTGCGGCACCTCACTTCGTAATAAAGGAGTCCAGCCACTTTTGGATGCAATTGTGGATTATTTACCTTCTCCTTTAGATATTACTTCAATAAAAGGAATTAATCCTAAAACTCAAGAACAAGACGTAAGACCGGCAGATATTAAATCGCCATTTTCTGGTTTAGCTTTTAAGATTCAACTAGATCCTCATGTTGGAAAATTGACATATGTCCGTATATATTCAGGCAAGATCACATCAGGTTCGTATACTTATAATTCTACAAAAGATAAGCAAGAGAGAATAGGAAGATTACTTCTTATGCATGCTAACAATCGTGAGGAAATAAACGAAGCTTTTGCGGGAGAGATAGTAGCGATAGTAGGGTTGAAAGACACAGGGACAGGAGATACTTTATGTGAACAAACTAAACCTATTATCCTAGAAAAGATTACTTTTCCTGAACCGGTGATATCTTTGGCTATAGAGCCTAAGACTAAAGCTGATCAAGAGAAAATGGGTTTAGCTTTACAACGGCTAGCTGAAGAAGATCCGACATTTAAAGTCAAATCAAACAATGAAACAGGACAGACAATTATTTGGGGTATGGGCGAGTTACATCTTGATATTTTAGTTGATAGGATGAAAAGAGAATTCAAAGTTGACGCTAACGTTGGCGCTCCACAAGTTGCTTATAAAGAGACGATTAAAAAAATAGCTGAAGGAGAAGGGAAATATATCAGACAAACTGGTGGTCGCGGTCAATATGGTCATTGTTTTTTAAGAGTTGAGCCAAAAAGTCGAGGAGAAGGTTATGAGTTTGTTGATGCAATCAAAGGTGGTGCTATTCCAAATGAGTTTATTCCATCCGTAGAAAAGGGTGTTAAAGAAGCAATGGAAAAAGGTGTTTTGGCTGGTTATCCTTTGATAGATATGAAAGTGACTCTTTATGATGGTACTTACCATGAAGTCGATTCTTCAGATATAGCTTTTAAAATTGCTGGAAGTATGGCTCTTCAAAATGCAGTAAAACAGGCAGATTTAGTTTTGCTTGAGCCGATAATGAAGGTTGAAGTTACCACTCCTGAAGAATTTATGGGAACAATAATCGGAGACTTATCTAGTAAAAGAGCTCAAATATTAGGTACGGAAAAAAGAGGACATATTACTGTAGTTTTAGCTATGGTTCCTTTGGCGGAACTTTCTGGTTATGCGACAAATTTAAGAAGTCTTTCACAGGGAAGAGCCTCTTATTATATGGAGCCTTCCCATTACGAAGAGGTCCCCAAAAATATTGCTGATAAGATTATTACAACAGTGTAAACTGCCTCTTGCGTCTGGAATGTACGTATTGTATAATCTGCACACCCAATAATAATTTTGGGATGATATTTTATTTATTTAATTCCTAAGAAAGGAGTATTTTATGGCTACAGGCGTTTTTCAGAGAAATAAGCCACATCTTAATATTGGCACAATAGGTCACGTTGATCATGGTAAAACTACCTTGACTTCAGCAATTACTCATGTTTTAGCCCAAAAAGGATTAGCTAAAGCTTTAAAGTATGAAGAGATTGATAATGCTCCTGAAGAAAAAGCAAGAGGAGTGACGATTAATATTCATCATTCAGAATACGAAACCGATAAACGTCATTATGCACATATTGATGCTCCTGGACACGCAGATTATATAAAAAATATGATTACTGGAGCAGCCCAGATGGATGGGGCAATTTTAGTCGTGTCTGCACCAGATGGTCCCATGCCTCAGACAAGAGAGCACATACTTTTAGCTCGTCAAGTCAATGTTCCAGCAATTGTAGTTTTCTTAAATAAGACCGATATGGTGACTGATAAAGAGCTTTTGGATTTGGTTGAAATGGAAGTTAGAGAACTTCTTACTAAATACAAATTTCCTGGTGATAAAGTTCCAATAATAAGAGGAAGCGCTTTGAAAGCTTTACAGGGTGATGCTGATGCAGTCAAATCGATTGAAGAGCTTATGAAGACAGTGGATGAGTACATTCCTACACCAACAAGAGATACAGAGAAGCCTTTCCTTATGCCTGTGGAAGATGTTTTCTCAATTAAAGGAAGAGGAACAGTTGTTACCGGTAGAGTAGAAAGAGGTAAACTGAAAGTTAATGAGGAAGTAGAAATTGTTGGTATTAAAGATACACAAAAAACCGTTGTTACAGGGATTGAAATGTTTAGAAAAACTCTTGATGAGGCGATAGCGGGTGATAATGTAGGTCTTCTTCTTCGTGGAATTGAAAAACATCAGGTAGAACGAGGACAAGTTATTGCTAAACCAGGGTCAATTACGCCGCATACCGAGTTTGAAGCAGAAGCCTATATTTTAACCAAAGAAGAAGGTGGTAGACATACACCATTTTTTACTGGTTACAGACCACAGTTTTATATAAGAACAACTGATGTTACCGGAGAAGCAACTTTACCAAAAGGTGTAGAAATGGTGATGCCCGGAGATAATACCAAAATGACAGTAAAATTGATTGTACCGGTGGCTTTAGAAGATGGTCAAAGATTTGCTATACGGGAAGGTGGACATACTGTTGGTGCTGGTGTGATTACGAAAATACTTAAGTAATTTCTCAAGTTCGCCAGAATAATTAAAATTTTTAAGGCAAACTTGAGTGATTGAAGAAAGCAATGCCAAAGGGAAGAATTCGTGTACGTTTAAAAGCATACGATGGCAGAGTAATCGATGACTGCTGTCAAAAAATCTTAGATACGGCTGTAAGAACCGGAGCGCATATTGTGGGGCCTATACCTTTACCCACAGAGAGGCAACATTTTTCGGTTCAGCGTTCGCCATTTACCGATAAAGACAGTAGAGAAGATTTTTTGATAAAAACTCATAAGCGGTTGATTGATATTGTAGAACCAACGGATAAAACGATAGATTCACTTATGCACTTGGAACTTCCTGCGGGAGTAGATATAGAAATAAAGATGTAACGATTAAATAAAGAGAAGATTAAGAGTGTAATAAATAACATTTTTTAATCATGGAGTTATATACTCTGATGAAATTTTAAAAATTTCGGATTTTGGGAAATTGATAACGCCCCGATCCGGGGCTTATTTTTTTTAAGATGATTAATACAATTTTAGGATTAAAATTAGACCAGTCACAGCAATTTACTGCTTCTGGTAAAAGAATACCGGTAACTCGTATTTTAACGGGTCCCTGTGTTGTGGTTGATGTTAAGACGGAAAATAAAGATGGTTACAATGCTGTATGTTTTGGGTTTGGTAATAGGAGACAGATTACTCTTACTAGACCAGAATTGGGTAGATTGAAAAAAGCGGGATTGGATAAAAATCCACCCCGTTTTTTGAAGGAAATAAAAGTGAGCGATGAAGATATTAAAAGTGGAGAATTAAAGCCGGGTAAATTATTTCATTTAGCTGATATCTTAAAAGAAGGTGACACTATTCAGGTAACTGGTATTTCTAAGGGAAAAGGTTTCCAGGGGGTAGTGAAAAGACACCATTTTAAGGGAGGATCAAGAACTCATGGTCAATCAGATAGGGAACGTGCTCCTGGGTCAATTGGTCAGACGACTACTCCCGGACGTGTTTATAAAGGTAAAAGAATGGCTGGTCGTATGGGTAATGATAGAGTCACGATAAAAAATCTGAAAGTTATTGCTATAGATAACGAAAAAAATCTTTTGACAATTTCTGGTTTAACTCCTGGAGCAAAAAACGGACTCTTAATTATTCGAAAAATTAATTAAAGTTATATGCCTAGAAAAACGAAAGAAAATAAAGAATCAAAATTAAATGTGCCTTTATATAATATTAAAGGTGAAACTGTTGATACGATAAAACTTCCTAGAGAAATTTTTGATGTAAAGACCTCACCCAAATTACTTGCTCAAGTGATAAGAGTTTATCAAGCTAATCAAAGGGCAGGAACGCATAACACCAAAACTCGTAGTCAAGTAATAGGTTCAACAAGAAAAATTTACAGACAAAAAGGTACAGGACGTGCCCGTCATGGAGATATTAAGGCGCCTATTTTTATTGGTGGTGGTATAGCACATGGTCCAAAACCACGTGATTATTCAAAAACACTGTCAAAAAAAACAAAAAGAGTGGCTTTTTTTAGTGTTTTATCAAATAAACTTGCAGAAGGAAAAATAAAAGTTATAAAAGGTCTTGAAAAAATTGAACCTAAAACCAAAAGAATGATTGAATTATTGAAAAAATTAAAAATAACAAATACTCTTTTGATTTTACCAGAGAAAATAGAAAATATAATTTTATCTGCAAGAAACATTCCTTATGTTCATGTATCAAGTGTTAAAACCTTAAATGCTTATGAAGTTTTACGTTACCAAGATATTCTATTTATGAAAGAAGCTTTATCTGAGCTTATTAATAATTTCTTGGTTAAAGAGGATAGACAGAAAATAGAAAAACAAGGAGAAATATTATCAAAGAGAAAAACCACCAAGAAAAAAGCTTAATTATGGATTGCATAATCAATAAGCCGATTATTACAGAGAAATCATTTGCAGATGCTCAAAAAGACGTTTTTACTTTTTCTGTTAAACGTGATGCTAGTAAAAAACAAATAAAAAAAACGATAGAGGGGCTATTTAAGGTTCATGTTAAATCTGTAATGACAAATTTAGTTAAAGGGAAAAAAAGAATGGTAGGAAAAAAAAGGTTAGTAATTTATGAAACTGATTGGAAAAAAGCAAGAGTAGTTTTAGAAAAAGGCGAAAAAATTGATCTGTTTGAAGTAGGAGAAAAGAAATGAAAAAACTTATTTCTATACTTCCTAAAAAATCAGGAAGAAATAATATTGGACAAATTGTAGTAAGACATAGAGGTGGAAGACATAAGAGATATTATCGTCTTATAGATTTTAAAAGAGATAAATTAGATGTTCCCGGAAAAGTTGTTGGTTTTGAATACGATCCTAACAGGAATGTAGAAATAGCCGCAGTATGTTATCTTGACGGGGAAAAACGTTATATTTTGCGGCCATTAAATCTTGCAATAGGAGATACCGTCATATCGGGGAAAGATGTAGATATAAAAATAGGAAATAGTCTTCCACTAGCAAAGATGCCAGTAGGCACGGTTATACATAATATTGAATTGTTTCCTGGACGTGGGGGGCAATTAGTTCGTGGAGCAGGAGGCATGGCGGTAGTTCTTTCCTGTGAAGGAGGATTTGCACATGTTAAACTGCCTTCAGGTGAAGTAAGAAAAATAAAAGAAGAATGTTTCGCTACAGTAGGTCAATTAGCTAATTTAGAATGGAAAAATAAAATTTTGGGAAAAGCAGGCAGATCAAGACATATGGGAATAAGACCAAAAGTCCGCGGTACTGCCCAACATCCCGCCTCTCATCCACATGGGGGAGGAGAAGGAAGAAGCGGAGAAGGTTTAAAACAGCCAAAAACCCCATGGGGTAAGCCAGCAAGAGGTCTTAAAACTAGAAAGAAAAATAAATACAGTAATAAATTAATTATCCAAAAAAGAAAGTAAATTTATGAGCAGAAGCAGTAAAAAAGGGCCATATATAGATCAAAGATTACTTAAAAAAGTACTTATTCAAAAACAAAAAGGAATCAACCTGCCAATTAAAACTTGGGCAAGAGATTGTCAAATCCCTCCAGAATTTGTAGGAGCAAGATTTGCAGTATACAATGGTAAAAATTTTATTGAGGTTTACGTGACCGAAGCAATGGTTGGTCATCGACTTGGTGAATTTGCTCCAACCAGAACTTTTAGAGGTCATGGTCAAGTGACTAAAAGAATACTAGAAAAAACATAATAAAAATATGGAAACAACAGCTTATATTAAATATTTACGGATTTCACCGAAAAAGATAAAGCCATTAGTAAGTTTATTGGTAGGTATGCAACCATCACAGGCTATTGAGAAATTATTATTCGATGGAAGTAAGGGGGCAAAATTTCTAGCAGATGCTATATCATCAGCCTTTGCTAATGCAAAGAATAATTTAAAGTTAGATCCTAATAAATTAAAGATAAAAACGATAGAGGTATTTAAAGGTCCATTTTTTAAACGTTGGCAGCCAGTTTCAAGAGGTATGGCTCATCAAATTAAGAAGAGAACAACACATATTAAAGTTATTCTGGAAGAAATAAAATCGCCAGATAAAAAATAATTATCTAGAAGATGGTTAACGTAATTATTTAATTCTAAAAATTGAAATAACTAAAATTTATGGGACAGAAAATAAATCCAAAAGCTTTTCGTCTAGGACCTTTATATACATGGGATTCGCGTTGGTTTGCTACAGACAAAGAATATAAAAATTTTATTTTGGAGGATGTGAAACTTAGAAAAGTTTTACTGAATAAGCTCCAGCCGGCTGGCGTGATTAAGATAGAGATAGAACGCTCAATAAATAAAATTAATATCATAGTTCACGTTGTCCGTCCTGGTATGGTAATTGGTCGTGGAGGTCATGGTCTTGACGATCTGAAAAAATTTATTGAAAAAATTATTGTTGAAAACCGGAAGAAGATGAAAGGATTTGATAAAAAACAATCTATTAAGTTAGATTTAAGAATTGAACCTGTAAAAAATCCTTATCTTAGTGCTTATTTTGTCGCTAACCAAGTGGCGGATCAATTGGCTAAAAGGATACCTCATAAAAGAGTTGTGAATTTTGCCATGGAAAAAGTGATGTCTTCCGGAGCAAAAGGAGTAAAAATTATTCTCTCTGGTAGAATAGCTGGGGCAGAGATATCAAGAAGAGAAACATATAAAATTGGTTCTATACCGTTGTCAACTATTAGAGAAGAAGTAGATTTTGCTAGTGTACCATCTTTAACAAAATCAGGTTATGTAGGTGTAAAAGTTTGGATTTGCAAATAATATTTTTATTATGTTGGCACCAAAAAGAGCAAAATTTAGAAAACAATTTAGGGGAAGAATGTGCGGGCGTGAAACACGAGGCACAGAGATAGAATTTGGCGAATTTGCTCTTCAAGCTGTGACTTCTGGGTGGTTATCTTCCAGACAAATCGAGTCTGCAAGAAAAGTACTCACTCGTTACACGCAGAAAGGCGGTAGAGTTTGGATAAGGATATTTCCCGATAAGCCCATTACCGATAAACCACCAGAAGTAAGA
>Ga0101944_10000901_pt1 | contig 74968 bp, 63 predicted proteins | sample DewCreD2012metaG_FD_75245 | JGI IMG/M metagenome (GOLD analysis project Ga0101944, IMG submission 75245) | Hot spring sediment bacterial and archeal communities from British Columbia, Canada, to study Microbial Dark Matter (Phase II) - Dewar... ... | reverse complement strand
TTGAATGAAATTGATTTTCCGGTTAGCAATATCAATTTTATCAAAATACAGTTAAATAGAACTCCGTGACCTCTGTGTCTCCGTGGTGAAAATCTTGGTTTTTTCAGTAGACTCAGTAATCAGTTTTCTCCTCGCGCGGCTGCTTCCCCGTCTTGCAATCGCAAGGTCAGTGCCAACCCCGGCGTGATGGCCTGTGCCGATGTGATGATATGTCCTGTCTCCCGTTCCTGCACAATGGCGTACCCACGCCCCAGCACCGCATCGGGATTGAGCGCCGACAGGCGTGCGGCGAATCCCTGAACCCGCTGGCGCTGCACGACCAATCGATGTGCCACTGCCGCGTCGGCGCGCGCCAGCATGTCATCCACACGCTGGCGGGCGTTGGCAAGCCGTGTGGCTGGGGAAAGGTATTGCAGAGCGCGGTCGAGCCGGGCGACACGTTCGCGGAAAACCCGCAGACGAGTCTCGAACGTGCGCAGGAGGCGCGCCTGCCGCTGTTGGAGCAATGCTTGCAGCTCGGCGCGGTCGGGCGTTGCCATCTCCGCGGCTGCCGATGGGGTAGGGGCGCGGCGATCGGCGGCGAAATCGGTCAGCGTGAAGTCTGTCTCGTGCCCCACGCCCGAAATCACCGGGATGCGCGAAGCCGCTACAGCCCGCGCCACCCGTTCGTCGTTGAACGCCCACAAATCCTCCAGCGATCCGCCGCCGCGCACGATGAGGATCACATCGACATCGCTGCGGGCGTTCAGCGCCGCCAACGCTGTGACGATCTGGGGTGGGGCGGTCTCGCCCTGCACCAGCGTTGGCGCGAGCAGCACTTCCGCCAGTGGATAGCGCCGCGTGAGTACGTTGCGTATATCCTGGAACGCGGCTGCCGTCGGTGACGTGACCACACCGATGCGGCGCGGATAGGCGGGAAGGGGCCGTTTGCGCTCTGGCACGAACAGCCCTTCGGCCTCCAATTTGGCCTTGAGGCGCTCGAATTCCTGGAACAGCGAACCGCGTCCCGCCGGGCGGATCGCGTCCACATAAATCTGGTAACGCCCGCCTTGCTCGTACAGGCCGATGCGCCCGTGGATGACGACTTGATCGCCCGAACGGGGTGTGTACGTAAGCGCCTGCGCCTGAGCGCGCCAGATCACGGCATTTATCTGCGCCCCTGCGTCCTTCAGCGTGAAGTAGATGTGACCTGACGACGCCCGCGAGAAGTTGGAGACCTCGCCTTCGATCCACACATCCTGTAGTAGCGGCTCCTGCTCCAACAGTGTGCGAATCCGCGCTGTGATTTCACTAACACTGTAGGGGCGCTCAGGCTGCGAGAAAAGTCCGATCTGGTTCCACATCGTTCTGCCTCAGAAGATGAGCGTCAAGGTGATGATCAGGAGCAACCCGCCCCCGATGCCCAGCAGCAGAATGGCTGTCGTCGGCGCCATGACTAACAGGTTGATGCCGCCGAAAACACCGATGAGGTAGAGGAGTGCGCCGAGAATGAACAATCCCCGTTCCACTCCGCGTATCCGCAGTCTACCACCGCTTGAAGACGTATAGCGTGGTCGTCTGTAATATGAGGTGCGGCGTCTACGAGTCATATCAACCTCCATGCGAATGGCGAATGGCAAATGGCAAATGGCGAATAGCAAATGGCGAATGGCAAATGGCGAATGGCGAATATTGGGTCACGGCGCGCAAATCTCCGGCAATGGGCCGGTGTGATGCGGGTCGAACCACTTGAGCAGCGGCTCTTCCACCGCCCAGAGTTCGTCGAACAGGGCGCGGATTTTGTGCAATGGCAGGACTGCCGCGGTCAGCGGATCGAGTGCGCAGGCGTGGAAGGCGGCTTCACGATCGCGGTTGAGGACGGCATGCACGGCCAATTCCTGCACGGCGATGTTGGAACGATTGAGCGCCGCCAGTTGCGGTGGCAGATTGCCGACGTAGCATGGATGCACGCCGCGCGCGTCCACCATACAGGGAACTTCTACACAGCACCCGTCGGGCAGATTGGTGATGAGGCCGGTATTCATCACGTTGCCGTTGAAGCTGTAGGGGACGTTCGTCAGCATCGCCTCCATAATGCCGGTGGTGAACTCGCGGGAGAGCCGCAATTCACCGACGGGCGCGTTGGCGTCGTCTACGCCGGTGTCTTTCATCCACTCGCGGACACTGCGCGGTGTATCCGGGACTTCGCGGATTCGCAAGCCAAAGCGCGCCAGCAGCTCCGGCGTCTGGCGGAAATACGGCAGATACTCAGAGTTGTGGTGGCTGCTCTCAGTGACGAAGTAGCCGAACTGCTTCAGGATCTCGAAGCGGACTTCTTCGCCGACGACGTGCAGCGGGTCGGCAGCGAACTGGCGCAGGCGCGGGTAAAGGTCCTCCTTGCCGTGTTTCAATTCCAGCACCCATGCCTGATGGTTGATGCCCGCGACCCAATACGAGACCTCGTCATACGGCGCGTCGAGCATGGCCGCCAGTTGCATCGTCGTTCCCTGAACGCTGTGGCACAGGCCGACGTTGCGCACCGACGAATCAACCGAGTGCAACCAGGTGAGCATCGCCATCGGGTTGGTGTGGTTGAGGACGTAGGCGTCGGGGCACAATTCCTCCATATCCCAGAAGAACTGGTGCTGTACCGGCCCGGTGCGCAGGAAGCGGAAGACGCCACCCACGCCGATGGTATCCGCCACGGACTGCTCGATGCCGTACCGACGCGGAATCTCGATTTCCTCTTTGGCGGGGTAGCCCGAATAGGCGGCCCCACCGACGGCCACGGAGGTGATGACGAAGTCGGCGCCCGGCAGCACCTCGCGCCGGTCGGTGGAGGCCACGACCCTGGTGGGCAGATTGTAGCGGTCGATGGTGCGCTGCACGTAGTCGGTCACTTTCTTCAGCCGTCCGGGGTGGATGTCGCACAGGCAGAGTTGGGCGTCGCGGAGCGCCTCGCGGGACATGATGTCTACGGAGAGCCGCCCGCCAAATCCACTGCCTGCGCCAATGATGACGATTTTGGTCATGGTGTGCTTCCTTTAGTCTGGTAGTCGTTAGTCTGGTAGTCGTTAGTCGTTAGTCGGATGGTCACCAGTCTGGTAGAGAGAGTTTAGGGCAATTTGCCGGGTTGTCAAAATGCCTGTCTGAGTCTCAGGCGATCTAATTTTGCTTGGCCTGGATCGCCAGTTCTCTGCTGGTTAACGCACAATTTTGAACCGCCAGAAGAGCACTGCCGTGAGGATGTGAAATCCACCGGCGATGAAAAAGACTACGGGGATTCCCACCCAATCGGCGAGGAAGTTGCCCATCAGCGGCGCGCAGAAGATGGTGAGGTTGGCGAGCATCGTGTTCAAGGCGATGAAGCTGGGGCGTCTTTCGGTTGGCGAGACGACCAACAGTGTGTCAAAGAAGGCGATGTCGACGCCGGTGGTGAAGAAGCCCTGCACGATTGCAATAAGCGGCAGCCAGAGTTGATCGCGTGCCAGGCCGGTCAGCACAGGGTACAACCCCAGGAGTGTCGAGCAAATCAGGAGCGGCGCGAGGTATCCCTTGCGGCTGATGAGCCTGCCCCAGACGATATACCCGACGATCAGCGCCAGCTTGCCCGCCGTGGCCTGCCAGCCGATCCATAAGTCCGAAGCCCCCAGATAGCGGATCCAGTAGATCGTGTACAGGGCAGACGGCAGGTTCGCACCCAAGCGCAGGGCTGTGGCGGCGATTTCGTATTTGACAAAGGCCGGCACGTTCATGGTGTGCAGGTAGGCGCGCGTGCGTTGTCGTAGCGTGGCCGGTTCTCCCTTTGGCCGTTCTGGTGGGATGTTCTCCGGGATACGTAACCTGGCGAAGAAGTAAATCCCTGCCATCCCGCCGACAAAGGAAACGAAAAACACGATCTGGTAGTTCAGTGGGAAAGGCAGCCGGTCGAGGACGTAGCCGAACGCCGCCGTCGAACCTGCCGTGACCACACTGAGGATGGCCCAACGCACCCCGTTGACCCTGGCGCGCCGCTCCGGTGGGATGACCTCGGCGACGACGGCCATCCACGACGATTCCAGCAGTGTCGCCGGAATGGATTTGATGGCCCAGATGAGGACGATGACCTCGACCAGCCCTTGAGCGATAAAGAAGGGCAGGATGGCGATCAGCAGGAAGGAGGCTCGATGGGAGATGCGCACCCGGTTGGTGTAGCGCACCAGATCGCGCTGCTGTTCGACGATGCGTCCGGCCGGAATCGACGAGACCGCCATCACCAGGGCCGGCAGTGACGTCAGCAAGCTGACCATGAAATTCGACGCGCCAAGTCGCACGGCGAACACCGAGATGAAGCCAAAGATGCCGCCCATCATCAGCCCTTGGAGAGCCGTGTCGATGGTGAAGTAGACGATGTTGCGGTTCACCAGGGAAAGTTGGTTGATGCGCAGCCACCGTAACTGCACATTCATGAAATGCGATATGTTTGAGAATAGTCTGGTAGTCGTTAGTCGCATAGTGGATTGCTAGAACCTCGTTGATTTGTTGTAGTGGCTTAATAGACTTGTTCCTGAATAAGCCCCGGCACGATTTTTGGACGCAGATTCGTGCAGATTTCCGCTGATTTTCTAAAATGATCTGCGTGAATCAGCGGAAATCCGCGTCCTAATCATGCCTGACGTTATGGGGGAACAACTTTAATCTGCTAACTGGACGGCCGGCACGATGTAGTCTTCGATCAGCGCAACCAACGGGCGGTCATCGTCCATTCTGGCGGTAAAGACGACCACAATCTTATGTTCGGGGATGACGAAGATGAGCTGCCCGTAGCGTCCTTTGGCGGCGTAAGCGCCCCATTTTGGATACGTCCACCACTGGTAGCCGTAGTCGAAAGTCTGCCCCGTATCGGCGTGCGCCGTGGTGGATGCTTTGACCCACTCGGCGGGGACAATTTGCTGCCCGTCCCAGACGCCCTCGTTCAGGTAGAGATAGCCGAACTTTGCCATGTCGCGCGCCGTAATGTTCAGTCCCCATCCTCCGATTGCCAGACCGTTGGAATCCACGCTCCAGTTGACGTTAGAGATGCCGAGTGGCGCAAACAGGCGTTCGTGGGCGAATTGCTGCGTCAGCATCCCGCTGTGATCGGCGACGATGGCCGACAAGACGTGCGAGCACCCCGAGTTGTAATTGAACTGGCTACCCGGTTCTGTTGCCATTGGCCGGTCGAGCACGAATTGCACCCAATCCCGGCTGCTCCATAGCTGCTGGTAGATCGGATCGCCCTCCGGCCAATCCAGCCCTGAGGTCATCGACAGCAGGTGCTCGATGGTCATCGCGGATTTGCGCGTGTCGGTGTTGGCAAAGGCGTAATCGGGGAAACATTCAAGCACGGGTTTGTCTACGCCTTCAAGATAGCCTTCCGCAATGGCAATCCCCACCAATGCGGAGACGAAGCTCTTGGTGCAGGAGTAGAGTTCGTGCTGTGAGTTTTCATCGAACGGCGGCTGGTAATATTCGGCGACGATATAGCCGTTGCGGACGATCACCAGGCTACGCACGTTCAAGTTTTGTCCTTCGATGGCGGCAAACATCTGTCGCAGCTTTTCGGGGTCCATGCCCTGAGACTGCGGGAGTGCTGTGCGCCAGCCGGCGGTAGGCCAGTAGGGACCGCCTGCTGTCGGCATCGAAGCCGCCGTGGAAGGTGAGGCCGTCACATTCGACGTTGGTAGCGATGAGCCGGCGCGGCAGCCCGAAACGATGAGGGTGAGCAACACGTATAACCAAAGTCCGGTGTTTAGCTTTTTAACCACAATTCTGTCTCCTTATGATGGACGCTAACCTGATTTTAATGTACAATGCTAAGAATGGAAACGACTTCACGATACGACCATAGGTTTGACAGCGCCCTGACAAATTCCTGGGAGGCTCGATGCTAAAGTTGCCCTCAATGCACGATTTTGGTCGTGACGCGCGGCTTTTGATTGTCATAACGGGTATTCTGGCGATCAGCTTTTTTGGCCTGTATACGCTGTTGCGGGTGATCTACGTATTGCGGCTGGGCTACGGCCCGGAGTACGTCGGCATCTTCAGCGCCACGGGCGCACTGACGTATATGGCCATGGGCGTGCCGAGCGGCGCGCTGGGCGCCCGCCTGGGTACGCGCAAGGCGATGTTGCTCGGCGCGCATATCCTCATTGTGGGGATGATTATGTTCCCGTTGGCCGAGTTTATGCCGCCTGCACTGCGGGATTTCTGGCCCTTTTTCTCCTCAATCATTCTCACCATCGGTTGGTCGATGTGCAACGTAAACCTTGTTCCTGCGCTGATGGCCTCGACCACCGAGTGGAACCGTAACAGCGCCTATGCACTCAGCAGCGCTTTCCGGGAAACGGGCACACTCGTCGGCACGTTTGTCGGTGGGCTGTTGCCGGGGATGTTTGCCGGTCTCTTCGCCCAATCGTTGGACGATCCCGCGCCCTACCGTCTCGCCCTGTGGGTTGGGGCGATCTTGGCGACTGTCGCCCTGCTACCCCTGCGCCGGATCAAAGAGACCGCTGTGCCGGTGAAAAAAAAGCATAGCGGCAAGCCACGCAGCCCGGCCCCCGTCCTGCCAATTGCGCTGATGTCGCTCTACATCTTCATCCGCCACGCAGGGTGGGCGACGTGTCAGAGCTTCTGCAATGCCTATATGGACGCGGATTTGCACTTGAGCACTTCGGCGATTGGGTTGATTACGAGCGGTGTACAGGTGGTGGCGATTGTCGCTTCGCTACTCACACCGCGGGTGATGGCGCGTTATAGCAACGGCGGCGCGTTGCTGATTGCCACGCTGGGCGTCGCGCTGGGCCTGTTGCCGTTGGGCCTCTTCCCGCACTGGGCCGCCGCCGGTATCGGACGCACCGGCTACCAGATTTCCACGGCGATGTGGATTCCTGTCTTGCAAGTCTTCCAGATGGAGCTGGTCGACCCGGAGTGGCGAGCAATCACTTACGGCATTTCCTCGATGGCCATGGGGTTAGGCTTCGGCACATTGAGCCTGGCGGGCGGGTATATCATCCACGCCTTTGGCTATCGCAGCATCTTTCTGGTCGGCGCGGCCCTGGAACTCGTCTCGGCGGTCGTGTTATGGGGCGTCCTCAAGTGTCGAAAATGCACGACTTAGCCCAATAGCGCCTTTAACGGGTTCAGAACGGTTTTTCCTCCCAGACCAAGTATGGCTTCATCCGCGACTCCGGCTTTCTGCAAGGGTCGGACGATGTTTCGCACCAGATCGGGCACATACGATTTGAGCAATGCACATGGCCCGGATTCGGGTTCGATTGTCACCGCGCCGAGCGTAGCCGGGAGCAGGCAGGTGTTCCCAGGGCGCAGTGTCTCCCGCTGTCCTTCCCAGACCAGCGTGGCTGTTCCCTCGATCTGCGAGAGTACGAAGAAGCGCTCGCCGTCGCAGTTCAGCGTGTACGGCGCGTTCAGGTCGAGGCGTTCGAGCGCGAAGTGGGTGCACGCCAGCACGAACGTGCGCGTGTTCGCGCCTTCGCGTAGTGACACCGGCTGCGTTTTTCCGTCGAAGCCCTCCTCGATGTGGACGCCTTCCAGCGCGGCGCGCACCTGCGCTTCGCGTTCTGTCTCCGGCAGCGCCGGATCGGGCGGCAGCAACGCGATGTAAACGTCAGAATTCTGCATGATCTCGTAAAAAAGCACGCCGCCGGCGGAGTAGTGCATTGTGCCGGCGTAGAGCAGGAAGGCATCGCCGGGTTGTACGGTGTATTCCCGCATCCACTCGCGGATCGAACCGTCCATGATGGCGTCGTGAACGGCGGCCTCGGTTGCGCCCGCAACGTTGCCGCAGCGGATCGTCGCGCCGTCGCGGACGTGCAGCATATACCACGCTTCGGTCTTGCCGGGATCGTCCAGACCGCGTTTCGCCGCCAGCGCGTCGTTGTGGTGCGCTTGTTCGGCGAGGACGTTGGAGGCATCCAGGAATTTGATGAGCAGCGGGAAGCGCGTCCCACAGCGGGCGACCACGTCGCGGCCCAGGAAATCGACGCCGTACTCGTCGATCAATTCGTGCAGCGTTTTCCCCGCCAGCGCACCGTTGACGACAATGCTGGACTCCGGCCCCCGGTCGCACACTTCCCACGTCTCAGCGATGCGGTGGTCTGCGGGCAGGCCCTCTTTCGCGTAGACCTCGGTGATCCAGCGATTGCCGAAGGTGTAATTTCGTAGAATCTCCTTGAAACGGAGCGGGTATAGCATTGAAAGCCTCCTTAAAACTATTCTGCCGCCAGCCAGTTGGTCAATTTGCCTAATTTCTCCACTTCCACGCTGATCTCATCGCCGGGCCGCATCCAGACTTTGTCTTTCATCCCCAAAATTACGCCTTCGGGTGTGCCGGTGAGGATGACGTCGCCGGGCAGCAGCGTCATATAGCGGCTGGCGTAGCTGATGATGTGCGCGACGCTGAAAACCATATCGGCGGTCGTGGAGTTCTGGCGCAATTCGCCGTTGAGCCAGCTTTTGATGGACAGTGTCTGTGGGTCGCCCACCTCATCCGCCGTGACCAGATACGGGCCGAGCGGACAGAACTTGTTCGACGTTTTGCCGAGCAGCCATTGCGATGTGCGCATTTGCAGCTCGCGCGCGCTGATGTCGTTGGCGGTGCAATAGCCCAGGACGTAGTCCAACGCCGCGCCCTCGGCGATATACTTTGCCGGCCTGCCGATGACAGCCGCCAACTCGACCTCGTAGTCGATCTCGACGACGTTGCGGGGAATCGGAATCGTTTCACCGTGGGCAGCCAGGGCGTTGTTGAATTTTGAAAAGAGCACCGGCACATCGGGCACTTTCGCGCCGGATTCGGCGGCGTGACGGCGGTAGTTGAGGCCCACGCAAAGAATTTTTTGCGGGGCCGGGACGCAGGGGCCGTAAACGAGTGCTGCTTCGTCCAGCAACCACGCGCCGGTTGCGGGCAATGTGCTGATGAATGTCTGCAACGCGGGCAAGGCGTCCAGTCCCTGCGCGTAGAAGGCATCCGGCGTGACCGGGATGTCGGCGTTTAGTGCCGTTGCCGCTGCCTGGACGTCAATGATGCCTGCGTCTGTTTTGACGCCAAGCGCCAGTCCTGTCTCTGTTTGAAAAGTCAGCACGATCATAGAAGACGCTCTCCTTCTGCAAGAAATTATGATGTTTTAGCGCGAGTTGCCAACTCGCGTTACAGTTTTCGTCTTGTAGCGCGAGTTGCCAACTCGTGTTACGGTTTTCGTCTTGTAGCGCGAGTTGCCAACTCGCGTTACGGTTTTTTGCTTTTTGGGCGTGACGTTGTTGATTTCGGCTGCGTAGCTATCTCCCAAATCAAGGCTGCGGTATCGTAGGCTGCGCGCGGTCGTCCCAGACGTTGGGCGTTTTGCGCATGCTCGGCGAGGCGGCAACCGTCCTGGTCGAGCCAGTGATAGAGCACTTCCAGGGCGGTGATCGGGTCTTGGGCGAGCGCTCCGGCTCCGTTTTGCACCACGTACTCGGCATTGCCGGTTTCCTGCCCGGGAAGCACATCGATCAACACCATCGGCAACCCACATGCCAGCGATTCCGAGACAATCAACCCGCCGGCTTTGCTCATGACGCAATCGGCGGCATGCATCAATGTCGGCATATCTTTGCTGAAGGGGTACAGGCGGGTCTCGGTGTGCCATTCCCAACTCGTGAGGTCGTTGTACAATACCTCGTCGCCACCTGCCACGATGACAAGTTGCAACGGCAGCCGGGCATGGTTGAGCGCGCGTAATACCTCGCGCAAATTGCTCACCCGTTTACTGCCCACCACCAACAGGGTACTGAGATCGGCGCGCCAGCCCAATTCTGCGCGCAGGGATGCTTTTCCCGCGGAGGGGCGTGCAAAATGAGGATGTACCGGGATGCCGACGATTTTCAGTTTATGTAGCGGGATGTGATACTCCAGCCCGAGTTGGTGAACTGCCTCGGTGGGGACGATGCACAGGTCGCAGGTGCGATGAAACCAGACGCGATGGACGCTCACCAAATCCGTGATGACGGTGACTAAGGGCACATGGCGGCGGCGCAGGCTGTTGACCGTGTAGAGCGGAAACTGGTAGAGTGGATATGTGGTGACGATAACGTCAGGACGATGCTTGCGCACCAGATCGGACAAAACATCGTACAACATTGGCAGCAAGGCCATATCCACGATGGTACTGATGGCCGCGGTATCACTGGTTTCGTACCAAAACTTGTAAAACCCCGGCATGGTGCGTACCAGCTTGTCGTAGTCGGTTTGGCTTTCGCGCAGCAGGATCGGGACACGCTTGTCATCGAGTGGATTCACCACCTCGACGGTGCAGGCGTCTGCATATACTTCCTGCAAGGCTGCACTGATCGCGTTCGCGGCACTGCGATGTCCAAAGCCCGCGTCGGCGGTGAGGATCAGAATACGTCTTGGGCGTTGGCTATTGATCCCCATGCTCACATCCACGCGCGTTTGCGCATCCACAAAAACATCCCCACGGGCAGGAGCAGCATGAGCGCCATAAGCGCGATGAAGGCGCTCTGACTTGTCCAGGCATCGAACGGGAAAGTTGGCTGGAAGAAGTTCATGCCGAAGAAGCCGGCGAGGAACGAGATCGGCATGAACATCGTCGTGATGACGGTCAGCGTCTTCATCACCTCATTCATCCGGTTGCTGACCACCGACAGGTAGGTATCCAGCGCGCCGCCGACCAGGTCGCGCAGGCTCTCGCCGATGTCGTAGAGCCGCACCAGATGATCGTACACGTCGCGGAAGAAGACGTTGTATCCGGTAGGGATAACGGCATAGTCACCGCGTCCCAGCTTGTTGAGCACCTCGCGCTGCGGGCCGATGATGCGCCGCAGTGTGAGCAGCGCGCGTTTGAGGCCGAAGATCTGCTCCAGGACGCCCGGCGTGGGATTGTCGAAGACCTGATCTTCGATTTCATCGATGGTGATGTCGATGTCTTCGACGACCGGCATATAGTCGGCGGCAATCTCATCTGCCAGCTTGTACAGCAGATGCGCGGGGCCGCGTTTCAGGTGCCGCTCGTCGCGCTGACACAAGTTCCACACGCGCTCCACGGCTTTCAACGGCGTATCCTGGTGGGTGACGATGTAATTTGCGCCGACAAACACATCCAGTTCCAGTGTGTCGATGTCGTTTTCCTCCGCATTGTAGCTGACGGCGTGCAACACCAGATACAGGTATTGGCCCCAATCGTCCACTTTGGGGACGTGCGACTCATCCAGGGCGTCGTCAATCGCCAGGGGATGGAAGCCGAACACGTCGCGCATAATCGGCGTGCAAGTCTCCGGCGACTCTTCGCGCAAGTCCAGCCACAGCAGCCCCGTCGTATCTTGCAGCAACGCCGGCAGCGTCTCTGGCGCAACATCGGTACGAATCTCTCCGGAGCTTGTAAAGTATAGTATGCGAATCATCGGCCCTCCCTCGAAAAACCACCCATCTCTACGAATCTCCACGAATAGAAACCAAAATTAGTGTGAATTCGTGACGATTCGTGGTAAGACTCATGACGCACGCTGAAGAACACTAGATAACCTCAAGGGTATCGCGGTCGGGCAAGGCCGGGAACGGCGCGGTCGGCAGCGTCTGGTACCAGTAGGCGACGGAGGCGATGTCGTCCTGCAAGGGGAGATAGCGCCGGTAGCTGCGCCAGCCGAGCGCCTGGATCGTTACCCGCAAGTCCTGCCGGAAGCGGATCGGATCGACGATGTGCCAGCGGTACAGGCCGAAGCGCTGTTGCGAGCGATAGACGCCGTCGGGCTTGATGACCTGGTGCAGCCCGCTGTAAGGCGTGGTGAAAGGCTGGTACTCGTGCGTCGCCGGATTCTCGAAGTTATACGAGCCGCAGAAGTAATCCTCCGTCCCCGTGCCGCAGATGGTGGGAAACTCGGCGTCACCATCCATGTAGAATTTGATTTCGCCCTCGCCCCACCAGCCGGTGTTGTTGACGCCCCACGCCATGTACGTGCCGACGTAGTGCCCCTGCCCGCGCACGCCATCGAGGATGGTGTAGACTTCCTTGTAGGGTAGCGGGTTGACGCGACGGAACTGCGCGTGGAAGTAGCCCACGTCCTCCGGTATGTCGGTAAGCGTGTAGTTGATCTGGTAGTAGAGGGTCATCCGGTCTTCGCCGATGTTCTCCATAGTGATGCGGCAGCGTTTGTGGAACGGCATCTCCCAGTAGCAGTTGAAGGCGCTGCCCGGATTGACGCACACCGCCAGCGACGAAAGTTGCGCGTACTGTCCCCAGCCCATGGCGAAGAAGTCACCCACCGGGCACTCCACCGATGGCTGCGCCTGATCGTCCCAGTAGATGCGCAGGATGCTGTAGCGCCAGGGGCCCGTCGGCGTCATCCAGATTTGCTGGATCGCGCCTGGACCTTCGATATCCGCCAGGACGAAGGTTTGCCCTGGATCGATACCCACCGAAGGCGAAATTTTCCAGCCCTGGCCCAGCTCACGGGCGCATCCCGCGCCGGTCCCTTCGACTGCCATACCCGCCTTGCCCTTCTCACCGGTAAAGTTCTCCGGGCTGATCGAGCGCGACTGCGCGTTCGAGAGCCGCGCGAGATTGCCGATGTGTAAGCCTAAGCCGTTGAATGTGGTCATGGTATGCTCCTTTTCGACAGGATTAACAGGATTTGCGGGATTTTTGTGTGATTGCGTGAGACAGCGATGCATCTTCAGGCTAACGCCAAATCATGGCATAACGATAGTCGAACTCCATCCAGGCTAACTCGAAAGCGGCGCGGGGTATACGTTGTGGGGCCTGCTCAAAAGCGGGATCGTTAACATAAAAGTCACGCTCATCAAAACCAATGACGAGTACAGCATGGTCGGTAGCATACGTCCAGTAGGGCAAATAACTGGTGCGGAGCAGAACAATACCTGGATGTTTATCGGTCAAGGCGTCAACTAACAGGTCTATTGTGCCATGAGCATAGTGGACATGAACATCTAACGCGGTCAGTCTGTTCAAACGAGACCCCGGTGTGCCATAGGACTGCACGTCTAGCAAGCGCAATAGCCGACTATACGCAATAGAAACGCCTATATAATCAAGCGCCATTGCTGCACAGGCAGCCAGACAATCGCCGGTACTATGCTGCGGTTGATTCTTGACAGGTAGCAAGATAGTGGGCATGGCGCTTGATGTCCTGAATAGTTTTATGGGTGATGAGCAATTGTCCTGTTTCGATGTCCACGTCGATTGCGCCGACATTGCCTAAGTCGCCGGTCGGCGGCAAGGAGAGGATGACCGGAACGCGCCAGCAAATTCGCTCGCCAATGATCAGACGCGGCTCGCCGCCATGCATATTCGTGCTGATTTCATCCACCACAAACCCGGTCACTTTTTGTTTGGCGCTAAATGCAGTGACGTTGATTGTGGCCGATAGGTGTACGTCTATAGCGAGTTGGCCCGTTTGCGGGGTCAAAGTATGCAATTCCACGCCCATAGTTATCTCCTGACAATGGTTTATCTTTACACGCATTATACCGGTGAACACGGGCGGAGGCAAATGGAGAATGACAGAAGTCAAAGGGGTGCATTTCAGAATGGGAGCGACTGATCAAACTGGCGTCTGGGAGATGCTCAGGCCGGTCTCCAGACCGCGCCTGCGCATCGCCTGATCCAGAGAGTGGCGCGGTCAGAGACCGTCCCCGGCGTGCTCTGGCCGGTCTCTGACCGCGCCAGCCCTGGGAAAAAGCGGCGGTTGTCATCCGCCGCAGGCGTTTCAAGGGCATCATGGTGTAAGTTGACCAAAAAACCGCACCAGCAACGGGTTGACAATCTCCGGCTTTTCGTGATGGGGGATGTGCCCCGCGTCGATGGGATGAAATTCGGCCTGCGGTATGGCCTGGCGGACTTTTTCGCTGATGGGGAAGGGTACCGTCTTGTCACCGCGCCCCCATATCAGCAGAACCGGGCGGTCTTGTTGCCCGACGGCACGGTACACATCGGTCATCGCAAATAAGCGCCCATGTCGCCATGTCGAAAGGATCGCCCGCTTGAAGCCGCGATAGCGCATTTGCTCACGATAGCGGTCCGCCAGCTCCGGCGCTTTCGCACGGGCGTAGGCATCCCGCGCCATTCCCATGATGATCAGCTTCTCGGCAAAGTGGTCAATGAGCCATTCGCCCACGAGCGGGATGCGCAGTAAGTGCGCCGGCAAGGGCTGGCGCATCGGCATCCCGGAGGGATCAATCAGCGCCAGGCGGCGCACGCGCTCTGGATGATGCGCGGTAAAATAGACGGCGATCCCACCGCCCATTGAAAGCCCCACGAGGTTCACGGCGGGGCCGAGCGCCAGTGCCTCGAGTAGTTCGCCCAACTGCCGGTCGAAGAGCGCCTGGTTATAGACCACGTCCGACCGGTCCGAGTAGCCGCGCCCGAACAGGTCGTAGCGTATAACGCGGAAACCGGCGTCCGCCAGCCCGATGAACGTTGGATCCCAGATGAAGGCAGGGACGGAGAAGCCGTGGATCAACACGACCGGTAAGCCATCCGCCGGGCCGGCCATCTCATAGTGGGTTATGCCGTCGGTCAGCGTCACGAACTGCCCCGGTGCGTTAGCGCGGGCAGTCGCATCAAGGTTTTGTGTTTCACCGTGGAAGCGATAGTCTTTGCGCATCACATCATCCTTTGTTACCACAGAGGCGCAGAGGACACGGCGCGAATTCGTGAAACTCTCTGTGCGTTTCATGGCTCCGTGGTGCAAAATTTGCATCATTATACAACAAGGTTGGGCTTCGACAACATACTTTTGACGGCATACCGCCTATGACTTTCGGCATAGCTGAATATAGTCCTTTCGATTCGGCGAAATCTATCGCTTGGGACTGGAGGCAGTCGCTTTTCGGCGCTAGAATAAGCACAGATTGTATGGGGAAAGAGAATCATCAAGGAGTCCCTACGTGGGAAACCACATCAACGAGGCGCAAAATTTTAACCGCGAATGTCTGCATTCGCAGAATCCACGCGAATTTTCGCAAATTTTCAAGAAAGATTCGCGTAGATTTGCGAGATTAGCGGTTTATTTCCAAGGAGGGAATGTGATGGACGAGACACTTATTCGCATCGAGAACCTTACAGCCGTCTATGGGCATGGCGCACGCCAGGTGCGCGCGCTCGACGATGTGGCTTTGGACATTCGCCAGGGCGAGATTTTTGGGTTGCTGGGGCCGAACGGGGCCGGCAAGACCACGTTGCTTTCTTGCGTTGAAGGCATTCTTCAACCGGAGGCTGGCGGCGTGTGGATTGCCGGCGTCGAGGTCGCGCGCCAGCCGCAGGTGACGAAGTCTCGCCTGGGCATCCAATTGCAGCACACGGCGTTGCTGGATGATCTGACGGTAGCAGAATTGGTCGAGGTCTATGCGGCATTGTACCGAGTTTTTCTGACGCCGGCCGAAATCATGGCTGTGCTCGCGCGTTTTGACCTGGAGGATCAGGCGCATAAGTTGTCCCGCCGACTCTCCGGCGGACAAAAACAGCGTCTTGCACTGGCGCTGGCCATGGCCAACAATCCTGAAATCATCCTCCTGGATGAACCGACCTCCGCACTCGACCCGCGGGCGCGACGGGACGTCTGGGGCATGATCCGCACGTTACATCAGGAAGGGAGAACTATCGTGCTCACCACACACGCAATGGAGGAAGCGGAGGCGCTTTGTGGCCGCGTCGCCATTATTGATGGCGGCAAAATCGTGGCTTGTGACACCCCGGCGCGGCTGATCGCCGGACTGGATGCCTATCCTGTGCTGAAAACCAGTTGTGACGTGGCATTGGCGCAGGCGGAGGGCCTCCCCGGTGTGCGGATGGCCCGTTATTCTGGTGAATACCTGGAGATCGAAACTTCAGAGCCGCAGGCGACGCTGGCAGCCCTGCAAGCATTGGCGACGACATTGGGGCGCTCCGTCAGCGACGTAACGCTGCGGCAGCCCAACCTGGAAGATGTCTTTTTGAAACTGACCGGCAAAGCGCTGGCAGCTTGATGGATAGAGGAGGTGCCTGATGAAACGCTTCGCATTGTTGACCAAAGCTATATTCTTGATGAACATTCGCAATCAGCTAATCCTGTTTTGGAACCTGGCGTTCCCTATTCTCCTACTCGTCATTTATTATTTTGCTTTCGGCCAGGGACAGGTGGGCGGCACGAACTATATAACCTGGGTGGTGCCAGGCGTGGTGGTCTTCAACATCCTGAGTTTCGGGCTATTGGGCAGCGGTACGATGATGGTCGGTATGCGCGAGAAGGGCATCTTGCAGCGCCTGCAGGCCACGCCGGTTCCCGCTCTATCCCTGGTGGGCAGCTACCTGCTCGTCAACGTCTTGATCGGCTTGCTGCAAAGCACCCTCGTCATCAGTTTTGCGGCTCTGGTGTTCGGTATGCCGCTCACATGGACGGGTGTATTGCGCACGCTGCCTATGGTGATCATCGGCATTGTGACCTTTGTGGCTGTGGGACAGGTCATCAGCGGGGCGGTTTCCACAGCCGGAGCGGCCGTTATCGTAGGCCAGGTGTTGAATTTCAGCCAGATGTTTATCACCGATATGGTCATGCCGGTGCAGACAATGCCCATGTGGTTGCAGAAAGCCGTGCCTTACTTGCCGGCCTATGCGGTGGTGCAGTTGGTGCGCCCGCCGCTCCTTGAAGGGCAATTCGGTCCCAACTTGGGCTTCAATTTACTGATCGCAACCGCCTATATCGTCCTCTCGACGCTGGCGGCAGCGCGGCTGTTCCGCTGGGCGCCCAAAGCATAAAAAGGACAAACAATGCTATACTTGGTGGAGAGGGCAAAGGTAAAATGAAGGCCGAACCAACATACCCATTACCGCGAAAACAATATCGCGGGTACATACTGTTGTTCAATGCTATGATGTTCGGCTCGCTGGCCGTCGCATTGTTCGTCACCTTCTGGCATAGCCGCGGCGACCTGAACTGGCGCGCCGTTGTCACGGCGGTGTTACTCCTGATCCAGGCCGGTATGTACGTGTGGGTTTTGCGGCAGAAATGGCCTCTCCGTCTCCGGGTGTCGTCATTTTACTATGGGGTGTGCCTGCTGCTCTGGGCGGCTGAAACCTGGTTGATGCCCGCGATTTGGTGGCTAGGGTTTGCGTATGTTGGGCAGATGTTTGGCCTGTTGCCTTTGTGGGGCGCGCTGACCGGTGTGACCTTTGTCTTTGTGGTGATGTACCGTTTTATGATGCGCACGGGTATGATCACAGCGTCGAGCTGGACCTTATTGGGCGTTTTGGCGCAGTGGGTTCCGATCGCGGTGATTCTGGTCTTCCTCAATCAGTTGAGTCGTACCAGTCAGGAACGCGGGTTGCTGATCACCCGGCTGGAGGCGGCGAAGAAAGATCTGGAGGCGGCGCAAGCGCGTGAGGCGGAATTGGCCGTGTTGCGGGAACGCGAGCGGCTGGCCCGCGACCTTCACGATAGCCTGGGGCATACCCTGGTGGCGCTCACGGTGCAGTTGGAGGCCGTGCAGCGGCTTTATCGGGTGGATCCAGAGCGCGCCGCGGTGCAGATGGAGGCGCTGAAAACGCTGACCCGCGACAGTATGGATACGCTGCGCCGTTCTATCGCCGGATTGCGCGTGCAGGAACTCGACGACCGCGACCTGGGCGTGGCCTTGCGTTCGCTTTGTGTGGACTTCGGGCAGCGTACCGGTTTGACGGTCACTTGTGTGGTGGCTGAAGAGACGCCTGCGCTCAGCCCGGTGTTGGCGGAGACGATATGGCGGGTGGTTCAGGAGGCGCTGACGAACGTGGAAAAGCACGCGCAAGCAGATCGCGTTGCTGTCTACGTGGGCCATGAAGCGCGTGCAGTGACCGTCCGGATTGCCGATAACGGCGTCGGCTTGCCCGATCAGGCCGACGCCGGCCTCGATCACTTCGGGCTGCGCGGGATGCGGGAGCGGGTCGAAGGTCTGGGCGGAACCCTGACCTTATCCAACAACGAGGGCGCAGTTGTCGAAGCGCGTCTACCGGTGATTGGAGGGTGAAAGCCGATGGAGCAGCCCATTCGTGTTTTGCTCGTCGAAGATCAAACGCTCATGCGTCAGGGGATGCAGACGATCCTCGACCTGGAACCCGGCTTTCGCGTTGTCGGGACGGCCGGGGATGGCGAGGAAGGTGTCCGCCAGGCCCTGGCGCTACGCCCCGACATTATTCTGATGGACGTGCAAATGCCGCGGATGAACGGCCTTGAGTCCATTGCGGCGATCTGTGGGGCCTGGCCGGAGGCCAAAATCATCATTCTCACCACTTTCGCCCGCGACGAGTATGTCTTCGAGGGGATGCGCAACGGCGCGCGGGGCTTTTTACTCAAAGATACACCGGCCGACAACTTGATTCGGATCATCCGCCAGGTGTACGCGGGTGAAGTCTTCATTCAGCCGGAGATTGCTTCGCGGATGCTGCGGGAATTGATCTGCCCAGCCTCCGCCCCCCTGGAGCCGCTGACTGAACGCGAGCACGACGTGCTCGTGCTTCTGGCGCAGGGGTATGGCAACCGCGAAATCGCCGACCGGCTGGTGATTTCTGAAGGCACCGTGAAGAACCACGTTTCTAACATCCTTGGTAAGCTTCAGGCAGAAAACCGCACCCAGGCGGCGATGATCGCCCGGCGTCACGGGTTGTTGTAGCGTCTATCGAATGCGAAATTCCAAATGATGAAGTTTATGACCGTTATTCCTTTTGCAGCGAGGCGAACGATTGTCGGCGTCCAATCAACCACACCAATCCTGCACCGATCACAAACAGCCCCATATTCATCGCGAAGGGAAGGGCGCGGTCGATAGCGGAGAGTTGCCCGGCGATCCAGCCGAACGGCGAGGTAAACGCGATCAGAATCACGTACACGATGGCGCTGATGCGCGCGCGTTCGTGGGATTCCATGGCTACCGCCAGCAGCGATTCGAGCATGGGATTGATTAAGGCCGCGCCGACACCCTCAAGCGCCACGCTGATCACCAACAGGGGTACCATGCGCGGCGGCATAAAGACAAGCAGCGCCTGACCGACGAAGAAGCTCGCGTACCCAATCCACAGGGGCAGCCGAAAGTGACGCATGGTTGTGAGTCGCGGGCCGATCAGAAAGAAACACAGCGCAATGATGATCGAGCGCAACATCGCATAGATGGAGATTTGCGATTCGGCGAAGCCGAGTTTGGTGGTAAACAGTACCCCCCAAAAGCTGCCGTTGACGGTGGCGAAAATGTTGGCGATGATCATCAACGCCAGCGCAGCCAGAATGGGCCTGGAGTGTAGGATCTGTTTGAAGACGCCAGAGTACTCACCGAGCAGGCTAAAGAGAGAGCTGTGGCGGGTTTCCTCGATACGTTGCTTGCCCCGGACTGTTTCGTGCGAAAAGAGGTACAGCACCAGCGCTTTTGCTGTGAGCATCACGCAGCCAAAGATGAGCAGTCCGCGCATAGCTGGCACCAGGCCGAGACGCCCCACCAACCACCCGCCCAACGGGGTGAAAAACGAGGCGCAGATCCCGAAAATCGTCACCCAGGTCCAGATATGCACCAGATGCCGTTCCTCGGCATCCTCGACCATCAGGCACGTCCAGGCGGTGTGTGAGATGCGGAACAAGCCGTTCAACATCGCGGCGGCGAGAAAATAGCGCATATTCTGGGCGGCAGCCCAGATCAGACATGGCACACTCCACGCAACCAGGTCGGCGATGAACAAGGTCAGGCGACGGCCGTACTTATCGACAATCGCGCCGCTGAGCAGGGCGCCGAGAATCTGGAAGGCCAGTCCCAAGCTGGCGATGGTCCCGATCCCCTGGTCTGTGACGCCCAGCGCCAGCATGTACACCGATAAAAACGGTGAGAATAAATTGAAAGGGATGCCGAACATCAGTTCGGTGAGCACGGTGATGCGCGGGTTGCCCTTAAGCTCGCGCAGCGTGCGGAAGAGCGAGTGGTTTGCGATGGTGGTCAAGGTCCCTCCAAGTAAGCGATTGCTGGATTGCCAGCTCAATTCCTGCACACTATACCGCAAACCTGGGAATTTGCACTGTACGATATCTGCCAAATGCCGGGCGGATTCTTGCCAGGCTCTTGCTGTTGTTGCTCGTCAATCACCAGGAACTCTCATCCTGTCAATCCTGTGAATCCTGTCTAAAAAACGCGGCAGCTTCCGCGATGCGGGCGACGGTGGGGACGCCGAAGGGGCAGCGTTTCTCGCACGCGCCGCACGCGGTGCAGTCTGGGGCGTGCGTCGGCATCGCATCATAAGCAGCGCGGATCGCCGGCGTGAAGTCTTGCTGCGCCATGTCGAACAGGCGGAGCGTCTGCCCGATTTCAATGTGCGCCGGGCAGGGCAGGCAGTGGTTGCAGTAGACGCACTCACCGGGTACGTACTGCGCGAAGTCGGCGATAACATCGGAGAAGTCGCGTTCGGCGTCCGTTGCGCCCTCATAAGCTAAAACGCCGCGCAGTTCCTCCACGCTGGCGCAGCCGGGGATCGCCGCGCAGACGCCCACCTGCGCAAGCGTGTAATGCAGGCATTGCACCGGCGTGATCGGCACGTTCTTCTTGATCTGCTGCGCTTCCCCACCCATTTGGTAGTGTGCCATCCGTACGCTGCGCGGGCCTTGCAGCAGCTTGCCGCCACCCAGAGGTTTCATTGCCACCATCCCCACGCCGCGCGCCTGGCACGTCTTCAGCAATTCCTTTTTGCCGGGGACGGCGTTTCCTGCCAAATTGACCGGGAACATGAGGACATCGATATAGCCGCTCTCGACCGCCTGCAACGCCGTTTCGACGGTGTGCCCGCTAAAGCCGATGAAGCGCGTCTTGCCTTCTGCCTTCAGCCGCAGGGCCAGCCCAAGTGGGCCGTTCTCGCGGAACAGCGCGTCGAAGTCGTTCTGTCGGTCGCAGTTGTGCAAAATGAGCACGTCCGCATAATCCGTCGCGTAGCGGGTAAGAAAGTCTTCAAAGAATGTCTCGCAAAGCTTGAGCGAGCGCGTCTTCAGGTATTGCCCTTCCTCGGTGATCGCCGCACCCAGATGCGCCGCGAGGGTGACATTTTCGCGCCGTCCGGCGAACGCCGCGCCCATCGCGTCGCGGAAGTCGGGTTCCGCGCAGAACAGATCGAAGTAGTTGATGCCCGCATCCAGCGCCGCGTGAATGACCTCGACAATGTGTTCCTGGGGTTTGCCGATCAGGTACTCAGTCCCCAGACTGACTTCGCTCACTTGCAGACCGGTCCGGCCCAAAGTGCGGTAGCGCATACAAGCCTCCTCTCGCTCAACAGACTTAGCAGATGAAATGGATTGCTCTCATACCATAAATGACCATAGCGACTGTTTTGTGACAGTCGCTATGGTCATTATTCATCTCCGGCCTGCATCATGCGGCGCTGTTTTGTTCCGACGCCTCGCAGGCGGCTTCAGCGGTATTTTCGTCCGAAACCTCCTCGAATGATGAATCCTCATCCGTATCCTCTTCCTCGTCTTCATCCGCATACGCTTCGTCATCAGCCTCAGGCGAAACAACCTGCACGATCCTGCCCAAGGCAAAGAGTACGATGGCGAAAAACACATATTGGGCGACGTTGTTCATCAGGAAATTTGCGACCTCGAACTCACTTCCACTGATCACCAATTGCCCTGCGGCGACTGCTTCTGAGATGGTGTTGAAGGCGTAGCTCGCTGCCCAAATCGTGTACGCTGCGAATAACACGGCAAAAACGAACAAAATAATGCTTACAACCGGAAATTTAACTGTGCGCATCGTAAACCACCTTTTTGTGAATTTGTTTTTTCTGTCGGCTGACGGCAACAATAATATCGGGGTTGTGCCAGCTCGCACAACCCCGATATTTCACGTTGCTGTTTTCCGCCAGATAGCTTTTGTATTTTACGACTTACCGTTCCTTTGTCAATCTTGCGCTGCCCTCAATTGTTCTAGCGTCGCGCGCGCAGCCGGCGCTTGAGCGAGGAAGCTTTCCAGCTTGGCGCAGCCGTAGTCGGCACAGAACGCGCAACTGACCATATTCCGCTCTATCGCGCACGCGCGAATCTCGCACATGCCGCAATAGTCGGCCAACCTTCCCCCAATCGTTGCCAGACACCCATCGCAGACGATCCCCGCCGCCGTAATGTCCGGCGCGTTGAACGCCACACGCCATTCTGCTGCCACGCGCTCCAACGCCGCCGGATCGCCCGATTGGGTGGCGAGATACGCCGGACACTCCGCACAATTCAATCCGCAATACGCAATGATCTTATCCATCCTCTGTCTCCTTTTTGATTAGCTCGTTTGTTCTACTTCATGCCGATTATACGCTAAGAATGTGACAGATCATGTCATATTCCCAAACCTGTTCGGACCGAAACTGCAATGAAGGTGGGCGATTACCGATTCGCCCACCTTCGCCAGGCGAAAGAAAGGGAATCGGCGGCTATGCGGCGGCGACGACGACCACGCCGACGATGCCGGTTCCGGAGTGGATCGACAGGCCCGGCGTGAATTCGGCCGTGATGACATCGGTGGGGCAGGGGAGATGTTCACGCAGCAGCGCCTCGAACTCGCGCGCCTTATCCAGCGCGTTGACGTGGATGATGCCCATACGCTCAATGGACCGCCCGCCCAGGCTCTCCACGGTCAATTCGATGAGGCGATCCCAGGCTTTGTGCTGAGTCCGCACTTTTTCGAGCATGTCGAGTTTGCCATCTCTGACCGTGAGAATGGGTTTGATGTTCAACAGGTTGGCCATACCGGCCGCCAGATGCCCAACGCGCCCGCTCATTGCCAGATATTTGAGGGTCGCCAGCGCGGCGTAGACGTGCGTGCGCTCGCGCAGTGATTCCGCGGCGGCAATTGCCTCTTCCACGGTTGCGCCCTTCTGGATGGCTTCGGCAGCGGCGATTGCCATATACCCCTGACCGAGCGACAGCGTGCGCGAATCAACGACAGTGATGGTGCGATCGGGCATCAGATCACGGGCGGTGATGGCGGCGTTGTACGTCCCGCTGATCTCCGCGCTGACACAGAAGCAGAGGACCGACTGCGCCCCGGCATCGAACGCGGCCTGGTACGCTGCGGCGAACTGCCCTGGCGTTGGCGCGGACGTCGTGGGTAGTTTGCCGTCGCGGTCGATGCGGGCAAATGCCTCGGCATCATCGATGTCTACGGCGGCTTGGAAGGTTTCCTGTCCAAAATGGATGTTGATCGGCACCTGTTGGATGCCATAGTGTGCCGCAATCGCGGCCGGTAAACTTGAATCCGTATCGGTGATAATTGCAACTGGTAGCATAAGTTCCTCCTGAACCATAGATAAGAGAAAGGATACTGCTAGTGTAATTGAAAACGCCGTAGGAGCAAGGGCTGTTGAAGAGGGTGATTTAACTTCAGGTTGGTTAGACAAAACTGTAAAGCAGGCTTATAATAACAAGTGTGCTGGCCATCCCATCTTGTAAATTCGAGTGTGTGAACTTCTATGGCTAAATTCCAAAACGTTTTATATGCAGCCTTCTGCCTCATCCTTATTATCATCCTGGCTGCATTGCTGTTCAATATTGCGCGTCTGGCGGGAGAAGTCACGCCGGTAGTCTATGTGGTTGTCACACCGACCAGCAGTGCGAAGCCGCCTACGCGCACGGCAACGCCTGTCCTTCCTTCGCCAACTGCCACGCCAACGTTGGTGCCCACCTGGACTTCAACCTTCACCCCGTCACCGCTGCCGACCTACACGCCACGGCCCACGCGTACCCCGACGCCTACAATTACACCCTCTCCCCTGCCGCCGCGTCGTCCCACCGCGATTCCGATCACCCCCGTTGCGGAAATGGAGATCACGATGACCGCGGCGTATTCCGGCTATCTCCCTATCCCTATCCCGACGCCGGTGCCGCGTTATCCTATTCCTGCTGAAGCGATGACCATTGTGCTGCTCGGCAGTGATCAGCGCCCGGACTGGGACTATTGGAACACCGATGCGATTCAATATGTGGTCATTTACCCTGATATCCCCTCTGTCTCTGTGCTCTCGATCCCGCGCGATCTCTATGTCTATATCCCCAACATTCGGATGAGCCGCATCAATACCGTGGATTCCTATGGTGAGCACTATGGTTTCGATGGTGGGGGGATTGGCCTGCTTAACCAGACGTTGCTCTACAACCTCGGTATCACCGCTGATTATTATGCCAAGGTCGATTTCAACGGCTTAATGGGCCTGGTGGACATGCTCGGCGGCGTGGATGTGCCGGTGCACTGTCAACTGCACGACTACTGGCCCGTCCCCGACGAGAACGGCGAATACCACATTCTCACGCTTGAGCCGGGCCTGGTTCATATGAACGGGGAGTTGGCGCTCTGGTACTCGCGGACGCGCAAAACCACCAGTGTCTTCGCCCGTGAGGCGCGCCAGCAGCAGATTCTGGAAGCCATGTGGCACAAGGCAAAAAACTCCAATCTGTTCACAATGATCCCCAGTCTGTACGAGCAAAGCCGGGACCTGTATCAGACCGATTTGGGGATAGGGAACATTCTCGAACTGGGCATTGTGGCTGCGCAGCTTGATAGCACCGACGTGCGTTTCTACAACATTGGGCGGCAGGAGACACAGTTCTATATTACGGCGCAGGGCGGCAACGTCTTTCTGCCGGTGTGGGAACCGATGGCAGAGGTCATTGACGCCGCCATCGCGCGTCCATCACCCAGTCGCGCCGCGCGGGCGGATATTTACGTCGAAGTGTGGAACGGTTCTTATGCGCCTGACAGGGATTGGTTGGCGGCAGATACGCTCGAACGCTGGGGGTACACTCCTGTTGTTGCCCCAGCCGACCGCCTGGACTATCCGCAGACGCAGATCGTTGTTTTCAGCAGCACGACGAAGGGCACAGGTCTCAGCCACATCCAGGAGCTTTTCCACGTATCCGACGCCAACGTCATCTACGCGGAAGACCCTGCCAGCCCGGTGAAACTGCGTCTCATCCTCGGCGCAGATTACGATCCTTGCCGGTGAGACAAGCTTTCAGCCGTCAGCTAAAGCGTTTTGCCGATAGCTGACGGCTGATAACTGACGGCTGATAGCTGAAAGCTAGAAATTACGCGAACGAATCGTACAGCGAGCGCATCCACAGCGCGTCGCGGGCATCGTCCAACGTCCAGCCTGCCGGCAGCGGACACGTCACCCGGACGGTGTGTCCGGCGGGGACGTCGAAGGCGTTGTCGCTGAAGACCACGTCCGCGCCGAATAACCCAACCTCCACGAACCGCGCCAGCGATTTTGCGGTCACCTCAATCACCAGGGCGCCTTCCCATTGGCTCAGTGTCGCCGACAACTCCGGCGCGACCAGCGAGAGATGCTTGTCGGGCACGAAGGTCGCCACGCGCTGCGCGATCCTGGTATCGCCCTGCCACAGTTCGCAGAGGAAAATCACGTCGCGGCAGTTGGCGTCGGTGACTTTGTCGCCGAAGTTGAGCGTGCGCACGTGCGTCGAAGCCAGCGGCGCAGCCGTCACCGGTTCGCTGCCGGACTCCAGTTCCGCGCCGCCCAACGTTTGTAGCGACCAGTGGACGACGCCTTCCCACGGTCTCTGCAGGTCGCTGGTGACGTGTATCCCCATCAGCGTGCCCACGTCTTCGACAGAGAGCAGCAGTGGCGCGTAGAAGCGCCTGGCGGCATAATGCAGCGTCTTCCAACGTCCGAAGTAGTCAATGCTCGACCACGACGCCACGGGCCAGCAGTCGTTGAGCTGCCAGTACAGCGTCCCGCTGACCCGCTCCCGGTTACGCCGCCAGTGTTCGACGCCAAAGCGGATCCCTTCCGCCTGCAGCAGTTGCGAGAGGTAGACCAGTGATGGGAAATCCTTGGGCATACGGTAGTGGTCGGTCATGTGGGCAATCATCTTACCGTTGCCGGCGGCGTTGCGCTGGTGGTGTTCCATAATGTACGACGTCATATTCCAGTCGGCCTCGTCTGCGTAGGTTTGAATCGTCGCCAGCGTGGGGAGCGCCTGGAAGCCGAATTCGCTCATAAAGCGCGGGAATTGCCCGCGATAGGCCGAGAAGGGCTTGCCGCCGTGCCACACGTCCCAGTAGTGGGCGTCACCGCGTTCCTGCCCGTGCGGCGGCTGGAAGGGGATGCCGGTCGAGGGGGAACTGGGCCAGTAGGTGTGATCGGGGTCCTCGGCGGCGATCCAGGCAGGCAGCAGGTGGTGGAAGAAACGGTCATAGTCGGCCTTCAAGTCGGCGTTCTCCGGGCGGTTCCAGCCCCAGGCGACCCATCCCGCCTCCATTTCGTTGTTACCACACCACAGCGCCAGGCTGGTGCGGTGGCGCAGGCGGCGGACATTTTCCACCGTCTCGATGCGCGTGTTTTCGATGAAGGCGTCGTCCCACATCGGGTAGATGCTGCACGAGTAGATGCAATCTTGCCACACCAGGATGCCGTACTTGTCGCACAGGTCGTAGAAGCGTTCCTCTTCGTAGAAGCCGCCGCCCCACACGCGTAACATATTTTGGTGCGTCTGCGCCGCGTCGCGGATCAGTCGCTCCAGGAAGGCGTCGGTGATGCGGGTGGGGAACGAGTCCGCCGGAATCCAGTTGGAGCCTTTGGCGAAGATCGGCACGCCGTTGACGACGAAGGTGAACGACTCGCCCCACGTGTCGGGTTCGCGGCGCAGTTCGAGTGTGCGCAGCCCCAGCCGATAGTGAGCGGCATCACAGACGTTACCTTCTGCCAGCAGGAGCACATCCACCGTGTAGAGTGGCTGCTCACCGTAGCCGTTGGGCCACCAGAGCTGTGGGTTTTTGACCTGCAACGCCAGGGTCTGGGTATGGCCGGCTATGGCGACTTGCGTTTGCTGTGTTGTTCCGTCGGGAGCAGTGACGCGCAGCAGCAACTTGAGCGGAACTGTATCCCATTGTTCGAGCGCGACGGTTGCCATCACCGTGACCACGCCGGCGTTGTGCTGCTGCCGCAGGTGGACGTCGGCCATGCGCGCGTTGCTGCGCCCTTCCAGCCGGATGTCCTTCCACACGCCGATCGGTGGCAGTTGCGGGCCCCAGTCCCAGCCGAACTGGCAGGGCGCTTTGCGCAGATACGGCCCCCCTGGGATCGCCTGCGAGACGCCGCGCAGTGGGCGTTCGGCCTGTTTTTGGGTGATGTACTGGACCGGTGAGCGGAACAAGATGACCAGTTCGTTTTCGCCTTCGCGTAGCAATGGTTTGACATCCCAGGTGTAACGGCGGAACATGTTATCCGTCTCGCCGAGGCGCACGCCGTTGAGCGTGACCTCCGCGAGCGTGTCCAACCCATCGCAGACCAGGGCAACCCGCTGTTCGGTCATCAGTACCGCATCTACCGTAAACGTGCGGCGGTAGACCCAATCGCTTTCGGCCACCCACAGCACGCGCTTCTCATTGTCCGCCACAAATGGATCGGGGATCAAATCCAGCGCCATCAAGTCAGTATGGACGCCGCCGGGCACGCGCGCCGGCAGCCATGTTTCCTCGCCACTTTTATGAAATTGCCATTCGCCGGTCAATGATTGGATATGCATTGTTTCGAGTCTCCTATTAGGAAATGAGTAATGAGTAATGAGTAATGAGTAATGGGTAATGGGTAATGGGTAACTGCTAATCGGTAATTGGGGTTAGTGCGCCCGATCTAGAATCCTGCATCCTGCTTCTTGCCTCTTGCATCCTGCATCATGCATCCTGAATCATAACACGAGAGATTCTGCTTAATCTGCTGACTGATAAACCACATCCGCCAGAAGTTTGCCGGAGGGCGAGAGCACCATGGCGCCGAAGTGCCAGCGGCGATCTGCCTTGGGGTAGTGGATCAACAGTGTGTTCGTCCCGGCGCGCAGGTACAGTTTGTTGGTGAAGCGTGTGCCATGCACGAACAGTCCATGCGCCGAATCGATCGCCGCTTTGACGTCCTCATCGACTTTCACACCGTTTATGTAAACCGTCACCGGCCCGTTCGCGGTGAAGGCGAGCACGGCTTCACGTGCTTCGGGACTCACCACGGTAGTCGTCAGATACGCAGCCCGGGGCGTCTCGGTCGTGGGTGCAGCCCATCGACTGCGCTCCAGGTGGGTGAAGTAGGCGTGCCTGTAGTTTTCGGTTTCCGCCAGGCTTTGCGCCAGTGTCCGCCACGCCAGGTTGGGATTGGGGTTTCCGGCGGCGTCCAGGACATCGGTTGGGGCGAGTGTGACTTCATCGAGATTGTAGAGTGTGGCGCGCCAGACCGGGATCGCAGGAAACAACGCGGCGCTGCGGAAGCGCGTGCGCGTCGTCACGGTGCGCCAATGCAACATCACCTCCGCCTCCCATGTTGTCTTGGCGATGCCTGTGCAGGCAAAAGGAGTGGGGATCACGTGCGATGTTGTGGTCTCGGCGATGTTGACGATCTGGGTTTTTGTCACGCCGTTTTGATGAACAGTGAAGGCAATCTCGGCGGTATAAGGGTCGCCGTTGGCCGGCCCGGCGAGGATGACGTGGCCCAATTGCTGCGTGGCCTCTTCGGGTGTGCTGTATTGGATGAAATGCGCGAACGGCGCGCTCCCGCGCTGGACATCCAATGTGACGATTGGCCCGCTGCTCATTGCTGTCACGTTGACCGGTTGCGATTTGAGCTGCTTGGGAATGGCAATCCGTGTGGTCAACGTTGCCGCTTCGTATTCCCATTCGACCGGTAGCCCATTTGCGGTGACGCGCCTTGGCCTGGAGCATCCGCGCATTGTCACCGTGTAACCGCGCGCATCGGGCAGCACGTCACAATACCCTTCGACCGGCGCTATATGGACTGTCCAGGTGTGATCGTCCGGTTGTTGCGTCTCGATTGTTGTCCATTCGTACTGCCCGCGCAGGTATGCTTCGGTGAGGCCATCATCCTCATACAGGCGGAAGGCACCTGTTCCAGGGAAGACGACGATTTCCAGTTCATCATAAGGCTGTGCGGCAGTCGTTCCCGATTTCAGGTGTGGTTCGGGCTGTGGGATGAATTCCGGGGCGAGCGGCAAAATAGCTCCGGCTTTCATCAGCATGGGGACGCGGTTGATGTCACCCGACAGCCGTACCCAACGCGGGCCGACAAAGGTTTCCAGCGTTTGGTAGTCAATCCACGTTCCCTCCGGCACCCACACGTCCACCGACGCCAGCCCGGTTTGCGGATCGGCCGGCGTGACAATCGGCGCCGCGATCATCTGGTCGCCGAAGTAATACTGGAAGCGGGCGACGTAAGCATCATCGACTTCGGGATGCTCAAAGTACATCGGCCGACACAGCGCCAGGCCCGTGTCTGAGGTGATGCGCGCCATCGTGTACAGGTAGGGGATGAGCCGGTAGCGCCAGTGGAAGGCATCCATCGCCGCCGTGCTGTAGGGTTTGGGATAAGCCCAGGGACGCCGCTCCGCGCGCGCGTCCTTCGTCGAGTGCAGGCGCAACACGGGGCTGAGTGCGCCGAATTGCACCCACCGCGCGTACAGTTCCGGCTCGGTTGCCCCGCCCATGTGCCCGCCGATGTCGTGGCTCCACCAGCCATAGGCGACGTTCGCCGCCGTCGCGGTGAGGTACGGTTGGAATTGCAGCGCCGTCCACACCACGTAAGTGTCGCCGGAGAAGCCGATGTAGTAACGGTGGTTGCCCAGTCCGCCCCAGCGGCTGTAAAGCATCGGGCGCACCCCCTTGCGCTTGATGTCGTTGAAGTGCAGGTGATTGATCCACGGGAGCGGGTCCAACCCCTTAACCTCGGAGATTTCGCCCTGCTGCCAGTCCATCCACCAGAAGTCTACGCCATCGTCCTCCATTGGGTGGTGGATCATCTCGAAGTAGTGGCGGACGTAGTTTTTGTCCGCGATGCGGAACGGGACCGGCTCGCCGCTGGCGGGGTCGATGCCAAGCGCCTGCGCGAATTGCGGGTAGACCTCCTCGTGGGGATGCACGCCATCGGCGGGGTGCAGGTTAAGCGTGATGCGCAGCCCCTTCTCGTGCAACCATTTCAAAAACGCCGGTGGGTCGGGGAACAACTTGCGGTTCCAGGTGTAGCCGGTCCAGCCGTCGGGTGTGTGCCAGTCCATGTCGATGACGAACACGTCCAGCGGGACGTTGTGCGCCTCGAATTCGGCCACCAGGTCGCGCAAATCCTGCTCGCTGTAGGCCCAGTAGCGCGACCACCACCCACCGAGGATATAGCGTGGGATCAGCGGAATCTCGCCGCCGAAGCGCAGGTATTCGGCGATAGCGGCTTTGTAATCGTGCCCGTAGCCGAAGAAGTACCAGTCTTGCAGCGCGAAGTCCGGGCGCGGGCCGACCCAGCCGTCGTCGTCGAAGATGACGTTCTTGCTATCGTCGAAGAGCGTCCAGCCCGCGCGGGAGAGCAACCCCTCGCCGAGCGCCGCGTCGCCCTCGCACTCGTCGAGCGTGCGGCGCGTGCCGCGCAGGTTCGCCGGATTGGGCGTGCCGGGCGTCCAGGTGACGGGTGCGCCGTTGAGGGTGAAGGTGATGGAGAGATTGTCGGCGGTGAATCTGTCAACGGATTGAACGGATTCAACGGATTGGGGAAGCCGGTAGCGCAGGGTTAACGCGCCGGTGTCGATGATGAGGGTGTCGGCGGCCTTATCCACGGTGAAGGCGGGCGGGGAGTCCGTGTAGCGGGTGGGGAAGGCGTAGGTGCAGCGATCCTCGAAGATGCCGGTCTCCGACCATTCCAGGCGGATCAAACGCGGCGTAAGGACGGTGAAACGGGCGTTGCCGTGCGTCACCACCGCGTCGGGATGCGCCACGGGTTGCCCGCGAAAACGAATACGTTCGTACAGTTCGGACATAGTCACCTCATTATGGGTTAGCAAATTGTAAGGTACAGTATACACCTGGTCGCGTAGTTGGGTAGTCGAGTCAGGCTCTTATCATGCTTGCTCCGAGGGGAACGCCAGTTCCCCGTTTTAAGCGCATAAGACGCGGATCTGGCGATCCGCTCGAAGCAAAGCCAGTTACCAATAAAACGCTCTTATCATGCTTGCTCCGAGGGGAACGCCAGTTCCCCGTTTTAAGCGCATAAGACGCGGATCTGGCGATCCGCTCGAAGCAGAAATAGGGAACTGGACGAGAATGATAAAGCCCTGGTAGTCGGGGGGAAGGCCGTTTGGTGTTGGCCCCGAGGGGAACGTCAGAACCCCGCCAGTTGCAAAGACGCAAAGCGCGGGGCTTGACCGGTGAGGGTCAAGCCCCGCGCTGCGTGTGGAAGTTCTTAAAGGACCAGGTTTACCAGATAGGGCGCGAGCGCGATTAGCGCCATCAACGGGTGCCCGCGGCGGGTCTGGTTGCGGCTGTCCCAGTTGAAGAGGTAGATCGCCAGGCCGAAGGCGAGCACCCCGCCGGTCAGCAGGATGAGCAGCGACGCCGTGGGTGCGAAGGTTGTGGGTCGCCCGTAAGCCAGCCCTTCGAGCGCCTGCATCGCGTGGGCGGTAGGCAGCAGCCCGGCGAATCGCTGCACTGTCTCCGGCAGCATACTGAGTGGCACCATCAACCCACCGATGAGCATCGAGGGCAGGAAGATGAGCTGCGAGAGCAACGTGGTGGCGCGTGTGTTTGTGGCGACGACGCCGATGAGCGCGCCGGTAGCGCTGCACGTGAACGCCAGCAGCACGGCGACACCCGCAATGGGCCACCAGCGACCAGGCGCGACGCCGCCAAACACCGGCACGGCGGTCAGCGCGACGATTCCCGCGGCGATCAGCGCGTGGAACGTCGTCGTCAGCACCGGAATGGCGACGATGGACACCGCCGGGACGCCATTGATCTTGAAGCTGCGGTAGACGCCGGCCTCGCGCGCCTCGACGATGGGGCCTGGCAAGCCCAGGATCGTACTTCCCAGGATGACGAAGATGATCATTGCCGGCAGCAGTGCGTCGGTGAAAAACGGATTCACCTGCGTCATCACCAGTCCCATAATCGCATACACGCCGAGCGGGAACAGGTAGTTCATAAACAACAACGTTGAGTTCCGCATACCGGTTTTGAATTCAAATGTGAAATGTTGCACAAAAGCTGTCATTGTGTACCTCCAAAGAATCAAGAATCATGAATCAAGAATCAGCGAATCAAGAATCAGCGAACGGTGAATCGGCGAATGGAGAATCAGCGAGTCTTTCCCCCTCTCCCCCCCGTCTACCGTCTACTGTCTACCGTCTACCTGTGATTTCCAGAAACCGCTCTTCCAGTGATGGCCGCTCGACGCGCAGGTCAATGAGCGTGTCACTGTGGTCGCCGATGTACTGAAGTAGGGCGGTCACGGTAGGGCCGGGGTCGGCGCTGAAGTAGACGGCGTAGTCCTCCTCAATCAGGTGGCGGTTGACGCCCGGAATCGCTGCGCCGTTCCGATGGAGCACAGAGTGCTCGGTACGCACCGAGACTTTGGTGAGGCCCGCGCCGGTCGCCGTGATCTCGCGGGGCGTGCCCGTCGCGACGATTTTTCCGCGCAGCAGGATGGCGACGCGATCTGACATTTTCTCCGCTTCGGCCATGTCATGGGTCGCCAGGATGATGCTCGTCCCCTCGGTCTTCAGCTCTTGCACCAGGGCGTGCAGTTCGGCGCGCGATTCCACATCCAGTCCGGCGGTCGGCTCGTCGAGGAAGACGACCGGCGGTTTGTGCGCTACGGCCAGGGCAAGCGCCAGCCGCCGCTGCTGTCCCGTCGAAAGTTGGCCGTACTGACTGCGTTGCTTGTCCTTCAATCCGAGCCGCTCGATGAGATCGTAGCGTGGGGCGACATTGTGGTAGGCGCAGAAGAAGCGGATGGCCTCGTTGACTTGCATAGTCGCCGGCAGCCCGGACGTTTGCAGTTGCACGCCGATCAGATTGCGCAGTTTGCGCGCCTGGCGGGTAGGGTCCACGCCCAGGATGTCGAGCGCGCCGCCGTCGGCCCGGCGCAAGCCTTCCAGACATTCCAGGGTGCTGGTCTTGCCCGCGCCGTTTGGCCCTAGCAGGCCGAATATCTCGCCACGTTCTACTGCAAAGCTGATGCCATCCACGGCAACCGTCTCACCGTAGGTTTTACGAAAATCACTTACATGGATCACTGTGTCGTTCATATAGTTTTGTCCTCCTCTGAGAATGTCAACGGATTCAACGGATGAAACGGATTGGGAAGAAAAAATCCGTTAAAATCCGTTTAATCCGTTGACAGATTTTTACCGCTTTCAGGTCGCCAGCTGATCGCTGAAGGCTGATTGCTATGCTCAGAGTATAGCCGCTAACGGTGGGGCTGTCATCGTCCATCCGAGCATTTATCGCTTACCCGTTCGTACACTGTACGTTTGGACGGTGGCAAAAGCGGGTAAGGTGAGTACAATAAGGCTATGGAAACGTTGCGACGGCAATTGAATGTACTTTGGGACCGGTTTGGATTGAAAAAGCTGCGTGGCGATCCCGATGTCCGCGAAGCGCGCGTGTTCTTTGTGATTGTGACGCTGGCACTTGGCGGTTCGGCGATTTTAGTTGTGAATTCCGTACCGGCCTTGCGCGCTCCGGCCCGGTTGATCCCCTTTGTAATCCTGATGGTATTGCACATTGCCCTGTATTGGCTTAGTCCCGCCTTTATGCTATCCCTGCGACGCACCGTGGGCTATCTGAGCTTTCAGGCCGGGTTAGTTTTTATCATCACCCTTTTTCCCCGCGATCTCAGCATAATTCTGAGCCTCTATCCGGCGCTGCTTGGAATTGCGGTGGGAATGCAGCGCGAGAAACGCCGTATCGTTGCCGGCATCATCGTGTGGCTGTGTCTGGCGACGCTCAACCTGCTCCTGGTTTTAGGCTTTGCTGTGTTGCCCACCTGGTTGATGTTTGCCCCGCCGTTGACCCTGTTTGTCGTCATCTATGTGGTACTCTATCTCCGGCAGGTGGAGGCCCGTGAACGCGCGCAAACGTTGCTGGGCGAGTTGGAGATCGCCCACCGCGACCTCGCCGACCGCACTGCGCGCATCGAAGAACTGACGCTGGCTGCTGAACGTCAGCGTATGGCGCGCGAACTCCACGACACGCTGGCGCAGGGTGTCGCCGGGTTGATCTTGCAATTGGAAGCGGCGGACTCGCATCTGGCGCAAGGCCGCGCCGAACGCGCGCAGAGCATCGTGCAGCAGGCGATGGCCCGCGCCCGCGCCACGCTCGCAGAGGCCCGCCGGGCCATCGGGGATTTGCGCGAGGCGCAAGTATCACAGCCTGATCTGTCTTCTGCGCTGCGGGATGAGGCCGAACGTTTCACGAGTGCTACCGGTATCCCCTGCATGCTCGATTTGATGCTACCGGAGTCTGTTTCTGCCGATGTGTGTGACCATATCACTCGGATTGTGTCCGAGGGACTGACCAACATCGCCCGGCACGCACAGGCGCAGCATGTGTGGGTAGATGGAAAGGAGGCGGAAGGCCAGCTTATCGTTGAGGTGCGCGACGACGGCGTCGGATTCGATCCGGCATCCGCACTGACCTACGCCGGTCACTACGGCCTGATTGGCATGCGTGAACGCGCGCGTCTGGCCGGCGGGACGCTGGATATCGTCAGCGTGCCCGGTCGCGGAACCTGTCTGACCCTACGCTTGCAAACCTGACAGGTCTTCTGAGACCTGTCAGGTTTGGAGACAGTTTTGGAGGAAACAGTGCCCGATCCGATCCGCGTGTTGATTGCCGACGATCACTTGATCGTCCGGGAGGGGCTGCGGCTGATTCTGGAGACCGCCGAGGGGATGGCGCTCGTCGGTGAGGCTGCCGACGGCGCGGAAGCCGTGCGGCTGGCCATGGAGCTTAGGCCAGACGTGGTGTTGATGGATTTACGCATGCCGGGGATGGACGGATTGACGGCTATTGAGCGGTTGCGGGAGACACACCCCCACATCGCCGTGGTGATTCTGACCACGTACAACGAGGATGACTTGATGGTGCGTGGCTTGAAGGCTGGCGCGCGCGGCTATCTGCTCAAGGACACCGACCGCGAAACGTTGTTTCGCGCCATCCGCGCGGCGGCGCGCGGTGAGATGTTGCTCAAGCCAGAAACCGTGGCAAAAGTGTTGGCGCGCACGGCTACGCCTGCACCTGCTCACGCCGCCGGTCTGGAACTGACCGAGCGTGAGCACGAAATCCTCGCAGCCATCGCGCGCGGCGAGCGCAGCAAGGAGATCGCTGCCCGGCTGCACATCACCGAGCGCACCGTCAAGGCGCATTTGACGAGTATCTACAACAAACTCGGCGTGGATTCGCGCGCCGCTGCCGTCGCCGAGGCGATTCAGCGGGGGTGGTTAGGGTGAGATCTAAAGCGTGTTGTTTTCCAGCAATAGCGCTCGAAAACCTGCTTGCTCAAAGTGTGTGTCGGTGGTTAGGGCTTCAACAAGCTGTTGTTCTCGCATAACAACAAAAGAGATACAATCTGTCAATCCCCAATCTTTGTCGGGCCGGCTGCAATAAAGATGAAGTGCTTGTTTGTACAACTTCTCGGTTAGCGATACAATCTTTACGTTCGGATCTGCCTCGATTGCTTGTAGCAGCTTCACTGCGGCTTGCCGATGGCGCTGCTTTGACAGGGCATTGCCGATTTCTAATAAGACTGCTCGTGTCGTTATCAGGCGTGTTTGTGAGGTTTCCAGTTCATCTGCCAAAGAAACTGCTCGTTGATGATATTGATCTCTGGGCACCGATAATGCAATTGCGTAAGCAGCATCGAGAAAGACTCTATGTCTCATCGTGGTTGGCGTCTCCATACAGGTATTTCTCGAAATTGGCAGACCAGTCTGCGGGGCCCTCCAGGTTGAGGGCGCGCGCTGTGCGAAGAAAAGAGGTGCTCTGGGTCGCGGGAGGCGTTGTTTCAACGACAATCCAGACACGCGTATTGGGTTTGAGTGTAAGCGGTTGAGTGGGCCGCAATACAACTCCGTCAAACAGAGCTTCAATCGTCTCGGTCATCGTCGTTCTCCTTAATTCTGTGCTTGTCTTTATTATAACATGAATGTCGCTATTTGGTCACGGGGAGGTTGTTCATGGGGTGCATTTCAGAATGGGGGCGACTTTTCTTTGATTGCACCGCAGAGCACGCAGTGTCCGCAGATTTGCCAGGAATTTCTCTGCGTTCTCAGCGAACTCTGCGGTTAAATCAAGCGCTTATCTGGCTTTTGCCCCCGAATTGAAATGCGCCCATCGCTCAGGTTGCTTGAAGGCTTGAGGAAAGAGTGGCTTTCATCATGGCGCGTATGTCCGTTAGCGGTAGCTCGTATTCTTCCGTCAAAAGCCCCGCGAACTGCTCCGCAAGGATTTCCTCTGGATCAAACTCCATATCCGGCGTTTTGCCCACCAGGTCCGGCCATCCTGTCACTTGATGTGGATCAAGGCAAAGCGAGCTTTCACCATCCTGCGCGACCTGCCATCGGCTGTCTTTATGTTCGATGACCAGGAGTTGTGTTTGCAGACTCTTGAGAATGTCTTGCGCGCTGTCGACCGTCGCCAGGTGTTCTTTCAAGACCATAATCGGCATGACGTGCACAGGTTCTCCCTGGTACGACAGGGTGATATAGTGATCTTGATAGGGTGCATCGGGATTCGTGAGCATCCGCGCTTTGAGGCTTTCCGGAAGTGTCAGGCGGCCGAATTGCATCCGCCGAAATCCGAGGCTCTGGTACAGCGCAGTGCGGAGCTGGGGATGCCGTCTTGAGACGATGTGAAATACTTCGTGCGCGAGCAGTCGCAACAAGGCGCGCGAGTCAGGATATTTCCGCAGTTTGCGTTCCGGGAGAATGATGGCGTTTGCGCGGGTGTAGGCGCTGTTCCATTCCTCATTCCCCGTCGTCTTGATAAAGACGATGGACTCAGCGATAGGAATCTGCTGCTCGGCGAGTCGCTCATTCAACATCTGGACGGCGCTCTGGAGTCGCTCGCGTTCAGCGGCATCCCATTCGAGCGCATTTCGGGCGAGAAAGGCCAGGTAGTCGTCCTCCGTTACGGGATCGTGAGTTTGCATCTTGAGCGCCCACTCGTGCGGATGCATCGCCTGGATGTAGACATCGCGCGCACACAAGATGGCTCGCGCCTGTTCCACACTTGCAAACTCACAGGTAAGGTGCGGCGTCATCATGTTTTCTCTGCTTCTGGAAATTGCATCTTCATCGATTACCTCCTGCGTTTCGTTGCTGTTGCACCAATCGCGCGAATTTTGCCAAGAGCACTGTCCCCACCGGTGTGTCGTGACACGTCGCCAGGCGTTGTTCGGGATCTTGCCCTTCGGCGCGGAGAACATCGGCGTAGGCGCGGATGTAAGTCCGCACAATATCGGCGTCGAATTCGGGGTGGAACTGTACGCCCCACACCTGCGGCGCAAAGGCGATGGCGGCATGCGGCTCCATCGCGCTGGAGGCAAGCACGTGCGCGCCTTCCGGTAACCTCAGCACCGATTGCGTATGGCTGACGTGCGCCTGGATGGGCGAGTTGAACCCGGCAAAGAGTATGCCGCCGTTGGCGGTGCCGCCGTTGGCGGTGCCGCCAACGGCGGTGTCGCCGTTGGTGTGCAGGTGGATGTCCACCGTGCCGAATTCGCGCCCGTTGGGATTGTCGCCGACCTCGCCGCCGAGCGCATAGGCCAGCAATTGATGCCCATAGCATATCCCCAGGATCGGCACACCTGTTTGAACTGCGTCACTCAACCATTGGGCGGTGCGCTCGCTCCACGGCTGGTGTTCTGTCACCATCGCATGCGATCCGCTGATGACGATACCGCTTGCTTCTGAGGGCGGCGGCAGCTCCTCGCCGTTCGTTACATTCACAATGCGAACCATTGTTTTGGGGAGGCCCAGTCCCTGCACGATCCAATCCTCAAAATCACCTCGACGGGCGACAAGATCGGGCATAGTGCTGCCGGTTTTGATAATGAGAAATGTGTGATCCATGCCCACCTCTACGCAACGACCACCGCTACTGTCTCGTCCCCGCGCAGCGCCATACAGTTGACGCCCTGCACAACGCCCTCTTTCGGCGGCACTTCGGCGGCCTGGAAGCGGATGATTTTGCTGTTGCGGGAGATGATGAAAACGTCGCTTTCCGCGCCAACCGGCGCGGCTGCCACCAGCTTATCGGTTTTGAGAGCGACCTTGCCCCCGCCTCCAGGGCTTTTGTTGCCCGCGAAGCCTGCCATCAACCGGATCGTCCCCTTGCCATCCGCGCCGAGGAGGAAGACGCTGGTTGCGTCGTTCGCGGCTGCGGCGGCGATGACGGCGTCGTTCTTCTCCAGGCGGATGCCCAGGCAGCCGGTTTTCGGCACGCGCTGCGCCGGAAAGCGGATGGCGTAGCCCTGCTGTGTGGCGATGAAGACGTCGTCTGCGCTGCCGGGTAGCCAGCACGCCGCCGCCAGCGGACCGTATTTCGCCGCGTCGTAGTAGACCACGCCGGCAATCATGCTCTTGCCCACAAAGGCGCTGCGCACCGTCATCACCCACCCGCGCTGCCCCACCAAAGCGAGCATCTCGCCGCCATCTTCGGGGAGCGCCGCCGCCAGTCGTTCGCCGGGCCGCAAGGGAATCAGACCGGCCACCGCCGCCCCTCTGGCGCGAATCGGCATTTCGGCCAGGCGGTTCACCGGCAGACGGTACGTCCGGCCTTGATCGGTGAACAGAATCAGGCTCGCACTTTCATCCGCCAACGCGAGCAACGCGGGCGGATCGTCGTTCGGCGCGTCGAGGTCGAAAATGCCCATTCCGCCGCGTCGCTGCCGACCGTAGAGGTGGCGCGGTGTGCGCTTGAGCAGCCCGCCCGCCGTCAGCGTGATCAGGTTGATCGTGGTCGGCGGCTCGCACAGTTCTGGCTCGGCATCCGGTTCCGGCTCGGCAACAGCCTGTGGACGCGCGCGCTGTGTTGTCCGCGCCGCCAATGCTGCTTCCAGGCTCTCGATGTAGGCTAACACTTCGGGTGAAACGTTGCTTAAATCCGGTCTTTCCATAGGTGTCTTCTTCTCTCCATGCGATAGACTGTCTCAGTCAAAGACTACAAAAGTCTCAGGCGGTACCTCGTGAGACTTTTGTAGTCTGGCTCCTGCTGAGTCTTTATGAAGTCGTTCATAGGGCGATCTCCAACGTCTCGAAGGGTGGTATGCCGAGGATAACGCTGTGGCGGATCGGGTCGCTCATGGCGATACCAAAAGATGCGCCATCGGCGAGTACGCTGCGCGGGGCACGTTTGAGGCCGTTGAGCGTCAGTTCGATGTGCTCGTAGGGCGGTGTGTAGTTGCCCTCGCGCGTCCACCTTATGGTCAGGCGGTCGTCTGTCTGCCGCAGCATAAACTGGTTCAGGCGATACTCCCCTTGCCGGTAGCCGAAGCCCTCACCCGCGTCCTCGTACAGCTCGCTGACCGCCTCGCCCGGCCCGGCGAGCGGGTAAACGTTCAGGCGGAGGAACTTCTGCACGCGCTGTTCGACGCTGGGGCCGAATTCGCCCATCGGCAACACCGTTCCGGCGCGGACGAAGAGCGGGAGGGTTTCCAGGGAGGCGAAGACGTCAACGGATTGAACGGATGAAACGGAGTGCAGCTTGTTGGTCCAGAAGTCGTACCAGGCGCCGGCGGGAAGGGAGACGGGGCGTGAGGTTGTGCCGGGTTCACCGACGGGCGCGACAAGGAGCGCGTCGCCGCACAGGAAGGCGTCGTCAATATCGAAGAGTGCAGCGTCCGCAGCGTCCCACCACAGTGGCCGGACGACAGGCCAGCCACGCGTCGTCATCTGCCAGACGGCGGTGTAGAGGTAGGGCAGCAATTCGTAGCGCAGTTGGATGAAGCGCCGCACGATGCTCAGGTACGGTTCGCCGTAGGACCACGGTTCCTGATCGGGTGTGCCCGCGATGGTGTGGGCACGGAAGAAGGGCAGGAAAGCCGCCATCTGAATCCAGCGGGTGAACAGTTCACCATTCGCCGCCCCATTGAACCCGCCGACATCCGGCCCCGTAAAGCCCAACCCTGAAAGACCCAGGCCCATCACCATCGGCGTGGTGAGCTTGAGCGAAGCCCATGTGCTCTCATTGTCGCCCGTCCACGAGGTGGCGTAGCGTTGCACACCGGCCCAACCTGCGCGGGTGATGATCACCGGGCGTGTCTCCGGTCGCTCGCGCAGCAGCCCATCGCGGCTCGCGCGCACCATAAGCATCCCGTAGACGTTGTGCGCTTCGCGGTGATCGCCGCCGCGCCCTTCGAGGCTGTGGCGGATGGGCGCGGGCAGGGTCGAATCGCCGCCGTTGGTGAAGACGGCGGGTTCGTTCATATCGTTCCAGAAGCCCGCGATGCCCGCTTCCAGCAAAGGCTTGTACTGCGCACTCCACCACTGCCGCGTCTGCGGAGCGGTGAAATCGGGGAAGGCGCTCAGCCCGGGCCAGACCGGCGCGTGGTAGACCTTACCGTCGGGTGTGGTGCAGAAGTGCTGGCCGGCCAGCCCGCTCCGGTAGATGGGGTAGGCAGGGTCCTTCTTGATGCCGGGATCGATGATGGTGATCAGCTTGATGCCCTGCACGCGCAGGTCGGCGGCGAGCTGCGCCAGATGTGGAAAGCGTTTCTTGTCCCACGTGAAGCAGCGGTAGCCGTCCATGTAGTGGATGTCCAGGTGAATGGCGTCGCAGGGCACGTCGTGCGCGGCGAAATCCTGCGCCAGCTTGCGCACGCGCTCTTCGGGATAGTACGACCAGCGCGATTGCTGGTAGCCGAGCATCCACAGCGGCGGCAGATCGTGCCGTCCGGTCAGCTCGGTGTAGCGTTCGAGCAGGGTCGGCGGCGTCCCGGCGATGACGTAATAGCGCAGTTCCCCGCCCGCAAAGCGATGTTCCGCCACATCCGGCGTGCTGTCGCCCAGGTCAAACTCCGCGTAGTGCGGGTTTTCGTAGAAGACAAGATACGATGCAGGATGCAGGATGCAGGATGCAAGGTTCTCACCTTCCTGTGTCTTGCCTCCTGCCTCTTGCTTCTTGCTTCCTGCCTCTTGCTTCTTGCCTCTTGCCTCTTGTTGGCTAACATACACCGGAATATTCAGATTGATCGGATCGTCGTCGTTCGTGTAGCCGGAGGGGTCGCGGTTCCAGAGGATGTGCGTGCGTCCACGGCGTTGCCAGGGGGTGGCGCGCTCGCCCAGTCCGAAGAGTCGCTCTTCCGGGGCCAGGGCGGTGCGATGGCGCAAGGCGCCGTTCTTGTGCCAGGCCACGTCTACGTCGGCGCGCAGGAGCCGCCCCTCGGCGTCGGCAATGAAGACTTGCGCATCCGCCAACGCGATGCCCACGGTGAGCGCCTCGGTGCGCAGCAGCAATGCCTTCTCCGTCTCGATGGAGACGACGGCGGGGACCGGCCACGCCTCCAGCGGTTTGGCGATGGCGTAGGGGATCGTCTCCGGGACGTGCGCGTGGGCGCGAGGCCGGTAATGAATCCGCACCATGTCCGGCGCAAAGAATACAATGTCCAACGTGCAGTGTTTGGTGGTCAGCGTTGCGCCGCGTTCGTGTAGCGCGATATAGCACACCTTTCCCGGATGTTCCCACCGTTTGGGCCACACGGCGGGCGGGCGTTCGAGGTGCCGGCGGAAAGCCAGCCATTGTGCCAGGCCGCGCCGGGGACGGTTAGGATGCTCCCAGCGGGCCTCGGTCCAGGCCTTGCGATAGCGGTAGACCGCCGCGTGCAACGCCGGTTCGATGCCGATGATGCGCACGGCATTTTGCAGGTCGTCAAGTAATGTTGGCATAATGCCCCTTTCGTCAATCGTGATAGGGTTCTATTGGTTTAGACCCATCTTATCCCGAATTCTCTCACTGTGGACTGGGGAAATAAGCCGGCAAGAGCACGGCATCGCTCCCGGCCCGCACTTCCCAGAACGGGAACCACGCCAGACCGCAAAAACGCACGTCAATGTCGGCGCGGTTGGCGCGCACGACGATCTCGCGGATGTCGTTCAACGTGCTTTCCCATTTCTGGATGATCTGCCGTGCCGTGGCCTGCCACGCAGCTTCGAGCTGTTTCATCTCTTCCTCGTAAAGTCGGAGCGCCTCCTCGGATTCCTCGACCTCGGCCTGGGCCTGTTTGACGTAGCGGCGCTGGCGCGATGTGGTCGAGAGCGGGCGCAGCGTGTGCCGCCGTTTGGAGATCAGGCTGAGCACCGACTCCGCGCCGCTCAACAGCTCTTCGCGTTTCCGCTCGGCCAACATTTCCCTGTCCTGGTAAAGCTCCATTTGCTCTTTGCGGACTTTGGCCTCGATTTGTTCCATTTTTCGCTCGAATTTCAGGCGTTCGGCAGCCAACGCGGCCTCTTTTTGCCGTTCCATTTCCTGGCGACAGCGATCCAGGAAGGCCCGCTTATTCTCGTCCGGCGGGCTAAAGAGCTTGAGCGGGCTGCACGTCCAGATTTTTATCTGGCTGTGCTGATAAAGATGTGTCCTGAGCGCGCTTTCGCGTTTGGCGTGCGCGGTCTTGTTGCCGAGACCTTGCGGCAGCGCCTCGAATACGCCTTCGCCAGCATAGTCCGGTAACAGATCGTTCAGCCGCAGATCAATCATCTCGCCTTGCTCCCACCGCAGATTCCAGCTCCCTCCCGCTGCCGGATCGATACGCCAGACTTGTTCGTCATGTACGGCGATGCCGGCCTGCTGGTGGAAGATGTGTGTGACGCCTGCGCCGAGCAGATACGGGCGGTACACGAGTTGCGCAGAGGCTTCCGCAGGCAGGGGCGTGCTGTGTTGGCGTATCGCCCACGCGGCAGTGAGCGTCGCCGGGAGGAACGCCTGCGGGATTTCGGGATCGACGGTGGGCGGGCGTGTCGTGCGCTGGCGCAGTTCTTGTCGGGTAGTCGGGGAGTCGGATAGTCGGGTAGTCGGGTAGTCAGATAGTCGCGTAGTCGGGTGGTCGGGTGGTGGGGGCGTTGGCGAGACTGGTGTTGATATGGAAAAGGCAGTGTCGGCGATGTCTACTTTGGGCTGCGGCGTGGTCAATTGCTGCGCTTCGGCGACGGTCAACGGCCCGCGCAGATAGGACATCGTCCAGCGGGAGAAAAAGAAGTGCAGTTTGCCCTCTTGGGCGTCGTGCATCAGGAAAAGGCGCGGCTTGAGGCGACTCAACGCGGTTTCGACCGTCCCCAGCGTCATCCCGGCCTCGCTGATCGCGCCGCCCATGCCTTCCAACACGCGGGCCTTGTCGCGCTCCGTCCGCAGCGCGCCCACGAACCACGTCCCGATGTTACCCAATCCTTTGTAATCCAGGTCGGCGGGATTCTGCGTGGAGAGGATGACGCCCAATCCGGCGGCGCGCCCCTGTTTCACCAATGCCAGCAGCGGCTCCTTGGTCGGTGGATTGTACGGGTGCGGCGGCAGGTAGCCGAGGATTTCGTCGAAGTAGAGCAACGCGCGCAGCGTTCGCGTCCCGGCCTGCGCCCGCGTCCAGGTGCGCAGCTCCTCCAAAAATAGCGTGACGAAGAACTGCCGCTGTTCCTCCGGCAGATGCGCCAGATAGAACACCGACGCGCGCGGCTGTCGCTCCGGCGTGTAGAGGAAGCGGTCGATGTCCAGCGGCTCGCCCTCGCGCCAGCGCGCAAATCCCGGCGCGGCGATGAGGTTGTTCAGCGTGAGCGCCAGGTCGAAGCGCGCTTTCTGCGGGAAGAAGCTCTCCACGTCGAACACGCCGATGTGCTCCATCGGCGGCTGCTGCACCTGGCGGATGAGCGTGGGGATGTCGAACGTGCCCTGCGTGTCCCACGTGTGGCGGACCAACGTGGTGAGCAGGATGTGCTCGCGGCTGCGCAGCGGGTCCGCGTCGACGCCCGCCAGACCGAGCAATGCCGAAGTCAGCCCTTGCGCGCGCAGCACCGCCACGTCGGGATCGCCGCTGGGCGGCGCGCTGAAGCGGGCGAGGATGTCCACCGGGCGACCGGCGCGCAGACCGGGCGTGTACAGCGCGATGTCCGCGTTGAGCCGCAATTGTGCGATGTGCTCCGGCGCCAGTTCCCAACCCGCAAGGCCGGTGCGCCAGCGTTCCGCCATCGCCCGCGCGGCCTGATCGGGCGTCTGTCCCTGGCGCTGCACGGCGTCGGGATCGATCCACGGGGCGAAATCCTCCGGCGACAGGTCGGGGAACGTCAACAGCAGGTTCGCCAGGTCGCCTTTGACGTCCAGCAGCAGCACAGGAACCTGGCGGCGCAGCGCCTCTTCGACCAGCGCCAGGCCCAGCCCGGTCTTGCCGCTGCCCGTCGCGCCGAGGATCAGGGCGTGTGTGGTGAGGTGGTCGAGTGGATATGCGACGGCCTCGTCGGTGAGTTGATTGCGCTCGTCTACGAGACGACCCAGATAAAGCGTGTTGAATGGCTCCACAGTTCTATTGCCTCCTGAGGCTGAGATACCGACCGCCCACTACCGCAGACCCTGCCGCCGGCTGGATTTAATCCAACAATGCCTGCACAATTTCGGTTGTTTCTGCCAGGCGCTCACTCAAGTGCTGGGCCACGAATTTGTGGAAGGCTGCCGCAAGTGCCGGAGCCTCATTTTCCATCCGCTGCAAGTTGCTCGCGGAAAGAAAATACAATGTGCCCGGTATGTCGGCGACGACGGCAGCCGAAGCTTTAGCGCCCAGGTAAAGCCCCGTTTCTCCGACGATGGTGCCCGCTTCCATCGTTCGCACGCGCACGGCGTGTCCATCGGCTTGTGTGACCTGGACGGTCACGCGCCCGGATTCGACGAAATACAAGCCCGGCGTTTTTTCACCCTGCTGGATGAGCATGTGGCCGGCGGGAACATCCCGGCGTTCCATATAGCTGAGCATTTGCGTCACGGCGGGCGCTTGCGGGGCGGGCGCCGAGGACGCGGCTGTATCTTCCTGCTCCAGATATTCGAAAAGCCCGATGAATTTCCCCGACTTGGGTAAAAATGCCTCAAGTTGCTGCTTGACCGTTTTGGGGCGTGCTACCAGTCCCACGCTGTCAAAAGTCTGGATCATTTGTTCCTCACACCACTCGACGCCGCGGTCCAGATCATCGAAGGCGCGCCATTTGTTTCCCTCGACCTCCGCAAAGACAGAGCGCTCCAGCCGTTGTCGGATACGCGGGGTGAGGTGGGTGAACACCAGAACGATCCCTTGGGCCTGCGCCAATTGTTTTAGCTTCATTAGAACGATTTCTGCCGAAGCATCCAGCCCCAGGGCATAACGCATGTCCAGCACGATAAAACGGGGTTTGAGCCGGTCGGTGGCCTGCAACCGGGCGCGAATGTGTTCCAACAGGCTGTTGGCGGTACCGAAGAAGATGAACCCTTGCAGTTTGAGAATGTAGACCCAATCGCCCTTTTGACCGAGCAATTGTTGATGCAATCGTGGGCGGACCACGGTGCTGTGGTAGGTAACGCGCGAAAGCGCATGCCGGATGACCGGGGTACGGCTATAGTTGAAGACAAACAACCCTACCGCGGTGAGCACGCCGAGGCCAACGCCTTCCAGGACGCCAACGCCGCTCATCACGACCATAATCAGGCAGACGATGGCATAATCGGTTTTGGTGAGTTTCTGCCAGCCATCGTAAAGCCATTCTATCAAGAAACCCAGGCCCAAAAAGATGAGCAATCCGCCGAGCAATGGCCTGGGCAGATAGGACAATACGGCAGCGCCGAAGACGAGAATCGCGCCGTTAATCACGGCGACGCTCAAACCGATGGCGCGACTGTTGACGCCGATACGGGGTCCCAGGAGCGAGAGGCTGAGGGTGGGGTACCCCGGCGCGCCACCCGCGAGTCCTGCCAGACAGTTGGCAATGCCGGCCCCCTTCAATTCGCGGTTCAGATCCACATCGGTTTGGGTGGTGACTTCAATGCCACTGGCGTTGAGAAGTAACGAGATCACACTGATAAGGATGAGCGTGCCGATGTTGCCGGCTTCTTTGGCGATGGCCGGCCATGCAATGTGCCCCATGGCTGCCAATGACAAGGGTTGCCAGAGACCGCCGCTGGGGAAGGGGCCAAGCAACCAGCCCTGGGCGGTCGCCTCGGCAATTGTGAGATGGTTGAGCCACAGCAGGCCGTAGAACAACCCGGTCATAGCCAACAGTGCGCCGGGGACGATCAAGAAATGGTTATGCCGACGTAACAGTAAAGTCAGCAGGATGGCAAAGAGCACGGCAGGAAGCCAGAACAGCAGTTTGGCGGGTGAGAATAACGCTGTGAACGGTAGATTGCCGACCAGCAATCCCATCCCCCCTTGCACCAATAGCCAGCCCGTCCCGGCCAGAAATCCCCCGAAAACCGGATAAGGAATGTAGCGGGCCAGTCCGCCGAGTTTGAACTGTCCCAGGATGAGGAAACAAAGGCCGGTGAGGAGCGAGGAGAGCATAATGGCGGCGACAACCGTGGTGAATATGTTTTCCCCGCTCGTCGTGGTTGTCAGGTGGGCTGTGATGGCAGCCGCGGTCAAGGCCAGGATAGCGGCTGGCGCGTCTTGAGGAAGTGTTACCATAGCCGGGAAGGAGGTAAATATGACGGTTACCACACTCAAGATCATAGCCCCGAAGAGCATAAACCCTACGCCTCTGCCGACATAGATCGAAAGGTTGCCTGAGAAAATCATCGCCGCCAGGGAAATTTCTACAAAAATATCCAGGAGCGCGATGATGAAACCGGCGGTCAGTATCGGGAAGATCTTTCTGACTCGCCCCATGGACTTTGCGGTTTTTGATTTTTCCATAACTGCCTCATTTTTTATTTCTTTTGCCGGTTACAATTCAACCGTACATCCCAGGCCGGGGACGTCCGTGGCGATCAGCCAGCCGTCCTCCACGACAAAGCGCGCAACGGTGGGGTCGTTTTGCAGATCGAAATGTCCGTCCAGGTCGCCGTAGCGGACGGCGGGGCTGCTCAGGGCGAAGGCGAGTCCCGCCGCGATGAGCAGCGCCGGTTCGCTCAGGCTGCCGACCATCGTGGTCATTTGCGCGGCGCGGGCGATGGCATCCATGCGCCGCGCGCAAGCGATCCCGCCGCACGTCGCCAGCTTGATGCTCATGCCGTGCGCGGCCCTGCGACCGGCAAGTTCGAGCGCCGATTCCGGTCCGACGACGCTCTGTGACGCCAGGATCGGCGTTTTGCTCTGCGCCGTGATCTGCCGCAGCGCCTCCACGCCTTCGGATGGGGCAATGGGCTGCTCCAGCATCTCCAGCCGGCCCGCGAGCGCCCGCGCGACATCCAGCGCCTCGCGGATGCTGTAGCCGCCGTCGGCGTCCAACCGCAAAAGGCAATTCGGCAGCGCGTCGTGGACGGCGCGCACGCGGCGCACGTCCTCTTCGGGGTTGAGGCCGCCCTTGATTTTGAGGATGCGGAACCCTTGCCTGACGCGGTCGCGGGCCATTTCGACGGTTTCCTGCACTGTGCCCAGCCCGACCGAGACGGAGGTCTGGATGCGGTCGCGGAAACCGCCGAGCAGGCGGTAGAGCGGCTGTCCCGTCGCCAGGCCGAGCAGATCGTGAAAGGCGATGTCGAATGCGCACAGCGCCGAGGGGGTATGCTGCGTCAGCGTGCTGAGTTCGGCGAGCGCGTACTCGGTGTTGAGCGGGTTCAGGTCGCGGGCGCGGTCGGCGCAGGCGCGGCACGCGCGGGTGACGCTATCGAGCGTCTCACCGGTGAGCGCCGTATCGAAGGCCGCGCACCCCCAGGCGACGTCGCCCTGCCGCGTCTCGATGCGCACGAAGACGGCTTCGGCATGCTCAACGGCGTCTGCGCTGTGGTAGGCCGTGCGGAAGGGCAGTCGTAGCGGCAATTTTACCGGTATGACTTCAACGTGTGTGATTTGCATGGCGAATATCTCCTTGCGTAAAACGTAAAGACGTAAAACGTAAAGACGTAAAACGTAAAACGTAAAGACGTTATGGTTTGAGCGAGTTATTCCTCGATGGGGTGGATCTCCAAGATTTCGGTGAGATTGCGTTTAATGGTCCAGCGCGAGCCGCGCGGATAGTTGTGCAATTCGGAGCAGGGCGGCTGGTAGAGATAGCTTTCGCCTTTCTCGGTAGTGAAGGTAACAGTACAGTTTTCGGTGCGCGATCGCTCGTTTTGCCTCTCGCTCAACCGTGTCTCAGGCCAATAGATATCGATATCCGATCCGCGCTCCACGATAGGCTCCAGATCCACCCATTCCCATACATTGTAGGTGTACCATGTTGCATATACCGGGACACTTTCATAGACGGGAACCTGCTCACAGACATACTCATTGGTACACGTCTGTTCGTCCCGGTAGACGTCGTGCTCGTCGCATGTGCCGTCGTCATAGCAGGTGCGCTCGGTGTGGTCGTAAACCGATTCTGTGGTGCAATTTTCCTCATACCCACATTTTTCCTCTGTGCCGACCTGCACCTTATCGTATGATGCGATACGCTCTTCCTGGCTGATTAAATCGGCTCCCGCGGGCAAGGACCAATCGCTACGTTCAACATAGCGGTATTCCTGAATGACAATACTGCGCTCCCAGGCGATATCGGTGACCGTTGCGGCTTCTGTCTTAGGTATGCCGGCGATGATCCCGGAGACTACGCAGAAACACATCAATCCCAGGATGAGGAGCAGGGGGATGAGAAGTTTGGGGGTTTTCAGCAAACTGGACAGCCAGTTCGACCGCGCGGCGGGCGGCGGTTCCGCTTCACGGTGCGCGACCAGCTTATCTTCGGTTTCTGCGCCGCACGCGGGGCATTTCTCGGCGTTGGATTCCCGCCCGCACGCCGGGCAGACGCGCGTGGTGTATCCTACATCGCCGAGGATCGCGCCGCAATTCGGGCATTTCTGCGTCCCCGGCCGGAGCTTTGCGCCGCAGTAGTCGCACTCCTCGTCCGAAAGGTGCTGCGTGGGATCGACGCCCATTGCCTTGAGTTCGTCCGGGGTGAGATAGCTCACCTTGCCGGTCGGCGCTTCATACTGCTCGCCAGCGTCTTTCGGATTGTTGCAGCTCGGACAGCGTTTGAGTCGTCCGGGGATGCCTGTCCGCCCACACGAACTGCACGTCCACTGTGCTTCGAACGTGCCCTGGTACACTTCTCGTGTCCCCGCGGCCTGTGTTTGTCCAACCTTGCTCGGATCCACGTAACTACTTTGTGATACGATGCGTTTCTTGACCATAGTTTCTCTCTATTGGTAAGCGTTTCGACGTTAGCCGCCAGCTTGCGCCTCTCCGCTGATCGCTGAAAGCTGACGGCTGAACGCTGTTAGCTGAACGCTTGCCTCTATTATACGCAGCTTATCAGCTTGACAAAATCGTTCTTTACGGTAGAATTTTGGTTGTTCGGGCCAACAAAGCATATCACATCGCACGAACATGCCGAAGTGGCGGAATAGGCAGACGCGCCACGTTCAGGGCGTGGTGACCTTACGGTCGTCTGGGTTCAACTCCCAGCTTCGGCACACAAAAGCCCCCAGGAAACTGGGGGCTTTTGGTTTGCAATGACAATTTCTACCCCGAATCTCCACCCCTTTACACGAATTGAGAACGTCACGACGATTTTGTCGTCAAGCGTCCATGATTCTTACACGAATTTCACGGATGCTATGGATCCCTTCTAAGCGAAAAAAATCCGTGCTTTCCATGTTGATCCGTATACCGGAATTGCACTTAGATTGCTATTCGTGAAGATTCGTGTAGATTAGTGGTCAATTTCTATGCTGACAGAAGGAGCACGCAATGAACATTGTTGATTTACGTAGTGATACTGTCACAAAGCCTACGCCCGCGATGTGGGCGGCGATGGCAAACGCTGAGGTCGGCGACGACGTTTACGGCGAAGACCCCACCGTCAACAAACTGGAAGCGATGGCCGCGGAGCGTATGGGCAAGGAAGCCGCACTGTTCGTTGTCAGCGGGACGATGGGCAACCTGACGGCGTTGCTGACCCATTGCCAACGGGGGGACGAGGCCATCGTTGGCGACAAGAGCCACACATTTTTGTATGAGCAGGGCGGCATGGCGGCGCTTGGCGGCATCGTGCCCCATACCGTACCCAATCAGATGGAGGGAACGCTGTGCCTGAGCGACGTGCGCGACGCAATTCGCGGCGACGACGAGCACTTCCCACGCACACGCCTGATTTGTCTGGAGAACACGCACAACGTCTGCAATGGCGTTCCGCTGACACCCTGGTATATGGAGCGGATTTCCGAAGTGGCACGTGAGCACGGCCTGAAAATCCACGTCGATGGCGCGCGCATCTTCAACGCGGCGGCGGCGCTGGGCGTGGACGTGCGCGAACTGGTGAAACACGCCGATTCGGTGACGTTTTGCCTCTCCAAGGGGCTGTGCGCGCCGGTAGGCTCGGTGTTGTGCGGGAGCGCCGACTTCATCAAGGAGGCGCGACGGGCGCGCAAGGTGCTCGGCGGGGGGATGCGCCAGGCGGGTGTGATTGCGGCGGCGGGCGTCGTCGCGCTGGAACAGATGACGGAGCGGCTGGTCGAGGATCACGCGCGGGCCAAACGGCTCGCCGAGGGCCTGGCGGAGATGCCAACCGTGATGGTCGAGCCGGTCTTCACCAACATCCTCTACTTCAGCCTTGCGCCGCAGGTGAAGCTCTCCGCCGACGAAGTAGCGGCGCGTTTGCGCGAGTACGGCATCCTGATCGGCCCACGCTCCGCGCGCACCTTCCGCGCCGTGACGCACTACTGGATTGACGACGAAGGCATCGAGCGGACGCTCAAGGCATTGCGCGAGATATTGTAAGCGGGTAGACGGTAGACAGTAGACGGTAGACGGGGACAGAAACCCCTGTCTACTGTTGACTTGCCCACGCCGCGATCGCACTCGTGAGGGGGACGGCCATCATCAGGCCGACGCTGCCCACCAGCGTGCGCACGATTTCTTCGGCGATCAGCTCGCGGTTGATGGTCAGGTACCACGGCTCCGGGTAGAGGTAGAAGAGCAGCAGCAGGGGCAACGCGGCGCTGGCGTAGGCCAGCACCAGCGTGTTGATCATCGAGGCCAGGTGCGTGACGCCGATTTTCATGCTGCGGCGGTACAACTCGCCGCGTGAGAGGTCGGCGTTGGCGGCGGCCAATTCGAACACGGTCACGGCTTGCGCCAGCACCACGTCATCCAACACGCTCGCCGCGCCGATGATCATCCCCGCCAGCAATAAGCCACGCATCTCGATGCCCACGCCCATCGCTTGCAGGAACATCGTTTCTTCGGTGCCAAAGCCGGTGAGGTAGGCCAGTTTTGTCCAGCCCACCGATAGCGCGCCGGTCACGCCGAGCGCAGCGAGCATCCCCAGCAGCGCAGCGTGCCCGGTGGGATTCCACCCCTGGATCAGGTAGAGCGTCACCGCCAGCAACGCGGCGGTTCCGGCAAGGCTCACCAGCGTAGGGTCGCGGTGGGCGAGGATCTGCGGCATAATGAACCCGCCGATCAGCAGCGCACTCAACGCGAGGCCCAGCAACGCGCGCACCCCCTTGCCGCGTCCGATGCCCAGTGTCAGCGCGACGAACAGCCCAACGATGACGGCGATAGGGCCGAGCCGCACGTGATCGGCCACCTGGAAGAATGCCTGCCCATCAGGGCGCTTGGAGATCATCACCAAAGCCTGTTGCCCCTTACGGAAGCGCACCGAGTCCAGTGTTGGCCCCATGCCATTGTAGCTGACGGTGATGATCCGGCCTTGATACTCGCCTTCCGAGCGGACTTCCAGTTCGAGTTCCTGGAACACCATCCTCAATCCGTTCTCGTCGACGGTGGATTCTTCGTTGGTAACGTTGAGCACCCGCGCCTGTACCGTCGATTCCAGTGCTGCAATCTGCTCGCTTTTGCGGATTTCCGGGCGAGTGAGGTGCAGCGTGACGATGAGCGCCACGAGCGCGACGAGCAGTAACACTGCCGCGCCTTCGAGCACATAATGGATGACGCGCCGGCTGTTTGGCGATGATGACATACTTTCCATAGACCTCCGCGCGTCATTATACCGCATTTAGTCTTGTAGTCTTGTAGTCGGGGAGTCGGGTGGTCTTGTAGTCGCGTAGTCGGGTGTCTTGTAGTCAGGTGGTCGGGCAGTCTGGTAGTTGCGTAGTCGTCTGTGCTAAATTAGCGTTTGGGCGTATAATACCGTCATACGATTCTCTGACAAACGGCTATCCGACAACCGACTATCCGACAACCGACAAAGGACTATCCGACAACCGACTATCTGACTAAGGACTATCCGACAACCGACTATCTGACTAACGACTATCCGACTACCCGACTAAGGACTATCTGACTAAGGACTATCCGACTACCCGACTAACGACTATCCGACTAAGGACTATTTAACTATGGCTCTCGATGCATTGATTAAACGTCTGGCGCAGGCTATGGGGCTATCGGAAGAAGATGCGCAAGCGGCACTCGAAACGGCGGTGGATTACATCAAGGCGCAACGCCCAGACAAAGCCGACAAAGTGGATGCGGCGCTATCCAACGAGAAAACCGTGCAGCGCATCGGCGATCTCGCCGTCAAACTCGCCGATAAGGTGAAGCCCGATCAAACCTGACAGGTCTTCTGAGACCTGTCAGGTTTATGGGCCTACCACGCCCAAATCGCCCACAGACCGATCATCACCAATCCGATGGAGAAGCGGGCGACGAATGACCAGCCCCAGCCGATCGCCATAGCCTTGGTGATGCGCCAGGCTTCGCTGCGATCCTTGCGGTACGAATTCTCCGCCAGATAGAGGCCCAGGAGCGCGGCGGCGATGCCCCCAAGCGGCGTGAGGAAGATGCTGCCTACAAACCCCGCGACGAAGGCGATGGCGAGGGACGACCAGCGCGCGCCGCTCAGCCGGGCCTTCCCGCCCATCAGGATGTTATCCACCACCCACCCGATGACCGTCAACACCGTAATGCCAACGAAGAACCACCCACCGCCCCCGCCGAAGCCGAAGATGATGCCGTAGAGCAGCGCCAGCGCCCAGATGACGGTGATGCCGGGAAAAATCGGAATCACCAGGCCGAAAAGCCCAACGAGCATACCGCCGAGCATCAGCACCTTCGCCACAATTGCCAACCAGTTGACCATACGTTTTCCTCCGCAGAGAGTCCAAAGTCGAAAGTTCAAAGGCTTGGGCCAGCGCAAGGCTCTTGAGCGCGCCCGCCTGCGCCTGTTTTAATGTCTACGATTGTAAGGCGTTTGCGGTTGCGGGCAAGCAGAAGGGTGCATTTCAATTTGGGGGCAAAAGCCAGATAAACGCATGATTTAACCGCAGAGTTCGCTGAGAACGCGGAGAAATTTCTGGTAACTCTGCGGACACTGCGTGCTCTGCGGTGCAATTTAAGAAAAGTCGCCCCCATTCTAAAATGCACCCAAGCAGAAGGGTGCATTTCAATTTGGGGGCAAAAGCCAGATAAACGCATGATTTAACCGCAGAGTTCGCTGAGAGCGCGGAGAAATTTCTGGTAACTCTGCGGACACTGCGTGCTCTGCGGTGCAATTTAAGAAAAGTCGCCCCCATTCTGAAATGTACCCTATACCCAAGCGCGAGTTGCGTAGTGAGAGAGATTGAATACACTTGTACTTGTAGCAAGCAGTATCAGTAGATCGCGTTTTGCTTGGTCTGGATCGCCAGATCCAGACCGGAACGGGGAGGTAGGCGATGAATACATCCATCCACGGCCTCGGCAACGTGATTGGCGATCACAACACCGTCACGGTGACGGTCAACGGGCGCACGGAAGCGCGGCTTTTTGTCAACGTGCCGCCCAAACCGGCGCTATTGGTGGGACGCGACGGCGCGCTGGCCGACCTGAAGGCGCGCTTGATGAACGGCACGCACGGCGCGCACACGGCTACGGCAACTACGGCTGCCGCTCTTTCCGCCGTGCGCGGCCTGCCCGGCGTGGGCAAGACGACGCTCGCGGCGGCGCTGGCCTACGATCCCGACGTCCTCGCGCACTTCGGCGGCGGCATCTTCTGGGGCGATCTCGGCCCTGCTGCGAAAAAGGCGGACGCTGCCGATCCCGTGCTGCGCCGGTGGGCCGACCCGCTCGGCGTGGACGTGACCGCGTATCCCAACGCGCGCGCCCTGGCCCGCGCCATTGGAACCGCACTGGCGCGCAGCGGCAAGCCGGCCCTGCTCATCCTCGATGACGCCTGGGAATGGGCGCCGCTGGCCGTGCTCCGCGAGGTGGACGCGCCCGGCAGCGCGCACCTGCTTACCACGCGCCAACCCGCGTTGGCCCGCGCCTTTACCGGCGCCGCCGACGCCGTCGCCAACGTGGACGAGCTGCGCCTGGAAGACAGCCTGGCCCTGTTGCGCGCGCTCGCGCCGGAAGCCGTGGCCCATGACCCCGCCGCCGCCCGCGAGCTGGTAGAACTGACCGGCGGCCTGCCCCTGGCGCTGACCCTGGTGGGCTGCGCGCTGACGGCCAAAAGCGCCGGCGGCCATCCCCGCCGCATCCGCCAGGCCATAGCGGAACTGCGCGGGTTCACCGAGCGTTTCCTGCGCGTGCCGCCCGGCGCGGAACGCACGCTCTGCGCGGCGATTGCGGCGAGCGACCAACGGGTGAACGATCCGCGCTGGTACGCCCTGGGCGCGTTTGCCCCCAAACCCGCGACCTTCGACGAGGACGCGGCGCTGTTTGTGATGGCGGCGGACCCGCACGACGCGCCGGAGTCGCAGGAAGGGCCGGCGCTGCTGGACCGCCTGTGCGACTTGGGCCTGCTGGAAACCGTGAACGACCGTTACGCCCTGCACCAGACCATCGCCGAATACGCCCGCGAGCAGATGCCGGTCTTCTTGCCCGCCGGCGACCCGCGCCCCCGCGCCGCCGCCGAACGCCACGCGCGCCACTACCTGGCCCTGGCGAACGCCGACCGCCAGGACTGGCAACGCATCGAAGCTGCCTGGCCGCAAATCCAGCACGCCTGGGCGTGGGTGAGCGTGAGGGAGGATGCGGAGTTGGTCTTGGAGTACGTGTGGGCGTTGCGCGAATACTTGAACATTCGTGGGTTGTGGAACGAGTATATGCGCTGGCACAGCCGCGGCCTGGAAGCGGCCCGCGCCGCCGACCGTCGCAAAGACGAAGGCGCGCTGCTCAACAACCTGGCGTGGGTGTACGACGCGCTGGGCGAGCGCCGCCGGGCGCTGGAGACCTACGAGGCGGCGCTGGCGATTCGGCGTGAGGTGGGCGACCGGGCGGGGGAAGGGACGACGCTGAACAATATCGGTGGGGTGTACGACGCGCTGGGCGAGCGCCGCCGGGCGCTGGAGACCTACGAGGCGGCGCTGGCGATTGTGCGGGAGGTGGGCGACCGGGCGGGGGAAGGGACGACGCTGAACAATATCGGGCTAGTGTACGACGCGCTGGGCGAGCGCCGCCGGGCGCTGGAGACCTACGAGGCGGCGCTGGCGATTCGGCGGGAGGTGGGCGACCGGGCGGGGGAAGGGACAACGCTGAACAATATCGGCTGGATTTATCTGAACGAGGGTGACAAGGCGCAGGCACGCACTTACCTGGAACAGGCGTTGGCGATTGCCGAGGCGGTGGAATACCCGGATTTGGCAAACGCAGCGCGCAATGGGTTGGCGGCGGTTGCCGGCAACGAATTGGGGAACGAATAAACGAATTGGGGAACGAATAAACGAATTGGGGGGGCGCGGCGCTCTGTTTTTTTCTCGCGCTCACGGAATTCGTTTATTCGTTGAAAATTCGTTGTCAGCCCCTTTGCCCTGCTCGGGCCGGTCTCCAGACCGCGCCCGCCCAGGCCTGAACCTGCGGCGGCGCGGTCGGAGACCGGCCACAGCTTTTCACAAAGGAATTCGTTTATTCGTTAAAAATTCGTTGTCAGCCCCCTGCAATCATATGCACCACGCGCACATCCGCCTCATCCGGCACGGGCGTTGTGTCGTAGGCGTCGTGGCGCACGATGTCGCCGTTGATGACAACGATGATGTGCGGGAAGGTGTATTTCATCGCCGTCAGCACGTCACGGACGGTCATCCCTTCATGCCAGGGGAGGGTGTGGTGTTTGTTGACGGTAATCATGGGGAGCTATCAGCTTTCAGCCATCAGCGGTCAGTTTTCAGCGATCAGCGGTCAGCGATTGGCTTTCTGGCTGACGGCTGATCGCTGATGGCTGTGCGCTACAGGTGTTTTTCCACGACTGCTACCACATCGGGATAGTCAATGCCCAACGCACGCAATTTCTCCACGGTGGGGACGCCGTTCTTTGTCCAGCCGCGCCGGGCGTAGACGGCGTCGGTGAGGCGTTCGTATTGTGCGGTGCGGTAGGCGCGGTGGGCGGCCATTTTCTCCTGGAGCGTCATCTTTGCGGGGTCGAGGTTCAGCCACTCGCGGAGTTGCCTGTCGTACCGCTCCTGGCGGGAGAGGTACTCGGCCTCCGTCACCGGCCCCATCGAGCGGTAGGGCGTCGCGTCGTGTTCGCGCAGGCCCTTGCCCAGGCGGATGTTGAACACGCGCTGGAAGTTGTACACGCGCTCGGACATGGTGATGAGGTCGTCCGGCGTCACCTCGCGGCCCGTCACGCCGCTGAAGATGTCCACGTAGTTCTGGACGTGGCCCATGATTTTCGCCGGTTCGGGGGTGTGGGCATTCTCCGGCGGGATCACGTCGTTCCACAGCAGTTTGCAGAAGCCGCACAGCCCAAACCACGTCCGCCACATGGGGAAGTAGTGCAGCGCCTCGGCCTTGTCCTCGAAGGTCGGCAGTTGGTGGTTGACCTGATCCATAAAAATCAGCCATGCCTCGTCGTGCTGCGGACCTTTGTTCGTCAGCCCGTAGCCGCCCTGCTGCGCCAGCGACTCTTTGGGGATGTACTCCGAGTATTCCAGCCCCTTTGCCTCCATACCGATGTCGTTCACGAACTGCGGGTCGGCCCCGAAGTGCTCGACGAAATAGGACTTCATCCGCCGTATCCCTTGTCCAAAAATCAGCCCAAACCCCTCGCCGCGCGCCATAAGGTGCAGCACTTCGAGCGCGGCCTCGGCGTTGCCGGGACGTAGATCCAGGCCGCCGGTCTTCTCCAGATCGAGCACGCCGGCCTCGAAGCACTCCATCACGAACGCCATGGCCGTGCCGAAGGAGATCGTGTCAATGCCGTAGGCGTCGCAGTAGAAGTTGATTTCCAGGATCGCGTCCGGGTCGAAGATGCCGCAGTTGCTGCCCACGCCCGCTACCGTCTCGTACTCCGGCCCGTCCACCATCACACACTGACCCTGGTACGGGCCGGTGCGCACTTTGTGATGCTCGGCGGTGTGCGCGCAGGCCATCGTGCAGCCGTACCAGCAACCGTCGGGCAATCCCTGGGTAAAGCGCGCTTCCCACACGGCGCCGTTGATCTTGGGTGTTTCCGGGTGGGAGCCGTAGCGGAAGTTGTGGACAGGCAGCAGGTCGTAGTCGTCCATAATCTGCACCAGATATGCCGTCCCCCGGTTCCGCATACGATTTTGGGCGGCGTCGTAGGCGGCGATCTCCTTGCGGATGCGCGCGCCGGCCTCGATGAGGCGGTCAATGTCGGCGGGGTTGTTTTCGTCGCCTTTGAACGGGGCGGTGCGCACCACCAGCGCCTTGATGTGCTTATCGCGGAAGACGGTGCCGATGCCGCCGCGCCCGGCTTGCTTGAAGCGCAGCGCCTTGCGCTTGCGGTCGTACAGGCTGAAGTTGAGGCAGCCCATCCGCGCGTGCTCGGAGCCGCGCCCGGCGGTGACGAACGACACGAACGGCTTATCCTCGTCGTGCGGCGCGAAGTGTTCCAGCAGCCACGGCCCCAGCTCGTGCGTATCGGTGGGACAATCCGCCGGCGCGGCGAGCACCTGCACCACACCCGCCGGCCCGTCCACGTAGACGATCACATCCGTGTAATCCGCGCCATCCGTGGTTACTTTCCCCTGCACCTCGATGGCGTCCCATCCGGCGAACTTGAGGTACGGCCCGAAGTGCCCGCCCACGTTGCTATCGATGACGATGTCTGTGAGCGGCGAAATCGTCGTCACGATCGACTTGCCGGAGCCGGGATACTGCGTGATGCCCCCGCACGGTCCCGGGGCGATGACGATCTCGTTTTCCGGCGAATCCCAGCGCGTGTCATCGCGCACGCCGTGCCAGAGCAGCCACAGGTCAAAGCCGCGCCCGCCCGTGAATTTCTCCTTCATCTCCGCCGTCACCGGCTTAGCGGCAATGCGCCCGTCGCCTACGTTGACGTACAGCGTCTGGCCCGCGTAGCCCCGCTCAATCACCGGCGGGGTATAAGCATACTCACTCAAAACGCGCAGTGTATCTTTTGACATTGTTCCTCCTTCGGGAAAACCGCCAATCTCGCTAATCTACGCGAATCCTTGTTACAAGATTGGCGCAGATTCGCGTGATTCGCGGTTCAGATTCTGTTTCATGAACCATTTGTGTAAGATTCTGGCTGTTGCCTTCATGCCTAATTTGTACTATAGTTGAGCGCGGAGGATTTGGCAATGTCAGAACGTCATTATCTTGAACGCGAGATTTCCCCACCCGTGCGCCTGGCACGCGCTGCGATTCTGGGGCTGGCCTTTCTGGTGCGCATCGTCGCGCTGGATACGCAGGGTCTGTGGCGCGATGAAGTCGATCAATGGCGCTTCGCCTTGCAGCCGTGGAGCGAGATGCTGCGAAATTTCACCCGCGCCGGCTGGAACGGTCCGCTGTACTCGCCGCTGTTGCGTGTGTGGATCGCGCTAACGGGCGACTCGGCCTTTGCGATGCGCTACTTTTCGCTGTTGTGGGGTGTGCTGAGTGTGGCGCTGCTGTACGTGTTGGTCAAGCGGTTGCTGGATGCACATTCGGCGGCATGGAGTGCGCTGCTGATGGCGTTGTCGCCGTATATGGTGTGGTACGCGCAGGAAGTCAAGATGTACACGTGGGTGCCGATGCTGGCGCTGCTGGCGCTCTACGCGCTGGACCGTGCCTGTGTCCGTCCCGATTGGCGGTGGTGGGCGACGGTCTTGGTCGCTACCTCGCTCGCCTTCTACAGCCACCTGCTGGCGGCGCTGCTTATTCCCGTGGAAGTGTTGTGGTTCTGGCTGCATCCACGGCGGCACAGGTTCGCGTGGGGGGGCGGCGCGATTACGCTGGCGTTGCTGACGCTGCCCTATTTACCGATGCTCGGCTGGATCGCGCCGCTCTTGCTCACCGAACGCGAGACCGGCTATCCGGCCTACTCGCTGGGGCAAATGACAACGACGCTGTTTAGCGGGTGGACGTCAGGTGTCTCGCAGAGCCTTTCCGGTGGACCGCTCCCGTTCTACGTCGCGTTGTTTTTGGGGATCATGGCCGTGGTGGGGCTGGCGGTCCTGATATTCCGCAACCGCTTGGATACCCTGACACAATTGCTGCTGTGGTTGATCGTTCCGCTGCTGTTGCTGTGGCTGGTCTCGTTGCGTGGGCCGATCTTCACCGATCGCTATCTCATTTGGACGGCGCCGGCTTTTTATGTTCTGGCGGGGGCGGGACTGGCGGCGGTCCATAATTTTCGGCGCTGGTCGATTGTGATCCTGCTGCTGCACGTGTTGGTTTTGAACGGCGTGAGTCTGTATCGCCAGGCCACGATCCCCATCAAACCGCAGTTTGAGCTGGCAACGCGGCATATCGAAGCGTCGCGCAGGCCTGATGAACTACTGCTGTTTCAGATTCCCTACAACCACTATGTTGTGGGATACTATGCTCGCGCAATGTTGGATCCGTGGGCCGAGGCCCCTTTCACCAACTGGCGGCAGGACGATGGCAGCTATCGCGTCTACATGGCGTATGTCGATAAGGAGATGACATCGATCACAGCCGGCTATACCGGTGTCTGGTTGGTGTACTCCGAGGTTGCGCTGTGGGATGACCGGGAACTGGTCAAGCAGTGGCTTGATCTTCATTGGAATCTGGTGGATCACCAGTCTTATGTCGGTGTGACGGTCTATCACTACACCCGTTAGCACCGTAGCGCGAATTGGCAATTCGCGCTACGCTGCGATGGGCTTTTTATGGGATGCACAACGTCTGTCCGGCGTTGATGAGATGCAGGTTGTAGATGCGGTTGGCACGGGCGATGTCCCAGATGTTGGCGCTGTAACGCAGTCCGATGGCGGTCAGCGTCTCGCCGGGTTGGACGGGGTGCCACGCGCGGCATCCGGGGGCGGGGGTGGGCACGGGCGCGGGGACCAGGCTGGGGCCGAACTGCCGCGCTGCCGTCGGGCCGGGTGGGGGCGTCCACGGCGCGTAGGGGATCGCCAGGTGGTTGCTGGCGTGAATCCGGCGTGGGTTGATGGTGGGGTTGCAGGCGGAAATCGCGTAGGGGTTGGTGGCGTAAGCGCGGGCGATGGCGTAGAGCGTTTCGCCACGCTGGACGATGTGGTAGCCCTGGACGGCGGCACAGTTCACACCGAGGCTCTGCGCGGTGATGGCCGGCGCGGCGACGGTCGGCTGGGAAACCGGCGTCGGTGGGGGCGGCGTCGGCGGCGCTGCTGTGGGCTGGGGAGGCGGGGTGGGGGCAGGGCTATCCACGCTGCCGGCCTGAATCGTGATCTGTGCGGTGTGTAAGGCGCTGCCGATGCCCTGGCCGGCTTGATCGGACAGATAGAGGTCTTCTATCCGGATGTCGGCTGTTCCGCTGCCTGTACCCCGAAAGGTGATGCGTACCAGCACACCGCTGCCGCTTGCAGGAGGGGTCGGGGAAACCTGTTGCATCGCGTAGTTGATTGTGCCGTCGATAACGGCGTTGTCACCATCCAACCCGCTGCGCAGAAATTCGCCTGGCGCAATCTGCGTGCCCGGTTTGTTGGGATCGGCATCGACGACTTCAAGCAGGGTGGGATCGAACCTGATCAGCATTTCGACGCCATAGAGGTTGGTGATGTTTTCCACTTGCACTGCCATCTCAATGGTCTGCCCCACGCTGATGGTGGCCTCGTTGGGGATGATTTTGACCAATGCCGTACTTTGCGCGAAAGCGCCGTTGGCCCATGCCGTGAGCATAACGACCGCCAGCGCCATACTTATCCACAGGCTGAACCGGATTGGTGACTGTGTCTTGTGATCCTTCATCGTGTGTGTCCTCCTTTGACGCCCCGATGAAAATATCATTGTTATTATAGGGTATTTCTACAAAAGTGAGAATTACGAATCGAGTACAAATGTATGACAATGCACCGCTAACCTTGTTTTTTCCTGAAAGCCGGGTAAAATGCTGCTAAGAGTCACTGTTGGAGAAGAATAATGCCAGTCACGTATCATGAATTACGCAAGCAACTGCTGATACAAGAGCGAGAGCTTGCCTCGCAATTGGAAGCGATGGCGCACAGCGTCCGCGAGGATGGGGTGGGGTACAGCAATCACATGGCCGATGTCGGCACCGAAGTTTTTGAGCAAGCGCGGGATGTTTCTTTAGCGCGCCAACTCCGGCGCTCACTGGAAGACGTCGAGCGTGCCTTGAATAAGTTCAATGACGGCACCTATGGCATTTGTGAGGGCTGCGGCACCATCATCGAGCTGGCCCGTTTGGAGGCATTGCCCTCGGCCCGCCTGTGTATGCAGTGCCAGTCCCGCCGCGAAGGGACCCGATGAGCGTTACGGTTCGTAGCCGCTTCCTGCTGTGGGGAGGAGCGGCATTTGTTGTGGCGCTCGACCAGCTAACCAAGGCGTGGGTCGTGCGTCATTTGCCTGCTTATACCCCGGTGGATTGGATTCCCCAACTTGCCTCTCTGTTCTCGTTCACTTTTGTGAAGAATACCGGCGTCGCCTTTGGCCTTTTCCCGCAGTTGGGCGGGATTTTCACTGTTCTGTCCGCCATTGTGATTTTGGGCATTATGCTCTTTCATCGCGCCATTGCCGGCACAGATTTGTGGATATATGGCGGTCTGGGCCTTGTCACCGGTGGCGCGTCAGGCAATCTGCTCGACCGTCTGATGCGCGGTTATGTGGTTGATTTTATCGATGTGAATTTCTGGCCGTTGCGCGAGTGGCCGGTGTTCAACCTTGCCGATTCGGCCATTGTGGTGGGTGTGGCGATCTTGCTCTTTGATGCGTTTTTCCTCAGCGAAAAGAAAGTTGTGACCGATGCTACCGTTTGAACGCGCAACAGTGCAGACGCGGACCCGGTTGGACCAATTCCTGGTGCAGACCTGGCCTGGCTTAGACCGGCAGTCGGTGCGTGAACGGCTGCGCGCCGGTCAGGTGCTCGTGAATGGGCAGCCCGCGTCGAAGGCCGGGCAGTACGTCGAGGTCGATGACGAAGTTGCCGTCGGCGGCATTTCTGCAGACGCTGTTGACGATGGCGCTGAAACTGGCCTGTTGCGGCCTGATGTGACTCTGCCCGCCTTGCCACTGACCGTGCTCTACGAAGACGAAGTGGTACTCGTTGTCGAGAAACTGGCGGGTGTACCCACACATTTGGCGTCGCGTTCTGCACATCAGCAGTTTTTACAGCCGTTGGCGCGCCAGTTGACCGCGCTCTATCCTTCTGTGGCGCATGTCGGCGGCGTTGACCATGCCGGCATCGTGATGCGCGTTGAAACGGAGGTCTCCGGTGCAGTGTTGGTCGCCAAGGATGAAGATACGTATCGCCTGTTGCAGCGTTGCGTCAAACACGATCAGGTCGAGAGCATCTATTCGGTACTGGTCGAAGGGCGTTTGACCGGCCAGGACGTGATCGACCAACCCATCGGCAATGTCAAGCGCACTCGCCAGCGGCTGGCCGTCGCGCGTGAGGGCCGCCCGGCACGGACTGCCTATCGAGGGCAGCGCCATTACAAAGACGATAAGCGCGATTACTCGCTGTTGGAGGTACGGCCTTTGACCTCCCGCCTGCACCAGATTCGCGTTCACTTTTCGTGGTACGGCTACCCCCTGGTGGGTGACCGTGTTTACGGTTCGCGCCAGCAGCCACTGTTGCCCGACCGCATCTTCTTGCACTTGAGCGTGCTGGCCTTCCCGCACCCGCGCACCGGTGACGTTGTCCGTGTGGAATCGCCCCTTGCACCCGAATTGCGGTCCGTCCTGCGCTACCTCGCCCGCCCAAAAGAACGTTAATCTTCACGGAATAAACCGAATGACCGACCATCAGTCTTTCATTAAGCTTTGACTAAAGACTAAAGACTAAAGACTAAAGACTATTGACTATCTGGAGGCATCAAGATGCGTGAACTAAACGTGGCTGTAGTACAAATGAAACCCGAGTTGGCGAAGATGGAGGCCAACGTCGGCAAAATGGCAGACTTCATCGCGCGGATTGCGACGGAGCAGCCGGTCGATATCATCGTTTTCCCGGAGCTGTCGGTCACAGGCTACGAGGGCGGGCAGCGCTTTGCGCAGATGGCGCAGCGTGTTCCCGGCGCGGTGACGAATATCCTCGGCCAGCATGCCACCGAATTCGGCGTCTACGTGCTCATTGGGATGGCGGTCAAAGAGAAGGTGGAAACCGTGCTCTACAACAGCGCCGTGCTCATCGGGCCGGATGGCGCGGTGGCAGGTGATTATCGCAAGGTCCACTTGCAGGCTGAAGAGCGTCTGGTCTTCCGTCCCGGCTATCGCATCGTGCCGATTGAGACCGAAGTGGGTGTCATCGGGCTGATGTGCGGCTGGGACCTGACCTTCCCCGAAATCGCGCGCAACCTGGTGCTCGATGGCGCGGAAGTGCTGCTACTCCCGGCGGCGTGGCCGGCGAAGGACGCCGACATGTGGCGCACGTTGTTGGTCGCGCGCGCCTACGAGAATGACGTTTTTATCGCGGCGGCAAACCGCATCGGCGAGGAACCGTCGTACACCTTCGCCGGGCAGAGCGCCATCCTTGCGCCGAACGGCGAAGTGCTGGCGGCGCTCGAAGAGCCGGAGGAGGGCTACGTTGTGGTGCGGCTCGACCTGGACGAAATCCGCCGTCGCCGTGAGGAAACCCAAATCATGCTCGCCCGCCAACCCGGTTCTTATCGCTCGATTGTGAAGAAGTATTAGGCTATTCAGCGCACGATGAGAGGGGCTGTGTCATCGCAGCCCCTCTTCCGTTTATCAGCAGATTGAGCGGATTGAGCAGATTTTATGCTCGCCTCGACTACTCGACTACTCGACTACTCGACTATCTGACTATTGACTATCCGACCACCGATTTGTCGTAAATCCGGTACGTGCGATACTGCTGGCCCATAAAATTCGCTGCCGTCTGGCGCATCGGGATGTTGCTCTCCAACACCCAGGAAAATTCGGCGTGCGTGTATCCGCGCTGCACAGCGACCCGCAGGTCTTCCAGAGCCAGGATGGCGACCAGGCCACTGCCGCGGTACTCTTCGAGGAAGCCGCCGGCAAACGCGCGCAGTGTCGTCACGCATTTGCGCACTTTCCACCAGTACATCATCTTTGCCAATGACCACCAATCCGGCACGCCGGGACGCGGATAGGCGCGGTGTAGCGCCTGGTTGACATCCGGGAGGGGGAGACTGGCGCCGATCGCTTTGCCGTCTTTCTCCACGAACACCACGGTCGGTGGGTCGATAATCGGTTTAAGCGCCTTGATTTCGTGCGCCAACTCGGCCTCGGTCAACGGCACAAAGCCCCAGTTTTTTGACCAGGCCTGGTTGTAGACCTTTTTGAAAAGACGCGCCTCGTTGTTGAAATCGCGCATGTTGATCGGACGAAAGGTGATGCCTTCGAGCCGCTTGCGTACCTTTTCTGCCACCCGCAGCACTTTGGGGTTGAATCCCGTTCCATCCGGTTTGACGTGCGAAAGGTCGGTCAAATACGCATAGAGATCATGGGCTTTCACAAAGCCCGCGCTTTCGATGAAGTCGGCGTAATAGGGCGGATTGTACGTCAGCATGGCCACGGGGGTGCCGTTCCACCCATCGACGAGCAACCCGCACTCCTCGTTGGTCGAAAAGTTCATCGGTCCGCGCAGGGTGTCCATCCCCTCGCTGCGCACGAAATCTGCGGCGGCTGCCAGCAGCGCGTGGGCGGCCTCTTCATCTTTTAACACTTCAAACAGCCCGAAAAAACCGACTTTGTCGTCCCAATAGGCATTATGATTGTAGTTGATGATACCCGCAATCGTACCGACGATTTTCCCGTCGCGCTGTGCGGTGAAGTAGCGGACTTTGGCGTGCTGGTGGAACGGGTGTTTTTCGGGATCGAGAAATTCGATGCGTTCCGAGATGAGCGGTGGCACCCAATACGGGTCGCCCTTGTAGACTTCCCACATAAAGTGGATGTATGCTTTGCGCTCTGCGGCAGTCTCCGCAGGCTTGATCACCAATTTACCGGGCATTATAATTCCTCCTCTGGCTGGATAAAAAAGAATGAGCAAATTATAACCTGTTCCCGAATTCGGGTCAATTGGGGTCGCGCTAATGTAAATCATACGTTGGACTAATCTTTTTCTAACGTGCATCCCGTATTATTATGGTGGATGCTCTGTATGCGCTTATCACGTAACGGGTGATCGGCAACCGGTTACCTGTTACCGATGATCAATGACGCGCATCCAGTCACAAGGATTAAGTGAGGTGAGATTATGGACCCAAATCGATATACTGAAAAAGCACAAGAAGCATTGTTGCGGGCACAGGGCCTGGCGAACGAGCGCGGCAATCCGCAGATCGATCCCGAACATCTGCTGTTGGCGCTTTTGGAACAGAGCGACGGCGTCGTACCGCAGGTTGTTTTGCGCGCGGGAGCCGATCCGCAGCGGCTGCGCGTGGACCTCGAAGGTATGATCCAGCGGAAACCGCAAGCACGCGGGGCGGCGGCGCAGGTCGGACTATCGCCCGCGCTGTCGCGCATCTTGCAGGCAGCGGAACGTGAGGCCGGCGCTTTGCGCGATGACTACGTGAGCACCGAGCACATTCTGTTGGCGATGGCCGATTCGAGCGCGGGGGATGTGGCGCGTTTTCTTGCTGCCCAGGGCATCAACCGCGAGACTGTGTTGCGCGCGCTTACCTCGATCCGGGGCGGGCAGCGGGTGACCTCGCAGAACCCGGAGGGGACATACAACGTCCTCGAAAAGTACGGGCGCAATCTCACGCAGCTCGCCCACCAGGGCAAGCTCGACCCCGTCATCGGGCGTGATGAGGAAATCCGCCGTGTGATGCAGATTCTCTCGCGGCGCACGAAGAACAATCCCGTTCTCGTTGGCGATGCCGGGGTAGGGAAGACCGCCATCGTCGAAGGACTGGCGCAGCGTATCGTGCGTGGTGACGTGCCGGAAGGGTTGAAGGAGAAGGAAATCTTCCAACTCGACATGGGTGCGTTGATCGCCGGTGCTAAATATCGTGGCGAGTTCGAGGAGCGATTGAAGGCCGTCCTCAACGAGGTCGCGCGCTCCGAGGGCAAGCTCATCATGTTCATCGATGAAATGCACACCGTGGTCGGTGCGGGCAAGGCCGAAGGTGCGATGGACGCCGGGAACCTGCTCAAGCCGATGCTGGCGCGCGGTGAGCTGCACACCATCGGCGCGACGACGCTGGACGAATACCGCAAGTACATCGAGAAAGACGCGGCGCTGGAACGGCGTTTCCAGCCGGTCTACGTCGATGAACCGGATGTGACGGACACGATCAGCATCCTGCGCGGGTTGAAAGAGCGTTACGACGCGCACCACGGCGTGCGCATCCAGGACGCGGCCCTGATCGCCGCGGCGACCTTGAGCGACCGCTACATCGCCGACCGGCAGTTACCCGACAAGGCCATTGACCTGGTCGACGAGGCAGCAGCGCGCCTGCGTCTGGAAATTGATTCAAAGCCCGCCGAATTGGATGAGATTGATCGCAAGGTCATGCAACTGGAAATCGAGCGCGAGGCGCTCAAGCAAGAAAAGGACAAGGCCAGCAAGGAACGTTTGCAGAAGCTGGAGCAAGAACTGTCCGATTACAAAGAACGTAGCAATGCGCTTCGGGCGCGCTGGGAGCAGGAGAAGGCGCTGATCCAGCAAGCTCAGGACATCCAGAAGCAGATGGAAGCGCTCAAAGTGGAAATTGAGCAAGCTGAGCGTAACAACGATTATGCCGGGGCCGCCCGTCTGCGTTACGGCAAAGCGCAGGAATTGGAGCGCCAACTTGCGGCTGCCGAAGCGCAGTTGCTGAAAGTGCAAGGCGACCACCCTCTCCTGCATCAGGAAGTAGGGCCGGAAGAAATCGCGCGCGTCGTTTCCAACTGGACCGGTATCCCTGTTTCGCGGTTGATGGAGGGCGAACGCGAAAAGCTGATGCGCATGGAGGACGAACTGCACAAGCGTGTCGTCGGGCAGGACGAGGCCGTGCGGGCCGTCTCCAACGCCGTTCGCCGGGCGCGCGCGGGCCTGCAACCGCCGAACCGGCCCATCGGCACGTTCCTCTTCCTGGGGCCGACGGGCGTGGGCAAGACCGAACTGGCGCGCGCGCTGGCCGAATTTCTTTTCGACACCGAAGAGGCGATGGTGCGCATCGACATGAGCGAGTATCAGGAGAAGCACACCGTCTCGCGGCTCATCGGCGCGCCGCCGGGCTACATCGGCTACGACGAGGGCGGCCAACTGACCGAAGCCGTGCGGCGGCGACCTTACAGTGTCTTGCTGTTGGACGAAATCGAAAAGGCGCACACGGAGGTCTTCAACGTGCTGTTGCAACTGCTCGATGAGGGCCGCCTGACGGACGGGCACGGGCGCACGGTGAACTTCACCAACACCATCGTCATCATGACGAGCAACACCGGCAGCCGGTGGATCAAGGAGTTGGGGCCAGAAGCAGCCAGGCCGCAAGTGATGGCCGAACTGGATCGTACCTTCCGCCCGGAGTTCCTGAACCGCATCGACGACACGATCCTCTTCCGCAGCCTGACCCGCGAAGACCTGAAGGCCATTGTTGGCATCCAGGTGCGCGGATTGCAGAAGTTGCTGCGCGAGCGTGGTTTGGACATCACGCTGAGTGATGCCGCCGAGACCTACCTGGCGGACGAGGGCTACGATCCGGTCTATGGCGCGCGCCCGCTCAAGCGCGCGATCCAGCGTCACCTGCAAGACCCGCTGGCGCTGGCGGTGCTGGAAGGCCGCTTTGCCGAGGGGCAGACGATTCGTGTCGATGTGCAGGGGAACCGCCTGGTCTTTTCAGCATCGTAATTGCCGGTGATCTCTGCAGATGCTTTGAGCGGGACGCAACACGACTTACCGTGACTAGCGGATTTGCAGGCGGCATTGTGCTTAAAAGAGTCTACCCGCCGGGGGGCTTGCGCAACTTTTAGAGCTACTAAGGCTGTTAAACAAGCAGTGGGGGCGACCTAAACGGTCGCCCCGATTTTTACTATCGATTCCAACGTATGCGTTAATCGATGCGCATATAACCCGACGCCTTCGCGCCGCACACAGGACACTCGTCGGGCGGCTGCGGACCGACGTGCGTGTGCCCGCAGGTCTGGCAGACCCAGTACTCAACCTCTTCTTCGCCTTCTTTGCCGAGATTCGCCAGGGCGTCCTGGTACATCTTCTCGTGGATTTTTTCAACCTGCATCGCCCAGTCGAACGTGCGCTCCGCCGCTTTGTTGCCCTCGGCCTGCGCGTCGGCGAGAAATTCAGGGTACATCACGTTGACCTCGTAATTCTCCCCGCCAATGGCGGCCTGTAGGTTCTCCGCCGTGGACTTGATCTCGCCGAGCACGCGGAAATGGTTGTGCGCGTGGACGGTCTCGGCGGCCGCGACGGCGCGGAACAGTTTGGCGACCTGGGGATACCCCTCACGTTCGGCCTTTTTGGCGAACGCCAGGTACTTGCGATTGGCCTGTGACTCACCGGCAAATGCGGCATGCAAATCCTCAATCGTCTTCATCGTGAATCCCTCCTGCTATGTGATGATAAATGAAACAACACTATGGATTTGATGATAGACCGGTTGTTGGATTTGTCAATGGCGCTACTCTGCCACTTCGCGGATGCTGATGTTACCGATGCCGAGATTCACCTGGATGTCAGCCCGGTTTTCGGCGCTGTTGTAGTTTGGCGAAGTGTAACGGTTGTTATGCTGCGTGTAGCCGGCAGGCAGGTCGCGCCCGACGATGGCCGCCTCCGTTTGTAACTGCACGCCCAGCCCGGCGGGGACTTCGATGACGACCGTTCCCATACCGCTGTCGACGTTCACCTCGAATTTCCCCGTCTCCGGCAACCTGATCGTGATCGCCCCCATACCGGCGCTTACCTTGACGGATTCGAGTGTGAGCATGCGCAGGTCGAGGTTGACATCGCCCATACCGGCGTCGATGCTCAGATCGAGGGCGACCTCGGGGTGGAAACTGAAGTCCCAGGTGTAGCGTCTGCCCGGTCCCATAGCCACGCCTGCGCCCCCATTTGTCTTGACGTTGAGCCGGGCCGTGTTCCCTGCCGTGAAGCTGTCCGTCACACGCTCGTTCGGGCGGTGCTGCACCGTCGCCTCGACGAAATTGCCGGAGTCGTTGAGCGCCTGCACCTTGATCCGCGCCGCAGCCGGTGACAGGGCCACGCGCGCGGACGTGATATTCCCGCGCGGCTCGCGGATCTCGATGGCTTGCGCGGTCGTGCGGGTGACGTCGGATGTGCTCACCAGCCACACTCCACCGGCGATCAGGCCGAGTACGATGATTGCAGAAATGAGCGAGCCCAGCACTGACCGCCGCCCCACCAGCAGTTCCAATCCGGCAGCGACCAACAGGATGGGCCACAGATTCAGGATATCCCAAAAACTCCAGTTCAGATAGCCCAGGTTGTTCAGCAGCGAGATCACGCCGATGCCGATCAAAATCGTCGGGCCGACCAATTTGACATGACGCTTATCGCTCTCCATAGTCGTTCCTTTCTTCTTGCTCGTTGCGGTGGCGCAGGATCAGATAAAGGCCGAAGGCGATGAGTGCCAGCGGGCCGAGCACACGCATAATCTGCGTTGCCGAGAGCAGGATGAGCACACCGATCCCCCCCAGGATGCTGGCGGGATAAATGGCCCAGCGCATTCGCCCGACCGGCGTTGGTAGCAGATAAACCAGCGCGAATGTCGTGGCCAGGCCAAGCATAAATAGCCCGCCGGTAAATTCGTCGCCCATAAGCGGCTCTAGCAGGGTGGTGAGGGTCAACGTCCCCAACACCCCGGCCGGGATGATGGCCCACCATTCGTGGGTTCCGGTGCGCAGATACACCGCCAGGAAAGCCACCGTCAGGCTACCCAGGAAGATCGCTCCACCCCACGCGCCGTTGGCTTTGGGGAAAATCTGGTCGAAGGCGATCAGCGTGCCGATACCCAAAAGTGCCATGCCCGGCATCACGGCCCACCAGTTCTCGCGCCGCCGGACAAATGCGTAGAGAAAGACTGCGCCCGGCACGGCGAAAATGATCGGCCAGAGATTGTCCAATATCATCAACCCCAGGCTTTGCATCAAAAACAACAGCCCGCCTGCGATCAACAGGATACCCCAAAACGTTCTCGATTCGATTTCTTTCATGGCTCACCTCCCTGGTTAGCGGATGCTGACCGAGTCAACGCCCATCTCGATCTTGATGTCTACTTTACCATCGTCCAGCCTAATGCCCCACCACAAATTTGAACGTTGCACTACTTTCGTCTTATTCTCTCGTCGTACGCTTGACCGGGTGAATCAGCGCGCGGATGAACATGAACACGCCCAGGGCGATCAGCGCAAACGGCAGGTAGAACTTGAGGGGGAAGTATCCAAAGATGTCGCCGAACAGCGAGCCGAAGATGGTGAACAGCACGGCGCTGGTCAGGATGCTTTCCAGCCCTTCACCGATCTGGGCGCGCTTCCAGTTGAGCAACCCGGCGATTAACATTCCCACGCCGACGAAGCCCGGGATGAGCGTCCACATGTAAGCCCAGCTTTGCCACGTGAGCACCCCGATCGTCTGCAGGTAGAGAATACCGCCGATCCCACCGATGATGCACGCCGGGATCGCTGCGTCCGGTTCACCGGATAGTAGCCCGCTGATGAATATCGCCAAAGCGATGAAAATGATGATCATCGGCCAGGTGAAGGTGAACTTGAACCATGCGCCCAGGCCGGGAAACACCTGCAGCGCCAGCAAAACTGCGCCGATTAAAATCAACATAAGGCCGGTGGTTAAGTTGGCTCTCTTTTGTTTTGACATAGCACCCTCCTTTGAGAATAGTCGTCTAGTCGTTAGTCTCAGTAGACCCAAAAATGCTCCAAGGGGATCGTCAGATCCCCGTTCTGGTCTGGATCTGGCGATCCAGACCAAGCAAAACTGGATTACTGAGTCTTATAGTCGGAGCACCACTTTCATGCTGCATGGTGTGCGGCAGCAGCGGCGTCTGCTGGGAAAAGCAGCTATGACGGCAGTGACTCCCCATGCCCCATGTATAGTATACGAGCGCGTGGGTGGGGAGTTGCATTGTGGGGCAAGCGCAGACTTTGCGCCTATGGGGCTATTGGTTATTTGCGAGCCATGCTTGCGTCTGGGCGAAAACGACCTGCCGATCGTAGTCCATGACGACGGTGTGCCCGCCGCGCTCGACCCACAAAATGCGCGACGGTCCGCCGAGCCGGGCGGAAATGCGCTGTGGGGTTTTACGCGGCACCACCAGATCGTGGCGGGCCTGCACCAGCAGGGTAGGGGCGGTGATGCGGGGGAGTTGCGCGTCGATGGTTTCCATGAGCGCGATGATTTGCAAGACGCCGTGTAGCGGTACGCGTGTGTACGTGAAATGGGCACGGCGCGCTTCCGGCTCGCGCACGTCCGAACCGATTTTGGGGATGTAGCGGACGCGCCGCGCGCCAACTTTTGCCAGTTGCAGCAGGGGATGCCGCGCCAACGCGCTATCGGGCGCAGAAAAGGTGACGACACGCTCGACGGTATTGTGAGCAGCCGCATACAGCGCCAACGCTCCGCCGAGCGACAACCCGGCGACGCAAACCCGCGTGCAATGCTCTCGCAATTCAGCCAATCCGGCCTCCACATCCGCCAGCCAGTCTTGCCAGGAAACTTTCGTCAGGTCTTCCGGCTGCGTGCCATGCCCGCGCAGACGGATGCCGCTCACGGTCATCCCTGCCGCGGCGAGATGCTCACCCAATAGCCGCATCTCACCTGGCGCGGTGAGAAATCCGTGGATCAGCAGCACGCCTGGCTCACCGCCGGGAAAGAAGAAGGGTTCGGTCATCGCAGGAACTTGCGCCTGTTTTTTCATCAGCGCAGAGTATAGCATAATCGGTGGACAACAAAAACGTAAATCGTGTAGTCTCCTCACGCATCACGAACCGCGTATCACGCTTCATGCATTGACAAATCTCCCTGCCGGACTATAATGCCCTCCGTTGTCATCTGGAAGGCGCTCGCTTTTTCCGGGGAGGGCCTTCTTTTTTTGCAGGAGTGTTTATGGACAGACGAACGATTGTCAATTTCGTGTTGATTCTTCTCTTGACCGCTGTGGCGATTTATGCCGTTGTCTGGCAGCAGCATCCGGCATGGCTCACAAACCTGCTTTTCTGGCAACCGGCTTCCTCGCGGAACCTGGATTTTCAACTCGGCCTGGACTTGCAGGGAGGCTTACAGGTGTTGCTGGTGGCCGATTTGCCGGAAGGTCGCGCGGTGGATTCGCAGTCAATGGCGACGGCGCGCCGTATCGTCGAGAGTCGGGTGAACGCGCTGGGGCTGACCGAACCGGTGGTGCAGGTTCAGGGTTCCGAGCGCATCGTGGTGGAAATCCCCGGCATCGAAGACCCTGCCCAGGCCGTCGATACAATCCGCGAGACGGCGATGCTGGAATTCGTCACCCCGCCGGCCGGCGTGACAGCCGAAACGCTCTATACGATTAGGCAATTGCAGATGCCGATCAGCACCACTTACTTGATGTCTGAGGCTGAAATTCAGAGCGTTTCTGCAATGACCGATGTTATGCTGTTTCAAACCGAACTGACCGGCGGCGATCTGGACAGTGCTTATGTCGTCCGCGACCCCAACACATCGCAGCCCCTCGTCGCCATTGAATTTAAGTCCGAAGGGGCGGCCAAATTTGCGAGCTATACGGCGAGCCACGTTGGGGAGAGTCTGTGCATCGTTTTGGATAAGCGAATCCTTTCTTGCCCCACCATCCAAACCGCTATCCCTTCCGGGAAGGCCACCATTGAGGGGAGTTTCACCTATGAGGAAGCGAGCCAACTGGCCGTCCAATTGCAATACGGCGCACTGCCAATCCCTCTGAAGATCGAAAGCTACAAAGCGATTGGACCGAGCCTGGGGGCGCAGTCGGTGGAGAAGAGCGTGCGCGCCGGCATCGTTGGGTTGGTGGTAGTTTTCCTGTTCATGCTGATTTACTATCGCCTCAATGGGCTGGCAGCCGATCTGGCGCTGGCATTGTACGTGCTGCTGAACCTGTTCCTGTACAAACTCGTACCGGTGACGATGACGCTGCCCGGCATTGCCGGTTTCTTGCTCTCCGTGGGGATGGCGGTGGATGCGAACATCCTGGTGTTTGAGCGGATGAAGGAGGAACTGCGGCACGGACGCTCGTTGAAGCGGGCGGCTGAAGCGGGCTTCTCCCGGGCGTGGACTTCGGTGCGCGACTCCAACCTGGCGACCCTGCTCACCTGCGCGATTCTCTATCTCTTCGGCAATGCCTTCGCCGCCAGTCTGGTGAAAGGCTTTGCGATTACGTTGGCGATTGGGACGGTGATTAACCTCTTCACGGCGATTGTCGTCACGCGCACTTTCATTCGCCTGGCCTTCAGTGCTGCCGGGGAGCAGATTCAGAAACACGCCTGGTTGCTGGGGCTGTAGGAGGAGTGGTATGATTAACTTCGTACAAAATCGACGCCTGTTCTTTACCATTGCCGGGATTTTGATTGCTCTCAGCCTGGTCGCATTGCTGGTTTCGGCCATCCTGTTTGATGGTCAGGCTTTGCGCATTAGCATTGACTTCAAAGGCGGGACGCTCTTTGTCTTGCACTTCGATCAAACGGTGGAAGAGTCGGCCATCCGCCAGGTCTTTATCGACAACGGCCATACGGGGCCGATCGTGCAGCGACTTGGCGCGGCAGACGACAACACGTGGCAAGTGCGAACGCGCTTTGCTGAGACCGAAGAAGTGCAGAAAATCCTCGACGATCTTGATACGCAGGTTGGGCTTGTCAATCGCACCCTCTCGAACTGGAACACGGTCGAGCCGACCGTCGGGGCCGAGGTGGCGCAGTACGCGGCGCTGGCGGTGCTGGCTGCTTCGGCGGCGGTCCTGGCGTTCATCTGGTTCTCCTTCCGCCGGGTCCCCAACCCCTTCCGCTACGGTGTCGTGTCGATTGCCGCGATGCTGGTGAACGTTGTCATCACCCTGGGGTTTTACGCGCTGATGGGCATTCTGCAAGGCTGGGAGGCCGATGCGCTCTTCCTGACGGCGCTACTCACCGTGATTGGCTTTTCGGTGCAGGATGTGATCGTCGTCTTTGACCGCATCCGCGAGAACATCCCGCGTCACCGTGGCGAGCCGTTCGAGTTGATCGTGAACCGCAGCGTGCTGGAAACCGTGCACCGTTCGCTGGCGACGCAGCTCAATGCGATGTTCGTCATGGTCGCCATTCTGCTCTTCGGCGGGACGACGATCAAGCCCTTTATCGCCGTGATGCTGGTGGGTATGCTTTCCGAGACGTTCACCTCCTTGTGCGTGGCTGTTCCCTTGCTGGTCGTCTGGGAAGGACGTGACCACCGGCACTCCTTCGCGCGTGCGACTGCCTAGAACCTTGTCAGTCCACTACAAGACGGCCTCCGGGCCGTCTTTGTTGTTAACGGTAGCGTCGCCTGTATCCTGTAAATTGTCGCTGATCGCTGAAAGCTGACGGCTGATAGCTTATCGCCCACACTTGCCCTTCTTCGCGCCAACTGTACAATGAGCGCAACGGCTATTTAGACTGGGTGTGTGTCAAATGAGTTGAAAATCCAGGGCTGGCACGGTCAGAGATTGGGTCATTTGACCCCTGGGTATATACTTAACTTAGCTTAAAACCAGGAGGTTAATGACGATGGAAGACCAAGCCACGACCACACGCCTTAATGAGAAAAACATGCTACACACCAT
>Ga0101944_10000900_pt1 | contig 75011 bp, 59 predicted proteins | sample DewCreD2012metaG_FD_75245 | JGI IMG/M metagenome (GOLD analysis project Ga0101944, IMG submission 75245) | Hot spring sediment bacterial and archeal communities from British Columbia, Canada, to study Microbial Dark Matter (Phase II) - Dewar... ... | reverse complement strand
GGGAGCGGAGGATTCGGGGGGTTGTTGGCGGAGCCCCCCTCGGCCGGGGTTCAATGCTGTTGACTTAAGCATTGTGCTGAAAAAGCAGGAGAATTGAAAGTCTGGAGGAGTATTTTCTTGAAAAGCCAATGAGTTAACGATAAGATCATTAGGCGTTGTAAGTTTTCTGATATCAGCAATGGACGCCGACATCTCACTTCTCTCAAAAGGGCTCGCAGTGCCTGTGCTGTAGCCGTGCGCTGACCGATGCCACAGCCCACACCGATGGCAGTATATGGCTCGAGATTGGGCAGTGTTGTCCAGCAGTCGTTCGCCTTGTCTACATGGCAAAGCGCTTCCGGTGCGCTGATTTGCAAGATATCGTAGCCACATTGAGGGACATGCACCGTAAGCAACCCTGTGCCTGCCCGCAAAGCAGCGCGAGCCGCCAGTACGGCTGCGCCCATGCTGCCTTTTTGACCACACAGCAATAGCGCGTGTCCAAAGGTGCCTTTGTGCGAAAAACGCGGCCGCTGGTGCAGCAATGGCAATACATCTGCGTGTGTCAGATAATGGTCGGTAGCACCAACCCCTTGCCAAAAGTCGGGATGAAGGCCTATGCTCTTAAACGACCACTCTCCTACCCTATCCGCGTTTTCTGGGAAAAAAAAAGCCTTGCGCGGCACTTCAAAACAAAATGTTTTGTGTGCATGCACGCAGGGACTAATTGTCTTCTGATCGGCAAAAAGGCCGCTGGGCAGATCGATGGCTACTCGTTCAACAGGTAAGTTGTTGATGAAATCCACTAAGACAGCCCATGCACCTTCGAGTGGGCGGGTGAGCCCTGTGCCAAAAAGAGCATCCACTACGACGGCTCTTTCGGGTACAGGAGGTACCCCCTCGAGTGATTCTAGCCAATGTGTCTCAATGGCACCGTGAGCTGGCAAGCGAGCAATTTGTTCCTGAAAATCAGCACTCTTTCGAGCGCTGAAATCACAGATAACGAGCATCACGTCGTAGCCGCGTTCGTGCAGCAGCCGTGCAGTAGCCACCCCATCTCCGCCGTTGTTTCCCGTGCCGGCAAAAATGCATATCGGCCTCGTCGGGTCGGGATATTTACTTACAAACCAGTCTGTAAACGTACGCGCGGCGCGTTCCATCAGGTCTGTGGACGAGATAGGCTCGCGCTCGATCGTAAACGCGTCCCAGGCGCGCATTTGCTCGGTTGTTGGAATTCGCATCAGAGGTTTCCGCAACAATAAGTAAAGGCAAAGGTAAATCCTGGACTGGCCTTTGCTGCGGGCTTTGGAACTTTGCCGCATGAAAAACACACCTTTTTCGTCGCTAAAAGTAGTAGAATTTGCCTCGGTGTTGGCAGGCCCAGCGGTGGGGATGTTTTTTGCCGAATTAGGAGCTGAGGTAGTGAAAATTGAAAATAAGACAACCGGCGGCGACATCACTCGCGCCTGGAAGCTGCCAAGTGAAGACCCGAAATCGCCCATTTCCGCCTACTTCTGCTGTGTGAATTGGGGGAAGAAGCACCTCGCCTTTGACCTGACCCAACCAGAGGAATACCGGCAAGCCCTTCAATACACCGACACTGCTGACGTGGTTATTGCTAACTTTAAGCCCTCTTCGGCCAAGCGCTTAGGTCTTGATGCTGAAGCTCTTCGAGCGCGCAACCCGCGCCTCATTTACGCCCAAATATCCGGCTGGGCCGACCCAGAAGACGAGCGCCCCGCCTTCGACGTCGTTTTGCAGGCGGAAGCTGGCTTCCTTTACATGACGGGAGAGGCCGGGCGTCCACCGGTGAAGATGCCCGTGGCGTTGATTGACTTGCTAGCGGCTCATCAGCTGAAAGAAGCTATCCTGACAGCCCTCTGGCAACGCGAGCGAACGGGCCAAGGATGTGCGGTTTCGGTTTCGCTCTTCGAGAGCGCAATAGCCTCTCTGGCCAACCAGGCGACGAACTGGCTCATGGCGGGGCATGTGCCTCAGCGTATGGGCACACAGCACCCTAATATCGCTCCGTATGGCGACCTCTTTGAGTGCTCTGATGGGCTGCTGTTGCTACTGGCCGTTGGTACCGAGCGCCAATTTGAGCGCCTTTGCCAATGCCTCGACGTTCCTGACTTGGCGAAAAATCCGGCTTTTCAGACCAATCGGGCTCGTGTAGAGCACCGGCAAGCCCTTAACGACGCCCTGCAGCAGATTTTTCACCAGCAAACACGAGAAGAATGGCTAAGTCGACTCAACGCATACGGCGTGCCCGCTGCGCAAATTCGCGACATGGCTGCGGTATTCAATCTGCCGGAGGCACAGGCGCTGCTATTGGAAGAGACTACATCTGAAGGCATCTTTACACGACGCGTGCGCACGGCGGTTTTCCGCATGAGCCCCTAATGAACACCTTACCTTTGTTTGCCGTTTTTAACAAGCCTTCCCGGCATTACTCCACACTTCTGCATTCCTTTTTCTTTCATGGACAGAGAAAAGATTATTGAAGCGCTGCGACAAGTCCGCGACCCACGTACGGGCAGGGACATCGTAGCCTCTGGCATGTTGCAAAGCGTAGTGATTGATGGTCAGCGCGTTAATTGCACCTTGGCAGTGCCTACGCAACAGATGGCTGGCAAAGCTGAACTCAACCTTGCCTGCGTAGGCATTATTAATGAGATATACCCTGAGGCCGATGTAAACGTGCATTTCGTGGTACGCACGCCTAATAGCCAGCCAACCGGTAGCGCTTTGCCTCAAATCAAGAACATTATTGCTGTAGCTTCGGGTAAAGGTGGTGTGGGCAAGAGCACGGTAGCCGTCAATCTGGCCTTAGGGTTGCAGCAGTTGGGTGCGCGCGTTGGGCTGATGGATGCCGATGTCTATGGGCCAAGCATCCCTACTATGCTAGGGCTGGTTGGGCAGCGCCCCAAAGTTCAGGAGGTGCACGGACAAATGAAAATGGTGCCCTTATTGGCCTATGACATGCCTACCGTCAGTATTGGCAACATCATTGAGCCTGAGCAAGCCGTCGTCTTACGCGGTCCAAGGTTAGCCGCCATTGTGAAACAGTTTTTTAACGACGTCTTGTGGAGCGAGCTGGACTTCCTAATCGTGGATTTGCCGCCGGGCACGGGCGATGTGCAGCTGACGTTGGTTCAAACCGTTCCCGTAACGGGTGTGGTCATGGTAACCACGCCGCAAGAAGTGGCCGTCGCCGATGCCATCAAGGCAATGAATATGTTCCTGCTGCCGCAAATCAACGTGCCTATTCTGGGCGTCGTGGAAAACATGGCCTGGTTTACGCCGGCCGAATTGCCCGAAAACAAGTACTACATCTTCGGCCAGGGCGGTGGTAAAAAGCTGGCATTGGCTAGCCGCTCGGTGTTGTTGGGGCAGATACCCCTGGTGCAAAGCATTCGCGAAGGCGGCGACACAGGCAAGCCTGCCGTGCTCGATGAGGCAAACAGGATTGTGGCTAACGCCTTTTTAGAGGTCGCACAAAATACGTTGCGGCAAGTAGCCATCCGAAACGAGATGTTAGAACCCACGCGCATCGTGCAGTTGGGCGGCGATGTGTGAGCGGCCTTAAGCCATTTTAGCGAAACTCAACTCGGCATTGATGGCGCCTTGCGCGCGGTCGCGAATGCGCGGGTCAGTAGCAGCATCGGCAATAGTTTGGCAGATTAAGCGCTCATCGAGCTGCCGGAGCGCCTCTACGGTTTGTAGGCCTTTTGCTTGGGCCAAAGTGGCCAGAATATCAGACAATAACCGACCCATGGCTCCCGTGCCGCGGTTGATGGCAATGGCAATCAGTGCCGTCAGTAGTCCTTCAGAGGTAATCAAATCGCCCAAGCGCGGTACCTGAAGAAACCCACCACCTATGTTTATTTGCAAACGCGCGTTGAGTGTAGGTTGCACGTACAGATCATTGGCTGCGCGTAGCTGCTCCAGCACTAAATCGGCATCAAAGCCGGCTTGAATAAACGCCCCGTATATCGGGACGTTTCTTTGGATGTACAACCATGCCTCATCGCCCGACAAGGTGCGTCCGTTATCGTCGAGCACAGTGGTTGTGGTGCCAGTGCTGTCAATACCTACAGCCTGAAAGACTTGCGCAAAACGCGCTGGAGCCCATCGTTTCATGTTGGCTAACAGGCGGTTAAGGCTACCGCCGGGAGCTGCGGCGCCTACGAACTGAATGCAGCCGTAAGAGAAAATGGCGCTGTCGTAGCTGTTGATGGCGTCGTATTTGCCCTCGTGTGTGGAGACAAACTCCAGCGCAGCAGCTTGCTGGCGCGTCAGGCCTACCGAGGCGACGCGCTCCACAGGTAAGTCGAGTGCCGACTGGCCAGGGTAAAGGATGCCCTCTGGGTAGCGCATGTGCACGGACTGCGTTATGTTGTCGCGCATTCGGGCTATTACGACTGCGCCATGGAGGAGCGGCACCGTTAGCTCGTAGCGGCGGAAACCAGCATCGGGCAGCACGCGCAATAAAAACTGGCGACGCGCCGCCAGGTAGTCGGTTGGCGGTGTCGGGTTCACCACAGGCGGAGACGGTTGTGCCGGTGGAGGTGGTGGTGACGCCTTAATAGGTATGTGCAGAGTTTGGCCAACTCTCAGGCTGCTGCTCTTCAGGCCGTTTTGCCGTTTGATGGCATCCACCGTGACACCGAAGCGCCTCGCAACGCTCGACAGCGTATCGCCTCGCACTACTTGATAAGTTACAATACTCGTACTGCCAGCGGGCGCTCCGCCGGAGGGAGGCGATGGAGGTACAGGAGTGGGCGATGGCGTCGGTGTTCGGCCCGGGATGCGGAGCACTTGTCCTACGCGGAGAGTATCGGTAGTCAGGCCGTTGGTTTGACGCAATTCGGCAACCGTTATGTTGAATCGGCGCGCTATGCTGAACAGCGTGTCGCCAGCAGCTACAGTGTAGGTCGTCATTGGAGGTAGCTTTTTAAACAAAGAATGGCCTAATGTGGCCCTGTTACGCCAGGTTAAACGGCAAAGCACCCGCTTTCTTGTCTGCTGTCCCGGTGCCCTGTATCCTCATGGCTTTAGCGCAAGTGCTTACTTTTGTCCTTTGCGTCGCTGATTTTCTTGCTCAATGAGTCGCTCCCAAGCCTCTATGTCGCGCAGTTTCCGCTGATACTGGTAGGTTTTCCAGCCTTTAGCAATAGGCTTGCGAAAGACGAGCAGCAACAATAACGCCACACTAGGCGCCAACATCCAGAGCACGTAATTGAACCGATGAATGTAAACGCCATCTATCTCCCGAAGGAGGAGGGTGCTGAAATCGCCGGTATAAACCTCTAACGTATGTGCCCCTCCTTTGCAAACGGTGCACAACGCCTTACTGAGCGTCCAAGTAGTATCGGTGTGAGGCAAGTAATAGCGGATGCGGGTGATGTGGTCTTGCGACAGAAAAGCCACAAAAGGAGGCGAGCCTCCTGATAAGCGCAGAGTAAAGTCTTCGCGCGTCTGGCTTAGCAGAGTCACCTGTACCTTCTCAAAAGGCTGCAGCGTACGCGGGCGGTTGAAGGGAGGAGCTTTACCTTCATCAGCCAATGTCAGGGTTCTCGCGGTGTCGGTCAGCGGGCGTACGGTTAGCTCAAACTTGCCTGGCCCGATGTTTTTCAGCGCCCACGACCATTGCTGCGATTTGTTCGTATCCACCGAAGGTTTGACAGCGTAATTCAGCAAGTAGGTAACCTCGGTACGGCCCTTGGGCTGGGGCAAGCTGGTGCTGAGCGGTATCTCGCGCATAGCTTTTTGCACGATAGGCGACTGTTTGTAATCCATCTGATGCCGCTCTACAAAATCTATCAGAGCCTTGATGCGCTGGGCAGAGTCTGGCTCACTGGCAGCCTTAGTGTAGGCCTCGCTTTCTGCCTTCGCTGCCGGCGTAAGCGGTAGTGCTGAAGGAAGGGTTGCTGGAGGCGGTGGCGAAGGTAGCGTCTTTGCGGTATCGGATGGGGAGGGCGACGCGCTCACTGTCGTCGTAGCTGCGGCTGCACGCGCGAAGCCCAGGGTAGTTGGCTGGCCTGAAGCCAGCAGCTCGGCCTCGCCTTCCGAGGTCCGACGCCAGACTTTCGCGGTCAGTGTTAGTGTAGCGTTGCCACTGCCCACCGCCTGGAAACGCTGGAACTGGCGCACGCTGCGGGCGCGCTTTTCTCCATCCGTGGGCGCCAACATGCTACCGGCATGTCGGTATTGAAACCCCCATAGCAACCCAGACTCGGGCGGTGGCGCTTCATCGGGAAAGCGAAACTGCACTTCCAAGTCGAAAGCATTGGCTTTAGAGAAATCCAGCGTATGTGCCGAGGCGTTGGTGTAAACAGTGCCTGCGTGCTTGACGCTCCAACTTACTTCCACCCGGTAATTTTTTCCATTCAACGGAAAAACAAAGCTCTGTTGAGCCGTTGCTGGCCACAGCAAGCTTACCCATGCCCCCACACTCGCCATCAGAAAGTGTGCTTTTGAAAGACAGTGGATTGCAAGGGTATTCATAGGAAAATTATTACCGTTTTTCACATGCCCTACATTTCCAGCAGAAGTGCATGGCTACAGGCCGAAGGCATGGCGGATTTCGTCTACAGCGTCCAATTTTTCCCAGGTAAAGGTTTCCACTTCTCGCGGAGCGGTTTGACCATTAGGCCCAATGTGCACAATTTTCTTTTGAGGTGTTCGGCCGAAATGGCCGTAAGCTGCCGTCTCTGAGAAAATAGGGTTTTTGAGGCCCAAGCGCTTGACGATGGCAGCGGGGCGCAAGTCGAAGATATCGAGCAACCGGCGCGCGATTTCTCCATCACTCATGCCTTTCAGCCGGCAGGTGCCGTACGTGTTCACGTAAAGCCCCACGGGTTGAGCTATTCCAATGGCGTATGCGACTTGCACCAAAGCTTGCTCGCACATGCCAGAGGCCACTAAGTTCTTGGCGATGTAGCGCATGGCATAGGCCGCTGAGCGGTCCACTTTAGAAGCGTCTTTACCACTAAAGGCACCGCCACCGTGAGCGCCTTTACCGCCGTAAGTGTCCACAATGATTTTCCGCCCTGTCAGCCCCGTGTCGCCATGTGGCCCCCCAATGACAAATTTGCCCGTAGGGTTGATGTAGTAGCGGATATTTTGGGTAAAAAGCCGCTGCAGGCGCGCCGGTAGGCGCTTTTTGAGCCGCGGGATGAGTATTCGCTGAATGTCGCGCGCTATGCGCTCCTGGCTAATGCCCTCGTCGTGCTGAGTACTCAAAACGATAGTATCTATGCGCCGAGGTAGGTGACGATCGCTATACTCCACCGTAACTTGACTCTTGGCGTCCGGTCGTAAGTACTTCATTTGCTTTCCCTCGTGCCGAATTTCGGAGAGGTTTATCAGCAGTTGATGGGCTAACTCTAAAGCCAGTGGCATGTAGTTATCTGTCTCGTTGGTGGCATAGCCGAACATCATACCTTGGTCACCGGCGCCCTGCTCCTCCTCCGTCTTGCCCACGTCCACACCCTGTGCTATATCAGGGCTTTGCTCATGCAAGGCACTGATGATGCCGCAACTGCTTGCTTCAAATTGGTACTCAGCGCGGGTATAGCCAATGTGTTGAATGGTACGACGTGCCACTTCCTGCACATCTACGTAAGCACGCGAGCGTACTTCGCCAGCTACCACGACCAGGCCCGTAGTCACTAACGTTTCGCAGGCCACCTTTGAGTCAGGGTCGAGGCGCAGAAATTCATCCAAGATAGCGTCGCTTATCTGGTCGGCAATTTTGTCAGGGTGTCCTTCCGACACCGACTCGGAGGTGAATAGGTAAGGCATGTGGGTAGTGTTATGGTTGTTGTTTTTGGTAAAAAGGAAACAGTCAGCATTGTTTTGTGAAACCGCGCAAAGGTAGATATTCACCTGTGTAAAAAAGGGCTGCTGCTACAGGCCGCAGTTTCAAAATGCAGCTACGACGGGAAGCAGACACGACGATTTATTGGTAATAGGGCAGCCAGCGGCACTCTTGCACAATTCGCTCATAAAATTTTGTCTTCTGGTAGCGCTTCAGCCGCTCATAGTAGCCGCGGTAAGCCTCTGGCAACTGAGGCACCATTTTGCTGCCTGGTCGATAGCGGCAATCCGGGTGGCAGAACCACTGTTTTTGCTGACAGCGAGCCGCCATGAAGGCCGCCCGAGCCGCCAACTCTGGGTTGCGCGCCTCCGCCAGCGCTCGCTCAAAGTAGTAGAGAGCCAAGCTCACATCGGTGTTCTCCCGATTGCCATCGGGCGCATTGCGCAGTGGAAAAACCGGCCCTTGGGCCAGCCGGTTCCAGTTGTAGCCGCTGCGGTAAAAGTCGGTTGCCTCCCATTCGTAGCCAAAATAGGACATGTTGTAATAAGCCAAACCGAGCAAATACAGGTATAAGGCCGCCACAGGCTCATTCAGCGCAAGGGCTGTTTTGGCTTTTTGATCGTACTCTACTATTTTCTCCGCAACCTCTATGCGGTTGAGCACCAGGGAGTCGGAGACTGGGCGGTGCACCTTTTCATCGAAAACCTCTTTAAACGGGCTAAACTGCTCCAGATACAATGCTTGTGAGGGTGGGATTTGTTTCAATACGGCTAAAGCCGCTTCGGGTTGTCCTTGACTAAGCAAATAAGCGCCTTTAATCTCAAGCAGGTGGGCCAGCGTCTGTGCCATGCTCGTATCGGCAGGCATATATTTGCTCAAAAACACGCTCGTATCGGCGCTGGCTATACGGATGAGGTCATCAAGGACATCGAGCTGCGGGTTGTAGAGGATGCTCTCCGGACCGTAAGCTATCAACAGAGCTTTTCCCGGGTGCTTACTGGCCGCATAAAGAGAGCCTATAAAGTCTTCTGTAAACGGTTGGAAAGAGGGTACCTCTCGAAAAAGGGTCTTGCTGCGCACATCAAAATAGACCTGATCCGTGGCCGCTGTCTTGCCGTCGAGATACAAAATCTGACTAAGCAGCTCCCATACATCCAGTTGGCGCGCCAGCACTTTGTCGTAGCTGCTCTTAGTCAACGCTCCCCGCACTCGCCGAAAGGTCTGAAAAGCAGCCGCAGAGTCGCGAGCCAGCAGTTCCAAATAGCCAGCCATCGCTTGCCAAAGTTGAGGTTTGGGCGTTTTCCCTTCGCGGCCGATGCGACGAGCGGCGCGCTGCAAATCAATCAGCCGCTTGGCCGCGACATCCCGGCTTTCGCGGAGTGCCTTGGCGCCACGTTTCCGTTGGGTAAGGGCGGTATACAGGAAGATGCGCTCCAATTCCTGCACCATACCTACCAACATAACTTCCGGATGAGGGCTCTCCGGGTCTAATCGGTAAATTTCTTCTAAATCTGCTACTGAAAAAGGGCGGCTCCTAGCGGCCCACAGCAGCCGTAAGGCAGTGCGCTCAGAGTCGTTGCGGCACAGGCGAAGCGCCGTTTTCAAGTCGTTGTCATCTTTACTCTGAAAGCTGCGAAACGCTTGGATGCGTTTGGAGGAGCAATAGCGAAAAATGAGCGCATAGCGATAGTTGGCCTCTGCCGTCTTTCCTAAGCGCTGCAGGGCGCCTGCCAAATGGCCTAACGTCCAGTAATAAACAACGGAGGGTCGCCGGCGGTCTATTTTAGGGAGCAGTTCGTTGTACAGTTCTATTGTCCTCTGCCACTGCCCGGAGTAATGAGCCAGCCGTACTATTTGATAGGCGTAGCGCATCCGCAAAAAATGCGACGACACATGCCCGAAGCGCTCTCTGCCCTCGTTGATAAGCAGGTTTATCCGTTGCGTATCGCGTTGCGAGCGGGTCCACCCCTCGTTGGGTAGCACAACGTAAGGCTCACACTGCCGGGCATAGACCAAATAGTCTAAGACCTCAATACAGCCGTTGTAGGTGAGAACTTCAGCGAAGCGGTTGTTGATGAACGGATAAGGCAGCTGCCCGGCTTCTGCTTTTACAAAAGCTAGGTCGCGCAGGACCAGCAGATCGTTGATGCCCACTTCATACACGACAGCGGCCACATCCTCTGGAGGAGCCAGGCTACAGAATCGTTCGCGCCACTCTGCAATGTTCTCCTCGCGCTGGTGATCCACACTGAAATAGTTGCGGTCGTAGTACTCGCCCCATTGGGTAAAGAAGGGAGCGTAGGCTGCATTTTTATTAATGATGTCGGGTAATAAAAAAGAGTATCCTCGAAAGGGTCTAGCCATGGGGTCGCAATCGCCTTTGGGCGGCAATTCGCTCTCGCGACGATGTGCTGGCAGCAGTAGAAGCGTCAGCGCAAGCAGGATGAGTGATAGCGATCGCATGACCATTTTCTTAAGCAAAAAGCCGTTACACCTACTGACGTTTGCGCGGCGTGTTGGGTTCGTCGTAATCGATGTAACCGCCCCACATGCGCATTTGCCCTAAAATCCACTGCTGGCGGTGGCGCACAAGGGAGGAAGGACGTGCCGGGTTGCGCTTTAGTGGATTAGGGAGCACTGCAGCCAACAGAGCAGCTTCTTCGCTGGTGAGCCGGTCGGTGTCTTTTTGAAAAAAGTGCCTCGACGCCGCTTGAGCGCCGTAGATGCCGTCGCCAAATTCGATGACATTTAGGTAAACGGTCATAATGCGCTCCTTACTCCAGAGTGCTTCAACGAGGAAGGTGAAGTACACTTCCAAGCCTTTGCGTAGCCAAGAGCGCCCGGGCCAAAGAAAGACGTTTTTCGCTGTTTGCTGGCTGATGGTACTGGCCCCTCGGATGCGCCGGCTCTTCTGGTTGTGTTCAATGGCCTTCTCAATAGCCTGAAAATCAAACCCCCAATGCTCCAGAAATGCTTGGTCTTCGGCACACACTACGGCTAGCTGCAGCCGAGGCGATAATCGCTCAAAGCAAACCCAGTCTTGCTTCCAGCGTACAACGCGCTGGCTATCCGCCGCTTGTTGCATTGTCCGCATAACCATCAGAGGCGTTACCACTACCGGCACAAAACGGTACACCAACACGAGCCCAACGGTGATGCCTAAAAACCAAAGCATCAGGCGAAAGAGGGTGCGTCTAATGTAGAGCCCCCATTGGATGGAACCGGCTTCGTTGCGAGGCAAACGCTGATACCAGTGCCTCAGGGCATTTTTCACTGCGTGCAAAATCTTGCTTAGTTTGGGTGTGTGATGGCCTCAGAAGCCGAGCCTTACGCCGCTATATCTTAGGCGCTCCGCCCTGCTTCACCGGGTCAAAGGTAGCGCAAAGGAACGTTTGCCTTAATTAACTGCCAACGGCGTTACATAGCCGAGGGTAATCGCCGAAGCGCCTTGCGCACCATCCTGGAGGCACCTCGGATGGCCCTGCGCTCGGGACGCTCGAAAGCGGACGCGTTCCCAAAGAGGCGCCAGCCAGCCCAGTAATAAGGATGACCTCGGGCACTGCCACAGCCGCTAAAGAAACTTTTCTGGGCAGCCTGCAGCGCCTGTGGCTTGCTATCCGTTTTCCGCTTGCGCAGCAGCTCGTAAAAATCTTGCATAATTCTTTGGGAGGAGGCGTCCTCTATAGCCCAGTTCGCCCCAATGACGCAAGCAGCGCCGGCATAGGAAAACGCTCGCGCCATACTCAAGCCATACGGATGATAGTGAGAAGGCAAAGCTGTCTCACAAGCAGACAAACCTACCAGGCTTGCTCGTAAGGGCTGAGCAAGCACGTCCGGCACATACAGATGGTCGCTGCTGTCTCCCGACAAACCTCGCCAGTGAATGACAGAACCCTGAGCCGCTAGGCTGTGCCCGACAATATGGACGATGTAGCCTTTTGAAAGCGAGTCAAGGACCTGCTTCTTGGTCAACCGCCTGTCAAGGATAGCGCTTCCCAACAGCCGGCTGACTTGGCGGGCTTCCTCCAGACCTCTGGTTAACTTGTCGTCTGAAGGTATAATAACATAGGATTGCCTCTCCCACCATGGCCCTGCGGCACTTGCGCTTGCTTTCCAATGATTAGCCGAGTAAGCATAGTAAAACGCGTAGCGCTTGACCAAGTAGTCGTAGGCACATACCCTATCGGCTTTCTGCGGTTTGGGTAGCGTGGTCAGTAGTGCTTCAAAAGGTATGTCGGACAGATAACTATGGGGAATGACAGCGATAAGCTCGGGGCGCCTGGGGAAGCGTTGCTCCACGGGTTGAAAAATTCGAAGGTACAACTCATAAGCTGGCTCGTAAAAACTTCGCATGCGCTCCGTACGCCCGACAATGGCAGATACTGTTTGGTGGATTAAACTTTTTAGGTCAAAATCCAACGGAATTTCTACCAAATCGAGCGGCTGATATTTTGAAAGAATAAACACGTAAACCGCCTCCGCACCTACATAGTAGTCCAGCAGGACCTCTCGCTTTTTCATCTGTGTCGTTATCCCATGAACACTGACGGGCGTGTATGCAAGGAAGCGTTGGAGGGAGTCCGGTAGAAAGTTACTCCGATTATTGTAATAAGCGCTATCAGCTTTGAGAACGCCCTTCGTCAAATCAAGCAAGGAGGCTCGGACCTCCAGCGTAGCCTCCGCCAAAGTCTGCTGATATTTGACTGTTTGCTCCAAGCAGTGAGCGTACAGGTACCGGCTTCTCTTGACCATGTCCATCTTTAGGTACAGCCTCCTAAAAGCCACAGGTTCCCAGACGAATTCCTTGCCGCTCTGCGCCATGGAAAAAGCATCCTCCAACCACTGGTTATCGTTGCAACAAGCGTACTGTTGATATGCTACCGAAATACCCAGCTCGGCTATTCGTTCGAAGCGGTGGTGTAGCGATAGCCATTGCTCGGTGGTGTGCACCGATTGGCGTATGGACAACACCTTCGCACAGGCGCTCTGCACGGCAGCCCAGGCCATTGCTAAAGGTTCCTCCTGCTCCGTCTTTCGGTACAGGTTCAGCAAGAGGGTTGCCTTGACCTCGAGCGCCTCTACCAACAGCAATTGCAAACTATACGTCTGCGCTGCGGGTGCCTGCAACATCGACATTACAAAATCGAGGTAAGACGATGCGAGGGAATAGGTACCTTTTCGGCTGTAGGCCTTGGCCAACGCCACATAGACCCGCAGGGTACTGGGATGGTCTTGTGAAAACACGAAAGCATACTCCCGAGCGGCCTCGAGCCACTGCGCAATAGCAGAGTCGGCTTGGGCCTTTTGTAGGTATAGCTCGGCCAGATACTCCCTAAGCATAGCGCTTTCGGGAACTAGACGTCCTTGGTGAGTAAGTAAAGAAATACCGCTAAGAAAGACAGCTGCTGCGTTCTCCAACTCTCCGCGCCCTTGCATAAGGCGTCCTTGCACAGCCATAGCCCGAGACTGTAAACGAGCGTTATCGAACGGATTGGCTGTCCGTAGCTGCTCGTAGCGCCGCAAATACTGCTCTGCCAAGCCAAAAGCGCGCTGAAGCAAGGATAGTTCAGCGCCTACGATTAGCAGCTCCGCTTGGAGCTGAGGCGGCACATCACGACTTCCCTCGCCAATTGCCTGCGCCTGAAGCAAATACTGTGTAGCCTCTACAAAGACCCCCTCCTGCGCTTTCACCAGAGCCTGCGTCAGCAGAAGCGCTACCTCGTAAGCGGCATATCCCTCTGCGGTTGAAGGCAGAAAACTCCAGGCATATTTGAGCAGCTGTGTAGCCTCTTGACCGCTGGCCAAAAGAGCGTGTGCGTTGCTCGCCCGAATGACTACCTGAAGCAACCGCACCGTGTCTATGACATCGGCTTGTTTCCAATAGTCAAGGATATGCTCAGCAAAGACGCATACCTGTTCAAAATTGGCCTGATGCTCGTAGGCATTAAGCATGTCTTCCAACACTCGAACCAGGTGCGGCCGGTTAGGCAACGCCGCCAAGAAAGCGCTGTCTATAGCCCGCTCATAGCGCATCAATGCTTGGTCATAAGAGCCTCGAAGAAAACAGGCTCTTCCGAGACACATTTCAGCATCGGCGGCTGCCTGCGAAGATGCTCCAAACTGTTCTACAGCGTGCCAGCGAAATCCCTCAAAGTAGGACAGAGCTGCGGAGTACTCTTTGTGTTCGAGTGCCACAAGCCCCAAGGTGGCTTGGCAAAGGGCTATTTGCCAGCGAGCCCCCTCGAAAAAGAGCGTATCTTCACTCAGAATGATCCGCGCCCATGCTGCGGCAGCCTCGAGCCGCTCTAAAGATGGCCTTTGGCCGAAAAGCCATCTCAACACCTCGTCGGAAGAGGCAGGCAAAGAGTCCTCTAAGCATTCGCTGGTGTTGCTCCACCCTTTCTCCGGCGCGGCATTGAGGTTAGTAGTATCCTCTGAGAGCAAGCTATGGCTCAATGCCTTGGTAGCATGTTGAGCCATGCTTACTGGGGGGAAAGCATAAAATGCCACAATTATCAAAACGAATAGAAAGTGATTGACCACTTTTGCAACGTTTTAATTAGCAGGTCCACTTGATGACGAAAAAGTTAAATGGTCATGCGGAACAAATCTGCTGTTTTTAGCATAAGTCTGTTAATGGCTGAAATCGCCGTAACGTTAAACTGAAAACCTGTACTTGGTTATGTTATTTGGAAAATTTTACACCGATGAACAGATTATTGAACAGCTCAAGGCAGGTGGAAAAGGGCGCGAACAGGTGCTGCACTACCTGTTTACTGAATCGGGGTGGCGCAATGCAGCGTTGCGGCTTATACGCTCGCTGGGGGGAACCTCCCACGAGGCAGAAGATGCCATTCAGGAGGCATTTATCGTATTGGACAGCCATGTGCGTTCGGGCCGATATCAGCAAATCGGGGAGCTCAGGAGCTACTTTTTGGGTATCTGTCGAGGGCGCTGGTATTCCAATCGGCGCAGCGTCCATCGGCTAATTTTCAGCGACGACCCTCCTCCCCTACAGCGGACCTACAGCGAGGAGCCTGAGAGCCTGCTGCTTAAAAGCGAAGAACGAGAACACTTAAAAATCGCCCTGGATCAAATGGACGAACGCTGCCGCGAGCTGCTGAGCATGTACAAGTTGAACTACTCCATGGAGGAAATTGCACAAGCCTTTAATCTCGGAACAGAAAATAATGCCCGCCAGCGCGTCTTTCAATGCCGCCAGAAGCTAGCAAAACTTTTAGCACAAAACCCATTCTTTAACGAGCGTGAGCTTTGACGATGAACGAGCAACGTTTTTATGACCTCATCGAGCGTTACCTCTTGGGGCAAATGTCGCCTCAAGAGCGCGCAGCCTTAGAAGCGGAATTGTCGCGCAATCCGCTATTGGCAGAGCAATTTGCCGCACAAAAACTCGAACACGATGCCATGGAAGTGCTGGTGGAGGACAGTCTGCGCACCCGGCTGCAGCGTTGGGCCAAAGAATATCCACTGCAAAAGTCAAAGCCTTGGTATCGCCGCCAAGTACTGTGGTTAGCAGCCGGCCTGGCGTTGGTGTTGGGCGCATTTTACTTTTTCTGGCCTTCAGAGGATGGCCGGCCAGGCGCCCCTGCTCCTGTGGCGGAGGCACCTGCTGCACCCATACCGCTGCAAGAGGATAGCACCAAGGTGAGCCCGGCTCCTTCTACTCCTACCCAAGAGAATGCGGCAAATCCACTGGCTACTTTAGCGAAAAAGTACACCGAGCGTCCGACATTTAAACAAACCATCGTCCGCAACGAGCGAGAGACACTCTCTGACATGGACTCCGCTTATTGGGCATTGGAAAAGGGCCATTATTCCGACGCTCTTCGCCGCCTGAGAAAGATACCGCCCGGCAACGAACGCTACATCACAGCACAGCACCTCATCGGCGAGGTGCATTTTGCCAATGGCGCCTACGCCGAGGCTGCCCCCTTCCTGCGAAAAGCAGCTTCAACTGCCGATTACCTGCGCAAGAGCACGGCCGAATGGCAGCTGGCCCTAGCTTACTTGCATGTCGGCAACGCCAAATCGGCCTTTGCTCTCCTCCGTCAAATCAAAGAGGATGTTGAGCACCCGTATTACCAGCAGGCCCAGCAGTTGCTACAGGAAATCGAAAACAACCGCCGCTGAAACTCAGGAAGACAAGCGCTGTGCGCGCAGCCAGTCCGGCAAAGAGCGGAGCGCAGCTAACTCGCGATATTTGACGCGCACTTCCTCCGCCGGAGAGCCAAAATAGGTTTTGCCGCCCTCTAATGACTTGGAGACCCCAGAACCCGCTAACACAACAGCGCCCTTCCCGATCCGGACAGCCTGAATGACTCCCACCTGCCCGTAGAGAACCACGTTGTCCTCAATGATAGTTTCGCCGCCAACACCCACCTGAGCAGCGAAGAGGCAGTTTTTCCCCACTACAACATCATGGCCGATGTGGATCTGGCAGTCCAGTTTCGAACCTGCACCAATGATCGTGTCGGAGCTCACTCCTTTATTGATAGTGCACCCCGCTCCAATGTCCACATAGTCTTCGATGAGGACACGCCCGCCCGAGCGCCACTTCTGAAAAGAGCCATCGGGGTGCCTTTTAAAATAAAAGGCATCACTGCCGATGATGGTGTTCGGTCCAATGCAAACATGGGCTCCGATGATAGTATGCTCTCCAATGTACGTGTTAGCCTGGATGTAGGTGTGTGCGCCAACGACCACGTTGGCGGCAATGACTACGCCTGGCTCAATGATGGCTGTCGGATGTATCTGGGCACGGTGGCTGATGGGAGCAATACAAGGCTCAAAGGGCCGCTGTTCGCGTACCAATGCGTCGTACACCTCGAAGGGATTATCTACAACCAATATCGCCTTCCCCGGTGGGCATGGCGCTGGCGCATTGAGCAAGATCACAGAGGCGGCGCTATCCAGTGTTTTTTGGAAATATTTGGGTGCGTCGCAAAAGACAATATCGCCTGGTTCTACCCGGTGGATTTCATTGATGCCGTGGGCGAATAGGCTGTCGTCGCCGATCAGTTGGGCGTTGAAACGCTCGGCGAGCTGACGTACGGGGATAGGTTGTGGAAACTTCATAGGTGAAAGAAACGTGAAGGCCAAAAAAACAGCCAAAGGTACTGGCACTATCTGTCGGAAGTGGGCCTATAGGTGGAAAATGGCTGTTGGATTTACCCGTGGTCTGCTTGCTTGCACCAGGACGTGCCGCGACCTTTGCTGCCGAAAATCGCTGCCTGCATGCCCACCTCGCCTTTACCTATTTCAGCCGTCGTATTGACTTTTAACGAAGAGCGTCAAATTGCCGATTGTCTCCGCTCCATCGCAGGGTTAGTGGCTGAGGTCTTTGTTGTGGACTCAGGCTCTACCGATAGCACCGTCGCCATTGCCCAGCAAATGGGTGCTTATGTGGCGCATCATCCTTTCGAAGACTACAGCCGACAGCGCAACTGGGCGTTGGACAACCTGCCTTTCCGATACGATTGGGTGCTGCACTTAGACGCCGACCACCGCGTCACACCAGCCCTTCATCAAGCCCTGCGACGCATGTTTGAAATGCCGATACCGGACGACATAAATGGTTTTCTGGTGAGCCGACGCACCATTTTCTTAGGTAAATGGATGCGCTACGGCGGCCACTACCCGGTGTACCATGCTGTGCTATTCCGCCGAGGTAAAGGGTTCTGCGAACCGCGCCGCTACGACCAACACTTCCGCGTGGAAGGCAAAGTCCTTAGGCTCGCTGGCGATGTGGAAGACATAGTCACCGAATCGCTGCACCGTTTCACCGAGCGCCACAACGTTTGGTCGTCGTGGGAAGCCGCCGAACAGGTCGCTGCTGACTTGTCCAACGCTGAGCACCTGGTAAAACCTAACCTGTGGGGTACGCCTATTGAGCGGCGCCGATACTGGAAGCGTCTTTACGAGCAGCTGCCGCTGTTCGTGCGCCCTTTCCTGTACTTCTTAGTGCGGTATGTCTTCCGATTAGGTTTCTTGGATGGGCGACGCGGGCTGATCTTTCACTTTCTGCAGGGTTTTTGGTTTCGCTTCTTGATTGATGCCAAGATTTATGAGCAACACCGCCGGAGCTGACTACACCTTGGGGCTAAATGCGTATCACGCTGATGCCGCCGCCGCACTTTTTTGTGGCAATGAGCTGGTCGTGGCCTCTGAAGAGGAGCGCTTTCGCCGGATAAAACATTGGGCTGGCTTGCCGACCGAGGCCATTCGCTTTTGCTTACAGGAGGCGGGGATTGGTCTGGAGCAAGTGCGCAAGGTAGCCGTTTCGCGCCATCCTCTGGCTCGATTAGGCCACAAGTTGGTGTATGCGCTGCGTCGGAGACTTTGGTCATCTCAACTGGCCGACCGCGTCGCCAATACCCACAGCATATTGAGCCTGAAGAAACAACTGGCTCAACATTTCGGAATATCGGCCAACCGCTGGCCGGCGCGGATGCACTGGGTCGAGCACCATCGCAGCCACTTAGCATCCACCTTCTGGGCATCGCCCTTTTCTCGGGCTGCACTCTTGTCTGTGGACGGCATGGGAGACTTCACCTCGTGCATGCTAGCTACTGGCGACGGTCATCGCCTTCGCGTGCATCAGAGTATTCTCTATCCTCACTCGCTGGGCTTCTTCTACACGGCTTTTACCCAGCTGTTAGGCTTTCCTCACTATGGCGACGAGTACAAAGTGATGGGGCTGGCTCCCTATGGCCGGCCTGTTTTCCTAGAAAAAATGCACCGGGTGCTCCGGCTAAAACCTGAAGGCCAATTTGAACTGACCCCCACTTATTTTCGGCACTTCTTCGAGGGCGTCGAAATGTCGTGGGAAGGAGCGCCTATTTTAGGGCCTCTTTTCACCCAGCAATTAGTAGCCGATTTTGGACCCGTACGCCAAGCTACCGAGCCTATTTCGGAGCGCCATTGCGACCTGGCAGCATCGGTGCAAGCCATGGCCGAGAAAGTTATCTTACACATGGCCAATTACTTACACCACATCACAGGAATAAAAGATTTGTGTGTGGCTGGTGGAGTGGCGCAGAATTCGGTCGCCATGGGCAAGCTTCGCGAGCACACTCCATTTCAACGCGTTTTCTTGCCTCCAGCTGCCCACGATGCAGGCACCAGCATCGGCTCGGCGCTCTACGTGTTACATGCCTTGGAGCGTCGCTCGCGTTCTCCTTTTCACCATCAGGCTTACACAGGCTACCGCGCCCTCGATACCGAAATTGAAGCCGTGCTGGGCAGCACCTCTTTTCATTGGGTGCGCCTCGAAGATGAGGCCCTTTTCGAGGAGGTAACCACCTGCCTGCTACGAGGTGGCGTGGTGGGCTGGTTTCAGGGCCGTGCGGAATTTGGCCCGCGCGCCTTGGGCAATCGTTCCATACTGGCCGACCCCCGCCAACCCGACGCACGCCAGCGTATCAACGATAAAATCAAGCGCCGCGAAAACTTCCGGCCTTTTGCTCCCGCTATTCTGGCCGAAGCCGTTTCGGAGTTTTTCGAAAATGCCGATGTCGTGCCCTACATGGAAAAAGTGTACCCCATTCGGCCCGAAAAACGAGAAATAATTCCTGCCGTGACTCATGTGGACGGCACAGGGCGTCTGCAAACGGTGGAGCGCAGCAACAACCCGCGCTTTTACCGCCTCATTGAGGTTTTTGCCCAAAAAACTGGCGTACCGGTACTGCTAAACACTTCCTTTAACGAAAACGAACCTATTGTCAACCGCCCGGAAGAAGCACTAGCGTGCTTTGCTCGTACCCATATGGACATGCTTGCCTTAGAGAACTACCTCGTTTATCGCTCTACCCCCTCTACTGGACATACCCCTCAAGCCACCTGACCACCACAGCTGGAGCCCGCTCCTGCTGTACAGCCATAGCAGTGTTGATTGAGTACAATGTCGCGCTGTTCGAGAGCTTCTAAGTCAAAGTCGCGCAGGTGAACGCAGGAGGCATCTACCCGCAAGTCGAGCATCTGGTTGAAATCGCAGTCGTATAAGTAGCCATCCCAACCTACAGAAATCGTATTGCGGCACATGACACCGGCCACCGCTGCCGGATTGAAGGCCTCAAGCAGGGTCTGCATGTAGTTTTCGTACTGACCGCTCTCCAGCAGGTATTCCAGAAACCGGCTGATAGGCATGTTGGTAAGGGCATACAGATGGTTGAACACGACGCCGTACTTGCGCTGAAGTTGTGCTTTGAACTCTCGCTCTAATGACTGCTGATTGCCAGGGAGAAAGGCGCCCGTTGGGTTGTATACTAGGTTGAGGGCCAGGCCACTGTCTGGATGTCCGTAGCCAACGTCATTGAGCAGTCGCAGCGCCTCTATACTGGCTTCAAACACGCCTTCACCGCGCTGACCGTCCGTCCGTCGGGCGTTGTAGTGCGGAAGAGAGGAGACAATTTCTACTCGATGCTGAGCGAAAAACTGTGGCAAGTCGCGGTAACGCTCGTGCGAGACGATGATGGTCAGGTTGCAGCGGTCCATAACGTGCCTGCCCATGGCCCGGCACTCCTCCACGAACCAGCGGAAGTGCGGGTTCATCTCCGGAGCGCCACCGGTAATATCCACTGTTGGAATGGCATAGCGGCGCAAGACGTCCAGGCAAAGGTCGAAGGTCTCCTTCGACATGTTTTCGCGCTTTCGGTCTGGTCCCGCATCCACGTGGCAGTGGGCGCAAGCCTGATTGCACAGTTTGCCGACATTAACCTGGAAGATCTCTATGCGCGTTGGCTTCAAGACGCCGTCGGCGTAGCCAGCTTGGCGAATAGTTTCTGAAAAAGCAGGCACTCGCACGTCCGCTTCCGCTCGTCCATTGAGCACTTCCAACTGGAAAAAGGTATCCGAAAGGGGGCTTTGCCGGCGCGCCAGCGTTTGTGTGCGCGGGTAAATAGTCATGACAGGGAAGTTGAAGAAAGGAAGAATTATTCAATCTCGGCCAAAGGCAGATGTAGCCATTACATAGCCATCCCCTTGGTGTGATTCATCATTTGAGTAGAGAATACTAAACTCGAGCCTGCGCGAATTGCTGCCGCCACGTGTACTGCTTCCATCATCTGCTCTTCGTCGGCCCCCTTTTCCAGGCAGGTCGTGGTGTAGGCATCTATGCAATAGGGGCATTGTACCGTGTGAGCCACGGCTAAAGCAATGAGTGCCTTTTCTCGTTCGCTGAGAGCGCCTTCTTTAAATACCTCTGCATACCAAGCAAAAAACTTGTCTGCCATAGGTTTCTGCCATTCGCCGATTTGGCCAAACTTTTTTAAGTCTTCCGGATCGAAGTAGTGCTTCTTTACCATGTAATATACTGTCTTATAAAATAATCGTAGAAGTGCATTTTAAAAATATCCATAACACGAGTTTCCCAACAGACATATAACTCGCCAGATGGGCTATCGTTCGAGGCCATATACGGCTAACGGCCTCCTTTGGTTTTGGTCATATGAGAAAACTTTCGCGTTAGCAGGATATAAAAAAGGGTCCTCATTGACTTGCTCAGTAGCCCGAAAACCCTTTTCCGACCGAAACGCTTCCAGGCTTAGAGGCGTCCCAGCGCACCAGCCAGCGACGTAAAGACAAAGGGAAACCCTACCCATACCCATTCCGGAGCGGTGAAAAGAAGGGCCAAGGTACCCACTAAGCTAATCGCAAAAACCAGGGCGTCGCGCTTGCGATTTTCTGCATATTCCTCGTTGTGACTCATAATGAAGCAGTTTTTTAACAGCGGCGGCAAAGGTAAAAACGTTTTCTACTTTGAGTGCTTCGCCACAGCAGCACTGCGCAAAACTTGTTTCTTTGCCGCTGCATTTTGCACAGCCTTTTACTATCCATGCCCTCCGTTCCATCTAAAATTCAAGTGTTCGTCACTGGAGGCACGTTCGATAAGGAATACAACTACCTGACCGGCGAGCTTTACTTCAAAGATACCCACGTCAAAGAGATGCTCGAGCGCGGACGCTGCGAGGTGCCCGTGGACATTAAAACCCTCATGATGGTGGACAGCTTGGACATTGGCGACGATGAGCTCTCCATCATCATCTTCAACTGCCGCAAAACGGAGGCATCGCGCATTCTCATCACACATGGTACCGACCGGATGGTGGAAACTGCGCGTGCGTTAGCCGAAGCCAATATCCAAAGCAAGACCATCGTGCTCACTGGCGCTATGATTCCTTATGCCTTTGGGACTTCCTCAGATGGCTTCTTTAATTTAGGTAGCGCTTTGGCCTTTGTTCAAGTGCTGCCACCCGGCGTTTACATCGCCATGAACGGCCGCTACTTCCACTGGAACAATGTGCGCAAAAACCGCCAGACAGGCTCTTTCGAAGAGCTCCACCCGGCTCAAGGTTAAGAGGCTTCTTTTTTAGAAACGTGTCTCGATGTAGTAGGGCAGCATAGCCCGCCAAGTTGGCCAGTCGTGGCGCATATCAGGTCCCCAAATGTCGAGCTCGTGTGGGATGCCTTTGGAAGAGAGAATGCCCGACAAACGGCGAGAGGCGTCGGGGTCCTCGTAATCGCCCGAGCCAGTTACGATGTGAATATGTTGCATGCGGCGTAGCAGGGGCAAGTGATAGTCGTCGCCCAGATTAGGCAGGTAATGCGTCGGCGAATTGAAATAGACGTCTTCGTCGAAGTAGCCCTTAGTATAGGTGGTCAAGTCGTAAGAGCCGGACATAGCAATGGTGCCCGAGAAGAGATCTGGGCGCCGAAAACACACATTGGCAGCATGTAAAGCGCCGAGAGAGGCTCCACTGGTGATAATAGGTGTATCGGGGCTGGTGTGCATTTGGATAAACGGCACCACTTCGTTTTCCACATAGCCGTTGTACTGCTGATGCCGAATAGCCTTGTGGCGAGGGTGCATGCGGTTATTCAGCCAGGCTTCAGAGTTAATGCTATTGATGGAAAAGACCTTGACTTTGCCCGCTTCAATGTAGGGTTCCAGCACGGAGATTAGGTAGAAGCGCTCGTATTCCAGAAAATCCGCCGCAGCCGTTGGGAAGAGCAGTAAGGCAAAGCCATAGTGGCCATAGACGGCGATTTCCATGTTCTTGTTCAGCCGGGGACTAACCCATTGGTGTATTTCTCGTTTCATGAAAAAACTGTTTTTAGCTACAGGTATCGGGGCAAATGTAAGCCAGCAGATAATAAGGGTTCCTCCAAAAAACATTTTAGGGTCAACACGACGCCCGAGTTAGAGGGGGTCCACGTCAGCGTAAATGCGCGCCTTTGCGCCGTTGGGTTGGGTCTGCAGTTGCTCTACCGTTTGCAGAATGAGCCGCTTGGCTCCGTCCAAGAGCGAGGCTGATTTTTCGATTTTGAGCATAATTTCTTGGATAAAATACCCTCGGATGCGACTAACGGCCGGCTCCGAAGGGCCTAATACCCGATGAACTAAGTGCTGGCGCAAAACGCCAGCCAAGTCCGTGGCTAAGGCACGCGCGATGTCCTCTTTCGGATGGCGCACGTGCAGACGGATGAGCCGAATAAATGGTGGATATAGAAACTGCTGGCGTTCCTGGAGCTCTCGGCGGGCGTGTGCTTCAAAGTTTGAGTGAAGCACCTCCTGCAACACCGGATGCTCTGGGTTCCAGGTCTGAATGAGAACCAATCCTTGTTTTTGCTTTCGCCCAGCGCGGCCAGCTACCTGAGTGAGCAATTGAAAAGCGCGCTCTCCAGAACGAAAATCGGGAAAACGCACCATCATGTCGGCTCCTATCACGCCTACAACACCAACGTTGTCAAAATCCAACCCTTTGGCAAGCATCTGGGTGCCCACCAATACATCTATGCGCCGCTCTTCGAAGTCGTTCAAGATGTTGCTCAGTACTTGCCTACTGCTGGCAGTATCCAAATCCAGGCGCGCAATACGGGCTTTAGGTAGAAAAATTTTTAGCTCATCTTCAATTTTTTCGGTGCCCGAACCCAACAGCGCAATTTTGCCACTGTGGCAAGCCGGGCACACCGACGGCATCGGCTCCGCGTAGCCGCAGTAATGACAGCGCAAGAGGTGGGGCCGTTTGTGATAGGTCAAACTTACGTCGCAGTGGCGGCATTCCGCCGTCCAGCCGCAGGTGCGGCATTCCAGCACGGGCGAATAGCCGCGGCGGTTCTGAAATAGGATAGCTTGCTCGCCCTGCTCTATAGCCTGTTGCAACGCTTCTAATAATGGAGCCGAAAAGAGACCTTGCAGCCGCTGCTTCTTTTGCTGTTCGCGTAAATCAATAAAGCGTACCTCCGGCAGAGGCACGTTGCCAAATCGCTCGGACATCTTCACCAAGCCGTATTTGCCACTCTGGGCATTGTACCACGTTTCCATCGAGGGGGTGGCTGTGCCAAGTATTGCCTGCGCTTCGAACAAATGGGCCAGGTAAAGGGCGCTATCGCGGGCGTGATAGCGCGGCGCCGGGTCTTGTTGCTTAAAAGACAAGTCGTGCTCCTCATCCACGATGATGAGCTGCAGATTTTTAAAAGGTAAAAAAAGCCCCGAGCGCGCTGTCAGAAGGATGGGCTTACCGCTGGCTGTTGCGCGCCAGACTTCCACGCGCTCGCTGTTGCTGATTTTCGAATGATACACGGCCACATCGGCGCCGAATACGCGCTGTAGCCGTTGGATAATCTGCGCCGTCAGGGCTATTTCTGGCAGCATATACAGCACTTGTCCACCGGCCTTTAGGACTTGGTGTATGAGCTCGATGTACACGCGCGTCTTACCACTGCCGGTAACGCCGTAGAGCAAAACTGGCTTTTTTTGGTCAAAAAAAGCCTTGATTTCGCCGATAGCCCGCTGTTGCTGCTCAGTTAGTGTCTCGGCAGTGCTTGTTTCGTCGACGTATTCGGCCATACGGCTTACGTGCCGTTCATACAGTTCAAGAATACCTTTTTTTAAGAGACTGTTTAAGCTGGCAGCCTGAGCATTGGCCTTGTCCAGGATTTCTTGCCGGCTTACCCAGGGCTGTTTGCGGCTTAAGTGGAGGTAGGCTAAAAGCACCTGCATTTGGCGCTCGTGAGTGGCCAATTGTTCCAACACGGGGGCGAGCAGGTCTGGCTGCGTGCGATACGGCTCTGCCAGTTGCACTGCGTATACTTTCCGAGGGCGGTAGCGTTGTTGGAGCTCTTCCTGGATGAGCGCTACGCCTTTGTCTATCAGTCGTTGAACTACCGGCATGATCGTTTTCTTATTCAGAATTCTGCGAGCATCGGCCAGACTAATGGTCTCTCGTAAGAAAAGTGCCTCAGCTAACAAGTACTCCTCGGCATTCAGTGCGGAGAAGTCATCGCCGTATTCTGGGCGGCACACCAGTTGTGTTTCGCTACTCAACTTCAGCTGGGCTGGTAAAGCCGCCAACATGACCTCTCCCAGAGTGCAGCAGTAATATCTGGCCATCCACTCCCATAGGGCCAGTTGCCGACGCCCAATGGTCACTCCATAATCCAGCACGGCTAAGATGGGCTTTGTTTCGAAGTGGGGGGCCTCCTGATGAATACGGTGTACGATGCCCATGTAGTGCTTGTTTTGCCCAAAAGACACCTCTACCTGTCGGCCTACTTGTACGGCATCCGACAGTTCTTCCGGCACGAGGTACGTGTACGCCGGCTTAGGCAGAGCCAGCGGGAGGATGACGTCGGCAAAATGAGGCACAGCGTGGTTGTGGAGGAATAAGCGATGGGTTAGTCATGTGGCGCAGTGCTGCCAGCAAAAGTAGGCCACAGCAATAAATTCGAAATTTTTCTCTCACGCCCAGCCTATTATCCCACGTCTGGTTGTACTTTTGTGGGCTGAAAATCGGCATCTGGGTATTCGGATGGCGCTCCGGGTATCCATTTTTTTTGAAAAAAGGAGATAATCTCTGTTTTACCTGTATTTTTTCACCAAACCACACGCTTAATTGGCTTTACAAAGATCGTCTAATTCGGGCGGCGGCTCTGGTCGTCCGCCCCGCCCAGAAAACAGACCCGGTGCAAGAATAGGTCGTGGAAGACAGCAGCAACAGGCCGAGCATCGCATCAACGAGTACATCCAGGCGCCAGAAGTTCGATTGGTGGGTGATAACCTGGATGAAGTAAGCGAAGTAGCCGGTCGCCCTGTTGAATCGGGTATTTACCGCACTACCGAACTGCTCAAATGGGCTGCGGCTCTGGGGCTGGACGTAGTAGAAATTTCTCCCAATGCTGACCCGCCTGTAGTTCGCATCATCGACTACAACAAGTTTCTCTACCAGAAAAAAAAGAAAGAGAAAGAGCTCAAGGCCAACACAGTCAAGCAGCAGGTAAAAGAAATTCGCTTTGGGCCAGAGACAGGCGAGCATGATTTTGATTTTAAACTTCGGCACGCTAAAAATTTCCTTCAAGAAGGCAACAAGGTAAAGGCCTACGTGCAGTTCCGCGGGCGGGCCATCGTCTTCAAAGATCGGGGGGAGTTGTTGCTGCTTCGTTTTTTGAAGGAACTGGAAGAGTACGGCGCCGCCGAACAAATGCCCAAACTGGATGGCAAACGCATGATGGTGATAGTTGCTCCGAAAAAAACTCCGGGCAAGAAACCCTAACCATCTCCTCTCGTCGTACGGACAAAAAATTAAACTCAGCCCTTGCGCACGTGGCTTAAGGCTGTACCTTTGCGCTCCATTTTAAAAATTAGTCAGTATGCCTAAGATGAAGACCCACTCGGGCGCCAAAAAGCGCTTTAAGGTGACCGGCACAGGGAAAGTTAAGCGCAATCAAGCCAGACTGCGCCATATCGCAAGCACGAAAACGAAGAAGCAGAAACGCCATCTTCGACCAGCGGTAGTAGTGGACAAAGCAGAACACGCCCGCATCGAGCGGCTGCTGGTCATCTAAATTTTTTGTTATTTTTTTAACGAGGGCTTCGGCCAAAGTGTTCTTTTTCAAAGAGAAAGGCCCCGAAGTCGCACTAAAAAAACACTGCACATGCCAAGAGCAACCAACAATCCGGCTAGTCGGGCGCGCCGGAAGAAGATTATGAAAGCCGCCCGTGGGTATTTTGGTGCGCGTTCCAAAGTGTACACCGTTGCCAAGAACGCTGTAGAAAAAGGCTGGCTTTATGCTTTCCGCGATCGGAAGTACAAGAAGCGCACCTATCGCCGCTTGTGGATCGCTCGTATTAATGCTGCTACACGCGCAGAGGGCCTTTCCTATAGCCGCTTTATCCATGCGTTGAGCCAAAAGGGTATTGAGCTCAATCGGAAAGCGCTGGCCGATTTGGCACTCAACCACCCGCGCACCTTTCGCGCTATCGTAGACGCTGTTAGGGCCGAAGCCTAAATAAGAAAGGTGCCTTTTGGGCTGCTCTGAAAGGGAATGTGTGGAGTCGACGCCGTTCCCTTTTTAGTTTTCTCCCACCTCCGCCATCAGTTTGTTTTTAATAAGTCCGGGAATTGCCGGAAATTGGCCGCCAGGATGCTTGCAGCGCTTCGGGCGACGCCATTTTCGACCTTTCAACTTTGCTCAATAAACAAACACGATGGTTATGTACAGAAACCTCTTACTCCTCTGTGTTCTCAGTTCGACCCTAACCTCTTCAGCGCTCTCTCAAGCGTGTCAACGCGATTCCAACTTGCTGAAAACCCAGCAGCTGTTATCTCCCGCGCCCTATTATCCAGACTCTCCGTTCTACAACCTAAAGGTGGCTTGCATTAACGAGCCCTACAACCAATCGGTGACCGTACTCGTGCCAGATACTTTTACCTACCTAGGGTTCAAGGTACCCATTCAATCGGTGAGCATTGCCCTGTCAAACGCTATCCTCAACTACCCAGCGGGTATGGTTTACTCTTGTGACCCGCCTAATTGTGTTTTTCCAGCGTTAAGCCTAGGTTGCATCCTGCTTCACGGCACACCAGCGCCGTCTAACCAACCCGATACTTTTGATTTAGGCATTTCTGTTCGGGTGAAAACGCTGTTGGGCGAAGTGCCGTTAGTATTGCCCCGAGACATCAACCCTGACTACCACTACTATCTGATTCTCAGAGAGCAAGGAAAATGCCAGGTATCAACTCATGCCTTAGAGGAGCCGTTTAGCACTCTGTGGCTTATGCCTAACCCAACGCCAGGTCCAATATACGTAGAAGCCTTTAGCAGGCGAGGCGGGCCTTTCCGAGTAGAGGTGTTCGATTTGTTTGGTCAAGCTGTGCACCAACAGCTGGTCTTCTTGCACGAGGGAGAGAACCGCTTCGAAGTGGAAGCGCCAAATTTACCCGCTGGCACCTACTTTGTCGTTGTCCGTGATGACCAAACGCGCACGGTGCGTCGCCTCGTTCGCATGTAACAGCGTTTGGGTTGAACGTATTTTTTAATCCGCCACACCCTTCTCTCCTGCCAGGGTGCATGGTTTCACTAACTAAAGCCGGTTTTTTATGAAACAGCTGTTCCCTGTGGCGCTTCTCGCGCTCTTAGCGGTGCGCCCATTGCAGGCCCAGACAGGATGTCCGGGATGCGTGGTTTCTTTGCCCGCCAGTTTACCTCAAGACACCCTCTACTTGCCGCCCTTGCCTCCTGGAGAGAAAGGGCAGCCTTACAATGCCGACCTTTCTTTTAGGGTGCCTAAATCCACCACACCTGTTAACAAGGTGGACTCAACAACTCCGCCCGGTTTGCCCATCTCCAAAATTGAGATTGTAGGTATCGAAAACCTGCCGCCGGGCATATCGTGGCAAGCCAACAAGACAGTTTTTGAGACGGCTACCGAAACGGACGGCTGTTTCAAGATGTGTGGCACCCCTCTAAGAGCGGACTCTTTTGTGCTCACTGTCAAATTGCGCGCCACGGTGTTTATTTTCACTCAGGAGGCATCGTTCACTATGAGCCTGGTGATTAAACCACCAGTGAGTGTCAACAAGGGCTTCACGATGACCAACGTAGAAGGCTGTGGTAGTACGACGGTAACATTTACCAACAACATCCCTTCCAAAGGTCGAAACGGCTTTTCTTATGAATGGGACTTGGGCGACGGGACAAAGTTTGCTGGTGAAAACCCACCCCCACACATCTACAACAAACCGGGCACTTACATAGTCAAATATAAAGCCCGAATTGACACGGTTGGTCACATTTTGACTAAAGTAACCTTACTTGAGTTGGGCTGCACAGACATCTTCAGTAACCCCGACCCTTACTTGCGTGTTTTGCGCGGAGCACAGGTAATTTTTCAAAACAACCACGTGGATAACATAGTACCACCGTTTACCTTCAACCTCAACTTACCCCTTCAACCGCAGTTTAACTATACCTTAGAGGTATGGGATGAGGACTCAGGTATAGATCTTTCCGACGACCTGTGTGGATCCATCCCGTTCAATGTATTGAGTGGTGGTGACACGCTGCGGGCAGGCTCGTTGCGCGTGATACTCACCATTGAAAATCCGATTGACGAAATCACTGCTGTGGACACTGTCGTAGTTTATCCTGCTCCTACAGCACCTGTTCTAACTGCCAGTGAAACAACAGCCTGTGTGGGAGATGTCATTGTGCTGCAGTCGTCTTTTGTGGGAATCAATCAGTGGTTCCGGAACGGGCAGCTCATCGCTGGGGCGAGTGACTTCATCTACCTACCTACGCAAAGCGGTACTTATCAAGCACAGGTTACAGACTCGTTGGGGTGCACAGCCATTTCCACACCGCAGCTTATTGTATTCTACGACTTACCTGATGAACCTGTCTTCCTCAATGACCGCAATAACCTGGAGCTAATAGACATCGGCGCTTTACCGACAAAATACCGTTTGCAATGGGCTTATCAGGGCATTCCCATCCCGGGCGCCAATGGCTTTGAATACTGTGCCCAACGCGATGGCATGTATTCGTTGGAAGTCACGGACCTGACTACCGGCTGTACAAACCGCTTTGCCATGACAGTAACAGTCAATCCCAATTTCGACTGTACCGTCAGCACCACACAACCGAATATGGGCACGTTGACACTTTACCCCAACCCTACTTCTGGAGCAGCGTGGATTCGCCTAACGGAGACTCTCGCTGAGGAAGCTCAACTTCGTCTATGGGATGCGAGCGGTCGACTACTGCAACATCGCGTTATTGCTGCAGGTAGCGAGCTGCTCGCCTTAGAAAGTGAAGGGCTGAAGGCAGGCATCTACTTGGTAGAGCTACACCTCGGATATCAACAGCTGTGGGGGCGTTTAGTCGTCGCGCGCTAACGCTCTTCTTTTTTATTTACAGGCCCTTTTGCCCTTTATTCAGGTGGCAAAAGGGCCTTTTCTTTTGCCAGACCGCTACCATCAAGAACGGGCTTTTACCCTTGCAGTGCGCGTTTTTTCGTACCTTTGCAGTATGAAAAATATACAAGTCGAATTGGAGCCTGAAACCCTTCCCAATGCGCAGCAAAAGTCCGAATACGATGCCAGCAGCATCACTGCGTTAGAAGGCTTGGAGGCCGTACGTAAGCGTCCGGGGATGTACATCGGAAGCACGGACGCCAAAGGGTTACATCATCTGGTGTGGGAAGTGGTAGACAATTCCATCGACGAGCACCTCGCGGGATATTGCACTCACATATGGGTGACCATTCACGCCGACAACAGCCTAACAGTACGAGATAACGGCCGTGGCATTCCCACAGACCTGCACCCCAAGCTCAAAAAGTCTGCTCTGGAAGTGGTCATGACTGTGTTGCACGCCGGTGGCAAATTCGACAAAGACTCCTACAAAGTGTCGGGCGGTTTGCACGGTGTCGGTGTCTCTTGCGTCAATGCGCTTTCTGAATACTTGCGGGCTGAAGTCCATCGCGACGGGAAGAAGTTTGAGCAGGAATACCGCCGAGGAAAGCCTCAATACGAAGCGCGCGAAATCGGAACCACCGACTACCGCGGCACCATTGTTACTTTCAAGCCTGACCCTGAGATTTTTGAAACTACAGAGTTCCGGTTTGAAGTATTAGCCCATCGCCTGCGCGAGCTTGCCTTTCTCAATAAAGGGTTGCACTTAGACTTAGTGGACGAACGCGAACGGGAAAATGGGCACTACCGCCAAGAACACTTCTACTCTGAAGGCGGCTTGCCCGAGTTCGTGCTTTGGTTGGACGAAGCAAAGACGAAACTTATTGACAAGCCCATTTGCATTTCTGCCAAAGAGGACGATGTCGAGGTGGAAGTAGCCATGCTCTACAACACCTCGTACTCGGAAAACGTAGTGTCCTTTGTCAATAACATCAACACACGCGATGGTGGCACCCACGTGAGCGGCTTCCGGCGCGCGCTTACCCGCGAGTTCAAGAAATACGGCGAAGACAACGGCTTTTTCAAAAAACTCAACTTTGCCATTAGCGGCGAGGATTTTATGGAAGGTCTGACGGCCGTGGTTTCGGTCAAGGTGATGGAGCCCCAGTTTAAAGGTCAGACAAAAGGAGAGCTGGGCAACTCTGAAGTGCTGGGCATTGTGAGCCGCTGCGTAGGCGATGCCCTAAAAGTTTTTCTGGAAGAAAACCCTACTCAAGCGCGCCGCATCATCGAAAAAGTCGTACTCGCTGCCACAGCGCGCAACGCTGCTCGCAAAGCCCGGGAATTGGTGCAGCGAAAAGGCGCTCTCTCAGGCGGCGGTTTGCCAGGTAAATTGGCCGACTGCGCCAGCCGGAACCCCGAAGAAAGCGAAATCTTCCTTGTCGAGGGCGACTCCGCTGGCGGCACAGCCAAACAAGGACGCGATCGGCATACTCAAGCCATTTTGCCCCTGCGCGGAAAAATCCTCAACGTAGAAAAAGCCTTAGAGCATAAAATCTACGAGAACGAAGAAATCAAAAACATCTTCACCGCTTTGGGCGTATCAGTAGGCGAAAACGAAGAAGGCCATCGCGTGTTGCTGACCGACAAACTGCGCTACCATAAAGTCATCATCATGTGCGACGCCGACGTGGACGGTAGCCACATTACTACGCTAATCTTGACCTTTTTCTTCCGCTACATGCGCGAGCTGATAGAAAAAGGCCACGTGTACATCGCCCAGCCACCGCTCTACCTGGTCAAAAAAGGCAAACAGCAGCGTTACTGCTGGAACGACAAAGAGCGCCGCGAGGCGCAATTGGAGTTCTCCGGTGGACGTGAAGACGACGACTCCGTCAAGGTGCAGCGCTACAAAGGTTTAGGGGAAATGAACGCTGAACAATTGTGGGAGACGACGATGAACCCCGCTACGCGCATCCTCAAGCAGGTAACCATCGAAGATGCTGCTGAGGCAGACCGGATGTTTGCCATGCTTATGGGAGATGAAGTGCCGCCACGCCGCGCCTTTATTGAGGCCAATGCTCGCTACGCGCGGATTGACGCGTAGGGTTTGCCCTATTGCTTCTTCCTATGCACCTGCTCTTACTGACTGCGCGCATGCCTCCCGCAGTAGATGGTGTTGGAGACTATACAGCTTTTCTGGCGCGCGCCCTGGCTCGGCGAGGTGTACGTGTGACGTTAGCATGTCGTCAGCAGCAGCAATACACTCCTTTAGAAGGTGTGTCGCTGTGGAACGTCCCCTTGGAGCAAGCCGAGCGCGATACCCCGCAGTGGATTGACCAGCTCATCGGCCTCCGACCCGATTGGTGCGTGCTTCAATACGTGCCCTATGCCTTCCAGCACCGAGGTTTGCCGTTTCATCTGCCTTATCTGTTAAAAAGAATACGCGCAGCTGGCGTCCGCGTGGGCATCTTTTTTCACGAAGTGCATGTTCGGCTGCGCGAGAACTTTCCCATTGGCATAGGCCAACGATGGATCGCCCAGCAGCTTTGCCGACATGCCGATGCTGTGCTGACGTCCATCCCTTTCTATCAGCAGATATTGGCTCAGCTAGGCGCGCATGCACACCTCCTTCCTATAGGTGCTAACATCGAAGTGCCTCAGCCAACCTCGCCGGCCACAGAGCACCCGTTGGGGGCGTATTTTCCCGACAAAAAATGGGTCATTAGCACCTTTGGACGACGAAACCTACAAAATTTAGCGGCGGCTATACGACAGTTGCCCGACGCTGGTTTATTGGTGATAGGCCGAGCGGATGTGGCTCATCTCGGCACCATGCCCGGCACTCACGCCACAGGGTATGTGCCCGCGTCCGAAGTGTATAAGTGGCTACGCTGTAGCGACATCTTCGCGCTACCTGACCCTATAATCCATGGTGGCAGAGGCGGCACTTCCCTGAAAAGCGGCTCCCTGGCCGCAGCCTTTGCCGCAGCCCTGCCTGTCATTGGTGTCGCAGGCGACATGACCGCGCCGCCTCTAGAACATGGCAGTAACATCTGGCTCGTAAACGAAACCAGTCCCGGTGGCTGGATGCAAGCGTTACAGACATTGCTCAGCCAACCGTTGCTATGCCAGCGCCTGGCACAAAACGGATACGCGCTCTACCAACAGCAACTCCATTGGGATGTGCTGGCCAATACATTGGTGCGCTTGCTCAACAGCCAATAAGCATTATCTTTGCCCCTGGTAACGGTGCCCTTGCCATCGCGCTGCAAGGGATAATAGGGAATCCGGTGTAAGTCCGGAGCAGTCCCCGCTGCTGTAAGCCTCGTCAAGAGCTTTGAGCAAAGAGCCACTGTCGGCCCTGCTGATGGGAAGGCGCTCAAAGCGAGGCAAGCCAGAAGACCTGCCGCTGCCAATTACCTCACATCGGGCTTTCGGAGGAAAAGTCAAGAGGATTGCAAACACTTCACTGTCTGGCATTTACGATGTGCGCCTACTTGTAGGGCAGTCGACGCCTCTTATTGACTTTTAGCCAGACCAAAGTCGTCAGCCTTCCTTTTGTCGGCTTAGCTGCCGAAGGCCCCTAAATGCGGGCTCTATGGGCGACGGTTTTCCTTTCCTCTTTTTTTTGCTCACCATTGGTTGGCACAAGCAACAACGCTCCCTTGGAGTGATCTGGGGAATGTTGGCTTTCTGTTCATTAGCAAGCGCCCAGCCGGATAGCACCTTTTCCCTCCCGCAAGTTCAGGTGTTAGCACCAGCAGCGCGCACGCAACCCGTTGGCGCGCGAGTCGAGCGACTAGATAGCGCTCAGCTGGCTTGGCATGCGTCGGAAAACGCGGCAGAGGTGCTTATTCGCCGCAGTGGTTTCTACGTGCGAAACTATGGGCTGGGCAGTTTGGCCACCACTTCGGCGCGCGGGGGCAGTAGTGCGCAAACGGCCGTAGTGTGGAATGGCCTACCGCTACAAAGCCCTATGTTGGGCCAGTTAGACTTCGCCCTATTACCCGCTTTTTTTTCCGATGATATGGCGGTGCAATATGGCACCAGTACAGCAGCTTGGGGCAGTGGAGCGGTGGGCGGCGCTTTGCTGCTCAACAATACCTCGAACTGGAAACCCGGGCTATCCGTCAGCACCCGGACTGGGGCTGGTAGCTTTGGTTGGCGGCAGACGAGTAGTGCACTGCGCTACGGACGTATGCGTTGGGCTTCTTCAACGCGGCTTTTCATCGAGAGCGCCCAAAACGATTTCCTTTACCGCCCCGCCCCTACCCTGCCCTATCAGCGACAGACCAATGCCCGACTGCAACAGCACGCCGTCCTGCAAGAGTTCTTCTTCCGAGCACGACCACACGGAGCTACCTTGGCGCTGCGCAGTTGGTGGCAAAACGCCTTCCGCCAGATACCGCCCACAATGACTCAGCAACGCAGTGAAGCTGAACAAGGCGATGCCGCCTGGCGCACGGCTTTACACTGGCGAAAACTGGGCCAGCGTGGCGTGTGGGAGATACGCGTTGCCCATTTTGAGGAAAGCATTCGCTACCGCGATCCCTTGTTGCGGCAAGACACGCGCAGTGTTTTCCGCACGCAAATGGGTGAGGCGGAGACAACCCTCCGCATAGGCCGACGCTGGCGCCACCAGATGGGCCTTACTTACGTTCGGACGCAGGCTCAAACGCCTGCATACGGCAGAGAAGCGCGTCAGTGGCGCGCGGCTCTTTTTAGCAGCTGGATGTGGCAAAAAGACTGCTGGAAAGCTCAAATAGACGCACGTGCAGAGCAAATGGATGGACATTGGGTGCCCTTCATACCAGGCCTGGGCGTGGAATGTCAACTGAACAATCACTGGCAGCTGCACGCCCGGGCTGCGCGTCACTATCGCGCTCCTACACTTAATGACCGCTTTTGGCGTCCGGGAGGAAATCCTGACCTCCGTCCAGAAAACGGCTGGAGCCAGGAAATAGGCACAAACTACCGACAAGAGAAAGGTGCCTGGCGATGCAACTTATCGCTCACGGCCTTCCAGCGTCGCATCTACGACTGGATTTTGTGGGCGCGACAGAGCGGGCAGCCCTTCTTTTCTCCTCAAAACATCGCTGAGGTGTGGAGCCGAGGCGCTGAAAGCCGAAGCGAGGCGCAGTACACGGCTTCCTGGGGGCTGGTGCAATGGGCAATAGGCTATGACTACACGCGCTCGACCCACGAACGTCCTGTAGTCAACCCACGCATAGAGGAAGGCAGCCAGCTTTTCTATGTGCCTAAACACCGCATTTTCGGTGAGATTTTAGGGCAATGGCGACGCCTACAGCTGACCATTTTTTACCAGCATACGGGGGCCGTCACTGGTCTGAACGAGCGAGTACCGGCTTTTAACCTCACCAGTGCGCGCGCACAGTATGTTTGGCAGGGACGCACCTTTCAGGTTGGCGTTTTTGGCCAAATAGAAAATGTTTGGAACACCCCCTACTTCGTCGTGGAGCGCCGCCCTATGCCAGGGCGACACTTCCGCGTCGGATCGCATTTTAGACTGCAATAAAACTATTTGACCATTTGTAATTTTTTAAAAAACATCTTTAACAAAAAAATTTTTATCACATGAGGTACCTATGTCTGCTTGTACTCTGCTTTGTGTTAAGTGCCTACTTGGCAGCACAAACGACGGTGAGTTTTGAAAACTTTAATCTACCCCCTAACACTTTTCTAAACAATGCTGCCCCTAATGCGGCCTTTGTAAGTGGCCCGGTGGCGCTTCCCAACAATTATGACCCCGTATGGATGAGCTGGACGGGATGGGGGATTTCTAACCGCACCGATACCCTCACGCCTGGTTTTTTGAACGAGAGCAGCGCCATAGCAGGTAGCGGCGCCAATGGCTCACCTACGTATGCGGTATCCTATGCTTTCGACGGAGTCACTTTGCGCCTCCTTGGCCCAGCAGCGGGCAGCACCGTGCTGGGTATGTACGTCACCAACAACGCTTATGCCTACTACAGCATGCGCGATGGAGACGCCTTTGCCAAAAAGTTTGGAGGCATTACAGGCAACGACCCTGACTTTTTTCTGTTGACAATTAAGAAGTACCGCAACGGCGTATTGGGACCGGATAGCGTGAATTTCTATCTGGCAGACTACCGTTCTCCCAATAATTCGGAGGATTACATCGTCAAACAATGGACGTACGTCAACCTCAGTACTTTGGGCGAGGTGGACAGCTTGCAGTTTACTTTATCTTCGAGCGATGTAGGGGCCTTTGGCATGAACACTCCTGCCTACTTCTGCATAGACGAAGTGAGCCTCCAGCTCAGTGTTTCCCAACAGGAAGTGCCTTTAGTGCCGATGGCTTTCGACCTATGGCCCAACCCTGCCTCCTCTCGGGTAATGCTCAATTTGCCCAGCGATGTACGCGCCGACGATTTGCGCATAGAGATCTTTAATGCGCTTGGCCACACCGTGCTGATAAGCTCTCAAGCGCCCATTTTTGTAGATAGGCTTACACCTGGCCTCTACTATATGCGCGTCCAGGCTGGAGAAGCTGTAGGTATTCGGCCGTTTCGCGTAGTTCGATAGCTGTTACTCCGCTTTCTGAGGGCGGCCAATGCCTCGTCGCCCTCAGCAACCACTTACAGTCCTTCCAAAAGGCGCACCATGTCGGTTTTCTCGCGAACAATGTGCACTACCTGCTCCACAGGGATGCGCTCTTGTTGCATGGAGTCGCGTTCGCGAATAGTCACAGTGTCGTCCTGAAGTGTCTGGAAGTCAATGGTGACGCAGTAGGGGGTGCCAACAGCATCCTGCCGGCGATAGCGGCGCCCTATGGCGTCTTTTTCGTCGTATTGGCACAGGAAGTGGAATTTGAGGCGGTCGAAAATTTCGCGCGCTTTGTTCACCAGTTCTTCCTTGTTGCGCACCAGAGGCAGCACGGCGCACTTGATAGGTGCCAGCGCTGGTGCTATACGCAACACCACACGTGTACTGTCTTCGCCCTGGGCATCAGGTACGGTCTCTTCTGTATAGCCGGTGCTCAAGATAGATAGGAACATGCGGTCTAAGCCAACAGATGTCTCTACCACGTAGGGCACATAGTGCTCGTTGAGGTCTGGGTCGAAATATTGCAGTTTGCGACCCGACAAAGCTTGATGATTGCCTAAATCGAAGTCTGTGCGGGAGTGTATGCCTTCAAGCTCTCGGAAGCCAAAAGGAAACTCGTATTGGATGTCCACAGCAGCATTGGCGTAGTGGGCTAAGTTGTCGTGGTCTTTGAAGCGCAGCTTGTCGGCTGGCGTTATGGCCTGATGCCAAGCCATGCGGCGGCCTTTCCAATATTCGTACCACTCCATTTCGGTGCCTGGGCGGATGAAAAATTGCATTTCCATTTGTTCAAACTCCCGCATGCGAAAGATGAACTGACGCGCCACGATTTCGTTGCGAAACGCCTTACCCACTTGGGCTATACCGAAGGGGACTTTTTGGCGCGAGGTTTTGAGCACGTTCAAAAAATTGACAAAAATGCCCTGAGCGGTTTCGGGGCGCAGGTAAAGCTTGCCCTCTTCTCCAGCAATGTTGGACAGCTGTGTGCTAAACATGAGGTTGAACTGGCGCACCTCGGTCCAGTTGCGTGAGCCACTTTCTGGGTCGGCAATTTCCAATTCGTCAATAAGCGCTTTTAAGGCCCCCATGTCGTTGGCTTGCATAGCTTTAGCCAAGCGCTGGGCAATATTTTCAGCGCGCTGAGCCCACTCCAAAACGCGAGGGTTGGTACTGCGAAAGAGCGCCTCGTCAAAGTTTTCAAAGCGCTTGCGCGCCTTTTCCACTTCTTTTTCGATTTTGGCTTCCAAGCGCTCAATTTCCCCTTCGATAAGCTGGTCAGCCCGGTAGCGTTTCTTGGAGTCTTTGTTATCTATCAACGGGTCGTTGAACGCGTCTACGTGCCCTGAGGCTTTCCAGATTTTAGGGTGCATGAAGATAGCGCTGTCTATGCCAACAATATTTTCATGCAATTGTACCATGGCTTTCCACCAATACTCGCGGATGTTATTCTTCAGTTCCACACCCATAGGGCCGTAATCGTAGATGCCGCCCAGACCGTCGTAAATCTCGGAGGAGGGGTAAATAAAGCCGTACTCTTTACAATGTGAGACGAGTTGTTTGAAGAGCTCTTCTTGTTGCATGCGAAAAGACACTTATCGGGGCGCTGACCCGTTTTTTGGTGAAAAACGGCGCAAAGGTGCGGAAAATCGCTTGGAAAAATTGCCAGGCTGGCAGACAAACGCCCGACTTTTTCACGTCGGCGTCATTAGCCAGTCAAATAGCAAACAATACCTACTTTAGCGCTGTTTTTCCGACCTCGCTCAATGCGATTTCTTCATCAGTCTCCAGCTTCTGCACTAAAAAATCTTTGCCGTCAATGAGTCATTTTCCGCATCCCGATCGGTTTGAGCGCCGACACATCGGGCCAGACCCGCGCGACCTTCAGGAGATGCTCCGCGTATTGAAGGTATCCTCTTTGGAGGAATTAATTGACCAGACCATACCCGAAAACATCCGCTTGCGAAAGCCCCTCAACCTACCCGCTGCCCAGACGGAGCATGAGTACTTAGCCGAGCTAAAGGACCTCGCCCGCCTCAATCGAGTGGTACGCAGTTACATCGGCTTAGGATATTACGGTACTATTACGCCGTCGGTCATCCTGCGTAACCTGTTCCAGAACCCAGGCTGGTACACGCAGTACACGCCCTATCAGGCAGAAATTGCCCAGGGCCGCTTAGAGAGCTTGCTCAACTTCCAGACAATGGTCAGCGACCTGACAGGGCTGCCCATAGCCAATGCTAGCCTATTGGACGAGGCCACGGCCGCTGCGGAAGCCATGCACATGTTTTATGCCGAGAGGAACAAGCGCGCCGCCACTGGTCAGGAAGCCAGCGAGTTCTTCGTGGCTGATACGGTTTTACCGCAAACGCTGGACGTGCTGCGCACACGTGCTCTGCCCTATGGCATTCAATTGGTGGTAGGCGATTGGCGTACATATGTCTTTTCGGAGAAGACTTTTGGTGTGCTGCTGCAATATCCGAACCGCGAAGGAGCGATCGAGGACTACCGCGCCTTTGTGGAGAAGGCCAAGGCTGCTGGCACCTATGTTTGCGTTGCGGCAGACATCCTGTCGCTGGCGTTACTGAAACCACCCGGTGAATGGGGAGCCGACTGTGCTGTAGGCAACACCCAGCGCTTCGGTGTGCCTATAGGCTTTGGCGGGCCGCATGCCGCCTACTTTGCTACTACAGAAGAATTTAAGCGCCTCATCCCAGGGCGAATCATTGGCGTATCGGTAGACCGCCACGGCAACCGCGCCCTGCGCATGGCATTGCAGACGCGCGAGCAACATATCCGCCGGGAAAAGGCAACGTCGAACATTTGCACAGCACAGGCGCTGCTGGCTAACATGGCAGCTATGTATGCCGTCTATCACGGCCCGCAAGGCATCCGAGGCATCGCTTCGCGTGTGCACGAAATGACCAAAGCCCTGGCCATGGCCTTGAAAAGGGCGGGCTTCGACGTAGCACACGCTCATTATTTTGATACGTTGCGCCTAAATGTGACCGCTGACGTCCGCGAGCAAATCCACCAGAAGGCTGACAAGGTAGGCATCAACTTTTTTTACGACGAACGCGGCCTACAAATTAGTCTGGACGAAACAGTTACTGACCGCGACCTGGCCGATATCGCCGCTATTTTTGGTGCCGAAATGCCAAAGCCCACTTCTTCCAAGGCTATACCGACCGTTCTACAGCGCGATACGCCGTTCTTGACCCATCCGGTGTTCAACACCTACCACACGGAAAGCGAAATGATGCGCTACCTGAAACGCCTGGAGAACCGCGACCTATCACTGACGCACTCCATGATTTCACTGGGCTCTTGCACGATGAAGCTCAATGCCGCTACGGAAATGATTCCAGTAAGCTGGGAGTTGTGGGCCAATATACACCCCTTTGCGCCAGTATCGCAAACCCTTGGTTATCAAAAGATCATCCAGGAGTTGGAGCGCTTTCTATGTGAAATCACCGGTTTTGAAGCCTGCTCATTACAGCCCAATTCTGGCGCTCAAGGCGAGTACGCCGGGCTGATGGTCATCCGCGCTTATCACGAGGCGCGCGGAGAGGGATATCGCAACGTAGCGCTCATCCCTTCGTCGGCTCATGGAACCAATCCGGCCAGCGCTGTCATGGCGGGCATGCACGTCGTGGTGGTAGCCTGCGACGAACGAGGAAATATTGACGTGAATGATCTGAGGGCTAAGGCAGAACAGCATAGTCAGCACTTGGCTTGCCTGATGATAACTTATCCCTCTACCCACGGTGTATTTGAAACAGCTATACGCGACATCTGCGACCTCATCCATCAATACGGTGGCATGGTGTACATGGATGGCGCCAATATGAACGCCCAAGTAGGTTTGACTAGCCCGGCAGCTATTGGGGCAGATGTGTGTCACCTCAACCTACACAAGACCTTTGCCATTCCCCACGGAGGCGGCGGTCCAGGTATGGGGCCTATTTGCTGCAACGCCAAACTGGCGCCCTTCCTGCCTGGGCATCCACTGGTGAAAACAGGCGGTTCGCAGGCTATTACCGCCGTCAGTGCGGCTCCTTGGGGCAGCGCCAGCATCCTACTCATCTCTTACGCCTATATTAAGATGTTAGGCGCAGAGGGCGTGGTAAATGCCACTCGATATGCCATTCTTAACGCCAACTATCTGAAGGCGCGATTGGAGGGTGCCTATTCCATCCTTTACAGCGGCGAGAACGGTCGCTGCGCGCACGAGATGATTGTGGACCTGCGCCCCTTCAAATCGCTGGTTAGCGCTGAAGACGTGGCAAAACGCCTAATGGACTATGGTTTCCATGCCCCCACTTTGTCCTTTCCTGTAGCGGGCACTATCATGATTGAGCCAACAGAGAGCGAAAGTAAGGCAGAACTCGACCGCTTCTGTGACGCCTTGCTGGCCATTCGGCAAGAAATAGATGAAATCGCCGAAGGCAAGTACACGACAGAGGACAATCCATTGCACAACGCGCCGCATACGGCGCAAGTCGTTTGCAGCAGCGATTGGCCATACGCTTACAGCCGCGAAAAAGCCGCCTTCCCCTTGCCCTATCTGCGCCAGGGGTGGAAGTTTTGGCCAACCGTTAGTCGCATTGACCAAGCGTATGGCGATCGCCACTTGGTTTGCGTTTGCCCGCCTATAGAGACTTATGAGATGGCCTAAGGGCTGAAGTAATAAAGAAAAAGCCGGCTGCGCACATAAGGCACAGCCAGCTTTATCTTTTTGAAATTTGTTTTATTCCTTACAGGTTCGGAATAATCAAGACCTGGCCGGGGTGAATCAAGTCCGGATTTTTCAGAATGTCGCGGTTGGCTTCAAAAATGGCTTTGTATTTCATCATGTCTCCGTAGTAGTGCTGAGCAATCTTGCTGAGCGATTCTCCTTTTTGCACCGTGTGTTTGGCGTAGTAGCCGGTATTGGCAACCTGAATATCGGCCATGATATCCGCAGGGGTTTCTCCTCCGATGGCCTTAATGGCATCCCACAACAGATCCTTTTCATATTGGCAATCTACCGTGCCCCGTACTTTAAGCTTTCCGTCGGCCTCCTCTACTCGGCCATCTTTAACGTTGAGTTTTTCTCCCAGATCCAACACTTTCTGGTACTTTGCTTTGACTGACATAATCTAAATTGTGTTTTAAAAAGAGTGATAATAGTTCCAGCTGCGAGATTATTACTATTGGAGCAACAAGTGACATTTTGGCGGATGAATTTGCGATGAATTTTTGCCAGCATCACACCCGGTCTGATACCCATCGAGCAATGAAACGCTATATGATAATAAAGGTAACAGGGCGCCAGCTAAAATAAAAATTTCACAGCTGAGACTGTAGTGATGACCAACAACAGCCGATAAATCCACACATTGGCATTGGGTACGCGAGCAATAAAGTGTGCTCCAATCCAGGCGCCTATGCCCTGAAAAACAGCCATGAGCACGCCGTAGCCAAAGTGTATCTGATGATAAAGGAAAAAGACCATGGTGGAAGGAACGGTAAGCATAAGGACAATAAGCAACTTGATGCTATTGCCGTCTTTCAGGCTATAGCGGCTGAACAGGACGAGACCCGCCAGTAAAAAAATCCCTACGCCTACCTGAATAAAGCCCCCGTACATTCCGATAAGAAAGAAAGCGAGCACCGTTAAGGGACGCTTGTTGCGCTTAACGGCCGGCTGTGACTCACGTAACCAACGCTCTGGGCGCAGCGATAAGACAATAAGCATGAAAATCATTAGCCCTCCCAGCGCGTAGTTCATCCACTCCTCTGCTAACGAGACGGCGATACGCGAGCCGACAAGACCGCCCACAGTAGCCGGAGCAACCAACCACAGACTACCTCGAAAGTCGGCAATGCCCATGCGCATCAGGCTGCGAATAGCCACAGCGTTCTGCAAGAGCACGCCAACACGGTTAGTTCCATTGGCAATGGGCGTAGGCAAGTCACAGAGGAACACAAAAATGGGCAGGGTGATGAGGGACCCACTACCCGCTAAGGTGTTGATAATGCCGGAAGCTAATCCACCCAACGCAAAGAGCACAAACTGCAGCGGAGTCAGGTCGATATGCCAGAGATTTTCCATAGGCAAGGATTAGGGCTGTGTATCAACTTTGCCGTAGAGCTCATAAGCATCCGCGGCAGTAATGCGTACGGGGGCAAAATCGCCCACGCGCACGTAGCCGTTGCTCGCCTCTACCCGTACTTCGTTGTCCACCTCTGGCGAGTCGGCTTCTGTGCGCCCAATGAAATAGCGCCCCTCCTTTTTGTCGAAGAGAACTTTGAGCGTATGCCCTATTTTGGCCTCGTTTTTTTCGTAGGAAATTTCGCGTTGCACCTCCATGAGTAGCTCCGCCCGTTCGGCTTTGAGTTCAGGTGGCACATCGTCGGGTAATTCGTGAGCGCGCGTACCTTCTTCGTGAGAATACGAAAATACCCCTACGCGATCGAAACGCTGCTCCTGCAGGAAATCGAGCAGGATATCAAAGTCTTTCTCTGTTTCACCAGGGAAGCCCACTAAAAAAGTAGTGCGAAGGGCTATGTCTGGCACTTTGTTGCGGACTTGGTCCAACAGCCGGCGCGTTTCGTCGCGCGTTATCTGGCGTCGCATAGCTGCCAGCATAGGGTCGCTGGCGTGTTGCAGGGGCATGTCCAGGTAGTTACACACCTCCGGCCGCTCCGCCATGACCTCGAGCACCTCCAGCGGGAATTTGCTCGGGTAAGCATAGTGCAGGCGTATCCATTCGATGCCTTCCACGTCGGCCAGGGCGTGAAGCAAGCGCGGCAGGTCGCGTTTTTTGTACAGGTCTAAACCATAATAGGTGAGCTCTTGGGCGATGAGCATCAGCTCCTTTACGCCACGGCGCGCCAAGTTGCGGGCTTCTTGTACCAGCTCCTCAACAGGCCGGCTCACATGCGGGCCTCGCATGAGTGGGATGGCGCAAAAGGAGCAAGTTCGGTTGCAGCCTTCTGATATTTTAAGATAAGCATAGTGAGGTGGAGTGGTAATCTGACGCTCGCCGAGCAGTTCGTAGCGATAGTCTGCCTTTAAGCGTGCAAGCAGCGCGGGTAGTTCCAGGGTGCCGAAGAAGGCATCCACCTCTGGCATTTCCATTTCCAGCTCGCTGCGATAGCGCTGCGAAAGGCAGCCCGTAACGTAGAGCTTTTCAATTTTTCCAGCGCTCTTCAAAGCCGCTTGCTCTAAAATGGCGTCAATGCTCTCCTGCTTGGCTAAGTCAATGAAGCCGCAGGTATTGATAATGACAATGTTAGCTTGGGAGTCGGCGCGCTCATGGGTGACCTCGTAGTCGTTAGCGCGCAGCTGGGTGATGAGGTTTTCACTATCCACTAAGTTTTTGGAGCAGCCCAACGTAATGACGTTGACCTTGTCTTTGCGCAGTGTTCTGGCTTTCATAAGTATTTAATCCGCCGGCAAATGTCGCCGATTTTTGGCGAATGCATCGCGCCAATAAGAATGCCCCAAAGAGGTGCGCTACCTTTGCTAGCTAAAAACGCCCTCTCCTAATCCGTATGACTTCCGATGAATTGCTTGATTTGGCCGAGCAAACCCTGCGCCGGGCGTTAGCGAACGTTCGCGAACACCTGAGCGACAAGCCCTTAGAAACCCTGCGCCAGCGCCCTCATCCAGAGGCGTGGAATGCCTTGGAGTGCTTGGCCCACCTGAATGCTATCGCCCGTGACTACTTGCCGCGGCAACATCGCGCTATTCATTTGGCCAAGGCACGACAATGGGCACGTGTGCCCGAGGTGCATTATTCTGCAGCGGGAAAACGCCTGTTGCGCCGCTTGGCTGCCAACAAGACCTTTAAAAGCAAGTCACGCTACAACTTCTACGCTCAAACGTTTGACAAAAACACGGTTAAGAGCTTCCTCATATACCACGAGCAACTGCTCCGTGTGGTGCAAGAAGCACGTACCGTGAACATTAACCGGTGCAAAGTACCTAACCCCACCGGCTGGCTGTCGGCCTATCCGCTGGGCAATGTGCTGGAGTTTTTGGCCCGCCATACGGAGCGACACGTCGCCCAGGCCTTGCGCGCAGCCGGCGTTCCAGCCGAGGCTATTCAGGGGGCCTCTTCGTCTTTGTCCGCTTGAAAAAAACACCTTGCTTCGCCACAGCTGCACCTATCTTTGCCGCCGTTTTTCCGCACAACGAGACAGTACGAAAATGGTCAAAATCTTAGCCAACGACGGCATCCACCCAGACGGCAAGCTTCTCTTAGAAGAGGCCAACTATCAAGTATTCACCGACAAAATCCCCCAGGAAGAATTGGCTGCTCACATCGGTGAATACGATGTACTCATCGTGCGCAGCGCCACCAAAGTGACGCGCGAAATCATTGAGGCGGGCAAAAAGCTCAAAATTATTGCCCGAGGTGGCGTAGGCTTGGACAACATAGACGTGGACTATGCCCGCTCTAAAGGCATTTTGGTTTACAATACTCCCAAAGCCTCGTCGAGAGCAGTGGCCGAGTTGACTATTGGACACCTGCTAACGTTGGCGCGTATGCTCCACCGCAGTAACCGGGAAATGGCCGGCGGCGATTTTAAAAAGCTCAAAAAGGCCTATGAAAAGGGCATCGAACTGCGGGGAAAAACGCTGGGCATCCTCGGTTTTGGCCGCATTGGACAAGAAGTGGCTCAACTGGCCCTGCCCTTGGGTATGGAAGTGCTAGCCCATGACCCTAACGTCCAGGAAGCCAAAATTGGCATTGGGTTGCGTCAATATTCCGATCTTAAACTCACCGTCCGCATAGCTACTGTTTCCTTTGAGCGCATCCTATCTGAAGCGGATTTCATCACCCTGCATCTACCGGGCGGGCCAGGGCCAGTTATCACAGCAGCAGAAATCGCCCGTATGAAAGACGGTGTTTTTCTGATCAACACAGCGCGTGGCGGTGTCATTGATGAGGAAGCGCTATTACAGGCATTAGAAAGCGGGAAAGTGGGTGGCGCCGCGCTGGATGTATTCGACAATGAGCCAACGCCGCGCGAGGTTCTACTACGTCATCCTAAGATTTCTTGCTCACCGCATATTGGCGGCAGCACTCTTGAGGCACAGTCTAACATCGGTATGGAACTGGCCGACCGCATCATCGCGTTTTTTGGCGACCAACGATGACCCAATGGGCCTGCCCGTGTGTTGAAGTGTTTTTTGCGTATGCCTCCTCTCTTCACCTGCACCGGGCATCGCGCCGCCATCTACGCCCTGGCCACCACAGGGGAGGAAAACGCTTTCCTCTCGGCAGGCGGCGACGGATGGATAGTAGAATGGAGGCTATCATCGCCAGAGAATGGGTATTTAAGAGCTTCTGTTCCAGCACAAATCTTCTCCTTGCTGGCCTTGCCCGACACCCGGCGCTGTGTGGCTGGTGATATGAACGGTGGCGTGCATTGGGTGGATTGGGCACATCCTGACCAAACCCGCGGCATACAGCACCACCAGAAAGGTGTCTTCGACTTGAAATATAGCGCACCCTGGCTGTTTTCTGCTGGTGGCGAGGGTCTGCTCACCCGCTGGGATACGGAGCGAGGGCGCCCCATGGAAAGCATACACCTCACTTACCGTTCGCTGCGAACCATCGCCCTTTCTCCCCAGCGAAGCGAGCTAGCCGTAGGCGCCAGCGATGGGCATATTTATCTGATAGACAGCGAAAAAGGAGAGGTTCGCCATATCATTCAACATGCCCACGCGCCATCTGTTTTTGCAACAGCCTATTCACCCGACGAGCGCTACCTGATCAGTGGAGGACGAGATGCTATGCTGCGCGCATGGGACTTGACTGCCCCCACACCGACCTTGGTCAGCGAGCAGCCGGCGCACTGGTTCACCATCAACCATATTGTGTTCTCACCTGACGGTCACTACTTTGCTACTGCCAGCCGCGATAAAACGGTAAAGATTTGGGATGCTGCCTCCTTTCGCCTGTTGCGTGTCCTCGAGCCTGTACGCGATGGAGGACATACCAATTCAGTCAATCGCCTGTTGTGGTTGCCTGGCGTGCTCATTTCAGCCAGCGACGATCGCACGCTGAAGCTTTGGAACGCGCAGATGCAGCCAGTTTAATACCCCCCCGCGGCGTCATCGCCACGGCTATCTGCTACGGCGCGCAGCCGACCGTCGGGCTGGCGCATGACGGCCTCGACTCGTCCAATAGGGCCGCGTATTGTTGGCGTGTGCCCCATGGCCCTTAACTGTTCAAGCAGTTCCTCTGAGAAAGCGCCCTCTTCATAGTAAAGCAAATCTGGCATCCACTGGTGGTGGAAGCGCTTACCTTGCACGGCCTCACGCAGCGGCAAACCAAACACATATACTTTTAGCAAGACCTGAAAAACTGACGTAGGAATAGTGGTGCCGCCTGGCGTGCCTACGACCAAACTCAGTTGACCGTCGCGCAATACAATGGTCGGGGTCATGCTGCTCAAGGGGCGTTTTCCTGGTCCGATGGCATTGGCTTTTCCGCCTACAGCACCGTATAAATTAGGTGCACCTGGCTTGGCGCTAAAGTCGTCCATTTCGTTATTTAGCAAAAAGCCGGCGCCGGGCACAACTAACCTGCTACCGTAGGAATCGTTGAGGGTGGTTGTAACGGCCACAGCGTTGCCCTGGGCATCCACGACGCTGAGATGCGTAGTCTCCTCTCGTTTTTTATGGCCGAAAATGCCAGCTCGGATGCGTTCACTGGGCGTGGCCTGATGAGGGTCAAAGTCGGCCATTCGAGCGCGCCAATAGGCGGGAAGGAGAAGGCTATCCACAGGCACAAACCAAAAGTCGGGGTCTGCCATACACTCGGCGCGATCGGCATAAGCGCGCCGCTCCACTTCCACCATTCGATGGACGACGGCAACAGAAGGGAAACCTTCAGCGCTTAAATCGGCATCGCCCATCATACCCAACATTTGGGCCAGCAAAAGGCCGCCGCTGCTGGGCGGAGGCATAGTAATTATTTTCAGGTTGCGCCATTCGAAAAGAAGAGGCTCCCGCCATACGCTGCGATAGTCGCGCAGGTCTTGTCGGCTGATGAGGCCATTTTGCTTTTTCATCTCCTCTTCAATCATCTGCGCCGTAATGCCCTCGTAAAAGCCCGCGCGTCCTTTGTCAGCGATGCGGCGCAGAGTGGCGGCCAATTCCTTTTGAATGAGCCAATCTCCGGCTTCCCAGGGCTCCATCTTGACAAAGACAGGAGTCAATCGGTTGTATTGAATAAATCGGTGGCGCTCGCTGTTGAGATTTTCAGCCTCCTGTTGAGTAATCTGAAAACCTTTATCGGCTAATTGGATAGCAGGCTCTACCAAAACCGCCCAAGGCAGACGGCCATAGCGCCGGTGCGCCTCGTACATGCCATCTACAGATCCAGGCACTCCACAGGCCAAGGCGCCAAAACGGCTCTTCTTTGGCTCGACGTTGCCCGCCGAATCCTGATACATCTTATCGTAAGCACGGGCGGGTGCTTTCTCTCGAAAATCCAACGCCGCCACCTCCCCCGAAGCACTGCGATACACCATGAAACCACCCCCTCCGATATTGCCTGCCTGCGGATAAACTACAGCCAATGCTAATTGGACAGCTACTGCAGCATCCACAGCATTGCCACCTTTTTTCAAGATATCCACACCTACCATCGTAGCTAGTGGATGGGCAGAGACTACTGCCGCCGAGTCTGCAATAATCTCTTTTTCAGTGAGGTATGGAAAAGGAATGTATGACTGGCCCCATGTAGAGCAGGCCGGCACCACGACAAGAGCAACGGCGACCAACAGACCTGAAACAGCCAACGAAACGCGCATAGACAGAGTGATTTGACGGGCAATGTTACGGTTTTTTACCTTGCAGGGAACTCGGCGTGCCTTGGTGGCGCGGTCTTGGAAAGGACACTGCCTTTTTGCATTTGGTCATGAACTGTTAGGAAAATACTGCGTTATTTTGACAAAATTTAAACCCAGTGACGGGACTTGGGCAAGCGCCACCAAAGCGCCAATTTTGCCTCCAACATTTAAAAAAAAGAGTCTTTGGACATGCAATCAATGCAAGAGCACGTGGCACCGGTGGTTTCGATGGAAGACCAATTCCAACAAAAAGTAGATCAGGAAATTCGCATCGAGCCAAAGGATTGGATGCCGGAAGCATACCGCAAGACGCTCATTCGGCAAATCAGCCAGCACGCCCACAGCGAAGTCGTAGGCATGTTGCCCGAGGGCAACTGGATAACGCGAGCGCCGTCGTTAAAACGCAAAGCCATCTTGCTGGCTAAAATACAGGACGAGGCTGGCCACGGTTTGTACTTGTACTCGGCTGCAGAGACCTTGGGCGTTTCGCGCGATGCACTTATTGAGGAATTGCACAGCGGGAAGGCTAAATATTCTTCCATCTTTAATTACCCCACGCTCACGTGGGCTGATATTGGAGCCATTGGCTGGCTGGTAGATGGCGCAGCCATTCTAAACCAGATACCGCTGTGCCGATGCTCCTACGGCCCCTATGCGCGCGCCATGGTGCGCATTTGCAAAGAAGAAAGTTTCCACCAGCGCCAGGGCTTCGACATTCTGCTCACGCTGGCCAAGGGGTCTTCCGAGCAACGGGCGATGGCCCAAGACGCCATCAACCGGTGGTACTGGCCGGCAGTCATGATGTTTGGCCCTTCGGATACCGATTCGGTGCACTCTGCTCAGAGTATGCGCTGGAAAATCAAGCGGTTTAGCAATGACGAGTTGCGCCAGCGCTTCATTGATATGATCGCTGAGCAGGTGAAAGTGCTCGGTCTGACCTTGCCCGACCCGGCGCTAAAATGGAACCAAGAACGCGGACATTACGACCACGGGCCAATCAACTGGGAGGAATTCTGGAATGTGGTTAATGGCAACGGCCCTTGTAATCGCGAGCGCTTGCGCGCACGCTGCGAGGCTTGGGAAAAAGGCGCCTGGGTACGCGAGGCGGCGGTAGCTTATGCTGAAAAGAAAGCGCGCCGCGCCGCACAGCAATCCTCGGAAACGCAAGCGGCCTGACACATCGGCAGCCTTTTAAAGGTAAAAATGTTCGCGCTGTTGAAAGGGCGATTAGCACCTTTGCAGCGGTTTTGAGGTCTAGCTCCAAAGAACTGCGCGAGGCAGCCCTCGACGCCCTTGGTTATCTAACTCTCCCATATCGTGCCGAACGACATCCTGTCTGTGCTTACTGACGCTGCCCGGCGGCGCATTCTCATTATTGACGGGGCCATGGGTACCATGATCCAGCGCCGGGGCTTGACGGAAGAGGATTTTCGAGGCGAGCGTTTTCGGGAACATCCGTGCGACCTGAAGGGTAATAACGACTTACTCTGCCTGACGCGCCCCGATGTCATTGAAGCCATTCACCGTGCCTATTTGGAGGCGGGCGCCGACATCATCGAAACCAATACGTTCAACGCCACCCGGATTTCGCAGGCAGAGTATCGTATGGAGGCGGCCGTTCGCGACATCAACCTGAGCGCTGCTCAATTAGCCCGCCGTGTTGCCGATGAATACACGGCTAAAAATCCAAGTCGGCCGCGCTTTGCGGCAGGTGCCATCGGGCCGCTGAACCGGACGCTCTCCCTCTCGCCTGACGTAAATAACCCAGGTTACCGGGCCGTAAGCTTTGATGAAGTGCGCGAGGCCTATGCTGAGCAGGTGCGCGCCCTGTTGGATGGCGGTGTGCACATCTTGCTGGTGGAGACGATCTTCGACACCTTAAATTGCAAGGCCGCTTTGTACGCCATCGAAGAGGTATTCGAGGAAAGAAAAGAGCGCGTGCCCCTCATGATTTCGGGTACCATTACCGATGCTTCCGGACGCACTTTAAGTGGGCAAACCGCAGAGGCTTTTTGGATTTCAGTAAAACATGCCCGCCCGTTTTCCGTGGGTCTCAATTGTGCCTTAGGAGCCAAAGAAATGCGACCGCACATAGAGGCGCTGGCCAACATAGCGGATTGTTTTATCAGCGCCTACCCTAATGCCGGCCTGCCCAATGCCTTCGGAGAGTATGACCAGTCGCCTCACGATATGTGCATGTTCATAGAGGACTTTGCCCGTTCCGGCCTGGTCAACATTGTAGGCGGTTGTTGTGGCACCACTCCTGAGCATATCGAGCATATTGCTGAGCATGTAGCGGGTATAGCGCCAAGAGATCCTGATGTCGCGAGTTTCCCGAAAGAAGCCCGCGCGCGGCATTACACTATGCTGTCAGGTTTAGAGCCGCTTATCATCAGGCCAGAGACAAACTTTGTCAACATTGGAGAGCGTACTAACGTGACTGGGTCTCGGCGCTTTGCTGCGCTTATCAAGGCTGGCAAGTACGCCGAAGCCCTTGAAGTAGCGCGCCAACAAGTAGAAAATGGTGCCCAAATACTAGACGTCAACATGGACGAAGCGCTGCTGGACTCTGAGAAGGCCATGCGAGAGTTTTTGCTCTTGTTAGCAGCCGAGCCAGACATCGCGCGTGTGCCCGTCATGGTGGACTCCTCGAAGTTTTCTGTCATCGAAGCTGGCTTAAAATGCCTTCAAGGCAAGAGCATTGTCAACTCCATCTCTCTCAAAGAAGGCGAAGAAGAATTTCTACGTCAGGCGCGCATTTGTCGACGCTTTGGTGCCGCTGTGGTGGTGATGGCCTTCGACGAGCAAGGGCAAGCCGACACGACTGCGCGCAAAGTAGCTATTTGCCAACGAGCCTATCGGTTGCTAATAGAAAAGGCGGGCTTTGATCCTACGGATATCATCTTCGACCCTAACATCTTTGCTGTAGCCACAGGCATTGAAGAGCACAACGACTATGCCATCAACTACATTGAGGCAACCCGCATCCTAAAGCAAACATGTCCTGGAGCTAAAGTGAGCGGTGGTGTTAGCAACCTGTCGTTCTCTTTCCGCGGCAACGACCGCGTGCGCGAGGCCATGCACTCGGCCTTCCTCTATCACGCCATCCAGGCCGGCATGGACATGGGTATTGTCAACGCAGGTATGATTGAGGTGTACGAGCAGATTCCTCCGGAGCTGCTCCGGTGCATCGAGGATGTGCTGTTCAACCGCCACCCAGAAGCTACGGAAGAACTTATCCGCTTGGCCGAGTCCTTCCGCGATAATGGCGCGCGCAACACGGCTAAAGATCTCAGCTGGCGCAACGCTCCTGTGGAAGAGCGAATGTCTTACGCCCTGATAAAAGGAATTGACGAGTTCATCGAGGCCGATGTGGAAGAAGCTCGCCAACGTTACTCCAGCCCTCTGGCCGTCATCGAAGGACCGCTCATGGCTGGCATGAATGCCGTAGGCGACCTCTTTGGCGCCGGAAAGATGTTTTTACCACAGGTAGTCAAAAGTGCGCGCGTGATGAAGCGGGCTGTGGCTTACCTGACGCCCTACATCGAGGCCGACAAAGGCAAGAGCGCCTCTCATCGGCGCGGCAAGGTGCTGTTGGCTACGGTGAAAGGCGATGTGCACGACATTGGGAAGAACATCGTCGGCGTAGTGTTGGGTTGTAATAACTATGAAATCATTGATTTGGGCGTCATGGTTCCTGCCGAGCAAATTCTACACAAAGCGCAGGAAGAACAGGTGGATATTGTAGGGCTTTCGGGCTTGATCACCCCTTCGCTGGACGAAATGGTTCATGTGGCGCGCGAGATGGAGCGCAGGGGTATGCAACAGCCGCTGCTTATCGGCGGGGCTACGACGTCAAAGACCCATACGGCAGTGAAAATAGCCCCGGCTTATAGCCGAGCACCCGTAGTCCACGTGTTGGATGCCAGCCGCAGCGTAGCGGTAGTCGGTGCGCTACTGGGTCAGAACGGTGAAGAACGGGAGCACTTTGTCCGCTCGGTACAACAAGAATACATGCAAATCCGCACCGCTCGAGCCAATCGCCAGTCAGCCAAAGCTTTTGTGTCGCTGAGCGAAGCGCGAGCCAACAAATGGACCTGCGATTGGAGCACTTATAAGCCGCCAAAGCCCACTTTCTTAGGGGTGAAAACGATAGAAAATTACCCATTGGAAGAACTGCGCCAGTACATAGACTGGACGCCATTTTTCCAGAGTTGGGAATTGGCCGGCAAATACCCAGCCATCTTAGAAGATCCGGTAGTAGGCGAAGAAGCGCGCCGCCTTTACACCGATGCTCAAGTCATGTTAGAGCGTATTTGCACCGAAAAATGGCTGACTGCCCATGCCGTTATTGGCTTTTTCCCAGCTAACACGGTAGGTGATGATGATTGGGAACTATACACGGACGACAGCCGCACGGGTGTCCTAGCTGTTCTGCATCATCTACGCCAGCAAAACAAAAAAGCTGCCGGGCAGCCCAATTATTGTTTGAGCGACTTTGTAGCGCCCAAAGAAAGCGGTGCGGCGGATTACATCGGAGCCTTTGCTGTTACGGCTGGCATAGGCATAGAAAAGCACGTGCAGCGCATGGAAGCGGCGCACGATGACTACAGCGCCATTCTGCTTAAAGCGCTGGCCGACCGGCTGGCTGAGGCATTGGCTGAACGCATGCACGAGCGCGTGCGCCGCGAATTCTGGGCGTATGCACCGGAGGAAAACCTAACTAATGACGAGTTAATTGCTGAAGCCTATCGCGGTATCCGGCCTGCGCCAGGTTATCCGGCATGCCCGGAGCATAGCGAGAAGCAAACCCTATGGCAACTGCTCCAGCCGGCACGCTTGGGTATGGTGCTCACAGAAAGTTTTGCTATGTACCCAGCGGCTTCAGTGAGCGGTTGGTATCTGTCGCATCCCGAGGCCCGTTACTTTGGCTTAGGGCAAATTGGAAAAGACCAAGTGGAAAGCTATGCCCGTCGCAAAGGCATTTCTCTACCTGTAGCAGAGCGGCTGTTAGCTCCTGTGCTAAACTACGATGTCTGATTGTTGAAGGGCACATTTATAGCCGCCTCAATGGCCAGTTTTGTAAAAAATAAGCACGTGGCAACCGTGCGTTGTCAAATTGGAACATTTTCTGAGCAATGCTTAATTACATCAAAAACTCTTGTAATGACCTATGATTCGAATGGTTGACCTAAAAACCCAGTATGAAAACATCCGTGAGGAGATCGATCGCGCTGTGTTGGACGTGATAGCCTCCACGGAATACATCAACGGCTCAGCGGTGAGGCGTTTTCAGGCCGAGTTGGAAGCCTACTTGCAGGTGGGTCATGTCATCCCTTGCGCCAACGGCACAGATGCGCTCCAAATCGCTATGATGGCACTCGAACTTCAACCTGGCGATGAGGTCATTGTGCCGGCGTTTACCTACGTGGCCACAGCGGAGGTGATTGCCTTGCTAGGGTTGAAGCCGGTTATGGTAGATGTGAATGCCGACACGTTCAATGTGGACGTAGAGCAAGTAAAAGCGGCCATTACGCCCCGGACACGCGCTATGGTGCCCGTGCACCTGTTCGGCCAAAGTGCCGACATGGAGCCGCTGTTAGCCTTGGCCCGCCAGTACAACCTATATGTAATCGAAGATAACGCCCAAGCTACCGGCAGCGACTATTGCTTCAGCAATGGAGAGCGTCACAAGACGGGTACTATGGGTCACATTGGCTGCACCTCCTTCTTCCCTTCCAAAAACCTAGGCTGCTATGGTGACGGAGGGGCTATAACGACGAATGATGCGGAACTGGCCCGGCGGTTGCGCATGATCGCCAACCATGGCCAAAGCCAACTGTACCACCATGCAGTCATTGGGGTGAATTCCAGATTGGACTCCATTCAAGCGGCTATTTTAAGCGTAAAACTCAAGCGCTTAGACCAATACAACGCCAATCGGCGTCGCGCTGCCGACTACTACGATGCTGCCTTCGGCGAGATGCCTTCGCTGAAGATACCTGTGCGCAGCAGTAACACGACGCATGTTTTCCACCAATATACCCTCACCTTGCAGGATGGTGACCGCGATGCCTTGCGGCAGCACCTCGCCGACCGCGGCATCCCAGCTATGATTTACTACCCTATTCCCCTGTACAAACAGCAGGCATTTGCCCACTATTGGGCCGGCGGAGAGTTGCCGATTACAGAACATCTATGCCGCAATGTCATCTCTCTGCCCATGCATTCGGAGCTGACACCAGAGCAGCAGGACTTGATCATCGAGGGAGTAAAATCCTTTTTTCGCTAATTATTTCACTTGAAAACCCTCTTCCTCCTATCCATGTATCAAGCGCTCCAAGAAAAGAAAAAGGCCATCGGTGTCATTGGCTTGGGCTATGTAGGGCTACCCATTGCCTTAGCCTTCGCGCGCAAGTTTCGAGTCATCGGCTTTGATATCAACGAAAGTCGCATTCAGGCAATGAAGATGAGGCAAGACCCATCTCACGAGCTGCCGCCGGAAGCCTTCGAGGGATGCGATATCCATTTCACCACTGACCCGGCAGAGCTGAGGAATGCTCACTTTTTCGTGGTAGCTGTGCCAACCGATGTGGATGCACACAAAGTGCCCGATCTTACCCCGCTAAAGAAGGCGTCCTCTACGGTGGGCAGAGTACTGAAGCCCGGCGATTACGTAGTTTACGAAAGCACGGTTTATCCCGGTTGCACGGAAGAAGACTGCTTGCCCATCCTCGAAGAAGAGAGCGGCCTAAAAGTCGGGCGCGACTTTAAGCTGGGCTATTCTCCGGAGCGCATCTCACCGGGCGACAAAAAACGCACGGTAGTGGATATTTTGAAAATCGTAGCCGGCTGCGACCCCGAGGCCGCAGAAAACATCTCTCAGGTGTACGGTGCCATTATCAAGCCAGGGGTGTATCGCGCCTCATCCATCAAAGTAGCCGAAGCGGCCAAAGTAATTGAGAATACGCAGCGCGACCTGAACATTTCTTTGGTCAATGAGCTGGCCATCATCTTTGACCGCATGGGGATTGACACGCATGAGGTGCTTGCCGCAGCGGCAACTAAGTGGAACTTTATCCCGTTTTCACCAGGGTTGGTCGGTGGGCATTGTATCGGTGTTGACCCATATTATCTCCTCCACAAATCCAAGCAATTAGGCTATGACCCGCAGGTCATCTTGAGCGGCCGACGCGTCAATGACGGTATGCCGGCCTTTGTGGCCAAACGGCTGGCACAAACGCTTACTCAAAAGGGCAAAAACTTATCGCGTTGCAAAGTGTTGGTCATGGGCATTACGTTCAAAGAAAATGTAGCGGACATACGCAATTCTAAGGTGGCTGATGTAATTCAAGAACTGATGGATTATTCCATTCATGTGCACATCCACGACCCACACGCCTCGCCCAACGAAGTGGCGCACGAGTACCGACTAACACTTATTGACCAATTGTCGAACGACTACGACGCAGTAATACTGGCTGTAGCGCACGATGAGTACAAGAAACTGGACGCTGATTTCTTCCTTAGCATCATGAAGGAAAGCCCTATTCTGTTCGATATCAAAGGCATATATCCGCGTGAGCATATGGAAGCACGCATGACCTATTGGCGATTGTAGCCCAGTGGTGTACTTTTGAAAAGCAAAACCCCTCTCTTGATGATGCAGTGGATTACTCGATTGTTATCACCCACCAGCCCTACTGACTTTTCGGTGCTCCATACTGACTTGCACAGCCACTTGCTGCCAGGTCTGGACGACGGTGTACCTGATATGGACGAAGCATTAGAACTTATCGAGGCGTTGAGCCAAATGGGCTATAGCCTTCTTATCACTACGCCTCACGTTTCAGGCGAGCGGTATCCGAACACCTCCAGTACCATACGCGAAGCCGTGCAAGCTACTCAAGAGGCTGTGCGCAAAGCCGGCATACCGGTAACCCTGCGCGCTGCTGCGGAGTACATGCTCGATGAAAATTTTGCCCGGCTGCTTCGCGATGATGACCTCCTCACGCTGGATGACCAAGGGCACGTGCTGGTGGAGATGTCCTTTCTGCATCCTCCGTTAGCACTTAACAAGTACTTATTTGACATGCAAAATAAGGGCTACAAGCCCGTGCTGGCGCATCCAGAACGCTATCCATTTTACCACCTTAAAATGGACGACTATCAGAAACTTAAGGAAATGGGATGCCTTTTCCAAGTGAATATTTTTTCCATAACTGGCCACTATGGCCCTGATGTTCAGCAATCGGCACTACTCTTGCTAAAAAGCCACCTGGTGGACTTTTTAGGTACCGATGCCCACCGAATGCGCCACGCCTACACCCTCCAGGCAGCGTTGCGCAGCGGTCATTTGGAAAAAGTCTTGACTAAGTACACTTTTAGAAATGCAGAGTTGAATTAAACTCATCATGGCTTAGCGATGAAGCAACACCTCTACCCTACCCTAATTGCAACGCTGGTGAGCACTGTTTTCCTGCAAACAGCCTGCCTCCAGCACCGTCAGTTGGTCAATTTTGATGAAGGGCCACCCTTTGATAGCTTGGATAAAAAGTTCCATCACCCCACTTTGCGTATCCAGCACGACGATCTGTTGGCCATCACAGTGCTTAGTCAGATAGCTGACCCTAAGGCAACAGCACCGTTTCAAGCTGCAGCGACACCAGGAGCTGCGGCGGCGGGCGCTCCTGCCGAACCCACCTACCTGGTGGACGTACACGGGTACGTCAATCTACCATTGGCAGGACGAGTGCCCGTGGTGGGACTGACTACACAACAGGCTCGCGATACGATTGCCAAGTATATCGAACCTTATCTGAAAAATCCTATCGTCAACGTCAAACTGGCCAACTTCCGTTTTTCTGTGCTTGGTGAAGTGAACAAGGCCGGTACCTACACTGTCGGTTACGAACGCGTGACCATCCTGGAAGCGCTCAGCATGGCAGGCGATGTAGCTAAATATGGCAACCGGGACAACATCTTGGTTATTCGTCAAACCAATGGTATTCGCCAATATGGCCGCCTGAATCTCCATCAGCGCAACGTCTTCGAGTCGCCCTTCTTTTACATCGAGCAAGGCGATATCATTTACGTAGAGCCACTCAAGGCCAAAGTGGGCGAAACCGCCGATGCCACGACTAAGTATTTGCAATGGGCGCTGCCGATCGTATCTGCCCTCGGCTTGCTTGTTACGCTATTTAGCACCACTCAGTAACGCTCTCTCGCTTTGGATATCTGTCGGCATTTTTCTGTAGTACTGTTGTCCTTAGTTGTCTTATCAGGAAGTGGCTGCGTAGCACGCAGAGACCTGATCTCTTTGCGCGATACGCCTGCACTTCAATCTGCCACCTGGACAGAGCCTATAGTGCAACCCGGTGATATTCTGCACGTTGCTGTTTATAGCTCAGATATCGAGGCTGCCGCTCCTTTTAACCTGCAGGAAACGGCTACGCCCAATGCGCTGAACGCCCCCCAGCAACATACGCTGGAGATATTCCTAGGCTACCTGGTACACGGCAACGGGCAAATTGACTTTCCGGTGCTTGGCGCTATTCAAGTTGCCGGCCTTACACTGCCTCAGGTGAAAGACATCTTAGAGCAGCGCTTGCGGTCTTACTTGCGCGATGCCGTGGTGAGTGTTCGCTTCATCAATTTCCGCATTACAGTGCTGGGTGAAGTCAACCAGCCGGGCACGTACACTATATCTTCTCCTCGCATCACCCTGCTTGAAGCGTTAGGGCGCGCGGGCGATCTATCGCCTTATGCCAACCGAACTAACCTTCTCCACATCCGAGAACAAAACGGCCAACGCATATACACGCGGGTTAATCTCCAATCCGGCGAGATTTTCTCGTCGCCAGTGTATTATCTCCAACAAAACGACATCCTCTATGTGGAACCTAATCGGGCCAAGATTGCCGCTGTGGCCGACCCTGCTACGCGCGTGATCACTTACACCACCGGTGTGCTGTCCGTAGTTACGCTGTTGATTGCTCTATTCCGCAGATGAATTAGCCGTGGCCATGCGCAAAGTCGCTTGTATTATCCGAAAAAACGCGCCTTAAAATTTTGAAGTTGCTCTTCTCATTCAGTTAACTTTGCCCGCAAGACAAGTATTCCCGGCGACCTTTACCGCCAGAATATAGCGCTTATTCGTAACCCATAACCGCAATCACCTTGTCCAAGAAACGCATCATCAAAGATTACCACGCACTGCCCGAGGAGATCATCCGCCAAGTCAAGATGGCCTATCCTACGGGCTTTGTCGCCCATCTGGTGCAGTACACCAATCAGGAGGGTAAAATTGTGTCCGCTCTTCCTTTCGAGACGGAGGACACTTACTATCTTATTCGCATGACCGCCCAGGAGGCCAGACGCATCGTTAGTGAAGATGAAGACTACGATGACGAAGGCGTGCTGCGAGGGGATTTTTCAGAAATCGGCATCGAGCCTGAGTTCGAAGGTGCTGATGAGCAAGAAGCCGACGACTACGACGACGACGGCTCGCTCGGCGAGGACGATCACATCATTGCAATGCGTCGTCGCGGCGACGAAGAAGCCGACGACATTGCCGACGATAGCGACGACTATTAGTTGCGTGCTTCCCACCTCTTGAAAAGAAAGCCTCAAAAAGTTGGAAGGCTTGCCCGACGCTGAAAAACACGAAAACATCCTAAAAAGGGAGTCTTCGTGTTTTTCGGTATTTCTTTACTTATCTAACCGTTTCCTTTATGACCTCTACGGTACACAAACCAGCCCTGAGCTTCTGGCAGATTTGGAACATGAGTTTTGGCTTCCTCGGTATTCAAGTCGGATGGGGTATGCAAATGGGCAACATGAGTGCTATTTATGAGTACCTGGGTGCCAAGCCAGACGAAATACCCCTGCTCTGGTTGGCTGCACCGATGACAGGGCTTATCGTACAGCCCGTTATTGGCTACATGAGCGACCGCACCTGGGGTCGTTGGGGGCGGCGCAAGCCTTATTTCACCGTGGGCGCCATATTGGCAACGCTGGCTTTATTGGCTATGCCTCACTCCTCTGCCATCTGGATGGCTGCCGGGCTTTTGTGGATACTGGATGCCAGCATCAACATAAGCATGGAACCGTTTCGCGCCTTCGTAGGCGATTTGCTTCCCGAGGCGCAAATCAACCGCGGTTACACTATGCAAAGCATGTTCATCGGTATTGGCAACGTGTTAGCAGCTCTTTTACCCTCTGTCATCCTGAATATCTTAGGCGAAGGCGCACAGGGCAATGGGCAAGGCGTACCACCGTATCTGGTTGCTGTTTTTTCGGTGGGGGCTTTCTTCTACCTCGGCTCCGTACTGTACACCGTACTAACTACAAAGGAGTATCCTCCGGCAGACATAGAGGCTTTCGAACGCGAAAAGGTACAGACTGCCGGCTTTTGGCGAGGAGTGAAAGAGGTGTTCTCCAACATCTTGCATATGCCGGCCACCATGCGTCAGGTAGCACTGGTGCAGTTTTTCACCTGGCCCGGTTTATTTCTGATGTGGTTCTACTTTACTCCCGCTGTAGCCAGAGACATTTTGGGTGCAACCGATACGAATTCAGCACTTTATGCAGAAGGCGTCGCTTGGGGAAACATCTGCTTTGGTTTCTATTCAGCCGTATGTTTCTTATTTTCTTTTGCGCTGCCTTTTATTGCTGACCGATTCAGCCGCCGTTACACACACATGGTGTGCTTGGCAATAGGCGCATTGGGGCTGTGGTATGTTGGTTTTGCCCCTGGTAAATACTGGCTCTTACTTTCCATGTTTGGAGTAGGCATTGCTTGGGCGAGCATACTGTCCATGCCTTACGCTATGTTAGCCTCCACGCTGCCATCCAACAAGCTAGGTGTTTTTATGGGCATCTTTAACTTCTTTATTGTGCTCCCAGAAATTGTCGCCACCCTCTTCTTCGGTCCCATTATGGAGCATGTGCTCGACAACAATCGCATCGCTGCAATAATGGTCGGCGGCGGACTGTTGGCTCTGGCTTCGCTACTTTGCCTGCAAATACGCGAACAAAAGGCAGTGGCCAAGATAGCTTTTCAAAAGTGACCTCAGCACTCGTGCCCTTGCGCAGGTCTATGCACCTGATGGAAAACACCCAGCTGAGCCTCTATCCATCGGCGGGTTTCCTGTTCTAAAAGATGTGCATCGCTATGGCAAAAGATAGGGCCATAGCACAACCGCACGACGATTTCCCGCTCCTGAAAGCGGCGCCAGGCATGCCGGAGAAAAGGCTCAGAGCCTACCCAGAAGTCGCGAGGGTCTTGAAAACATATTGCCACCGGAACGACTGGCAGACTCCAACGGGCCGCAGCACGAAAGGCGCCTTTTTTTAGCGGCAGCAGCCGCCCTTGGTCAGAGGTAGTACCTTCAGGGAATAAAATGACAGAGAAGCCTTCCTGTAAAACAGCATCCACCACCGCCTTTAATGCCAAGCCCCCACTGCTGGCGTGCTCGCGCTGCAGATAAATAATGCCTGCGTGACGCGCTCCACGCCCGATGATCGGCCAGTGCGATAGCTCAGCTTTAGCCACGGGATAAGCGTGTACGTCGCGCAATAGTAAAATAGGGTCAAGATAGGAGCGGTGGTTGGCTAATAGCAAACACGGGCGGGTAGGGGCGCTGCCCTCGACCACCACCCTAACACCGCTGATACTTAGCAGTCGCCTTGCCCAGCGCCGCCGCATCTCCATTATCTGCGCGGTACCAAGTGTCAGCCACCTGCGGGCTGCGTACATCTGCAGGGCAACCAGAGTAGTGTACGCAACGAAGAAGAAGAACCGATAAGAAACACGGATGAGTCGCACAGAGGCAAAAATAAAAAGCGGTGCCAGCTGGGTTTGTGCTCGCACCGCTCAGACCCGACATACGAGTGTTTAATTTTATTCGTTAAATGTCGGCTCTCTCAACGTAGGCTTAATATGGGCAACCATAGCCGCGATGGCAAGCCTCCAACAAAATAATGGCGGCTAGGAAAACCCAAAAAACAACCTTTTTCCAGTTTTTCATATCGAAGAATTTTTAAAATTTGACGTGTGTCTTTTTTGAGAGAGCGGTGCAATTGAACCAAAAAACGGCAGCATTTTCTGATTATTGCGCAAAGGGCATGCCACTCCTAGTTTCTCAATCCCTTACCCTTCGAGGAAAAATCGCGTGCCGTGGTAATGTTTAAAAACTGATAATACTATTCTTTTATTCGATACGCGTCCAATCAAAAGCCGTGACTTACAAGATAAAGCTTAAGAATGCCGACGATTATGTTTGGTTAGACGACTTTGCCTATGAGTGGCTGTCGAAGGAGCCCTACTACGCCAAGCTTGACCTATTGAACAACCTGCGTCGGCACTCAAGTGGGTGTGCTGTTTTTCAAAAGAACTGGCGGAAACTCTCTGGAGGTTACAAAACGGAAACGATCTATTTGCACAGGCTGATTGCTGAAAAGTACTTAAGTCATGAGAAAACGCCCGAAAAATGGCTGGTCAGCGCGAAGAACGGCAACAAGCTAGATTGTCGGGTGGAAAACCTCTGCTTTCGTTCTCGTTCGTTGGCCAGTCGTTATCGCAAAACGCGAAGCCGCACCGGGTACGTAGGAGTCTATAAAGAACTTAAGCGGTATCGGGCAGTAATATCCATTGACGGCAAGCTGGTGCATTTAGGCATGTTTGACACAGCAGAGGAGGCTGCGGCCGCCTATCGCCGCGCTCAGCGAGAACTACTCAAAAAGGAGGATAAATCCAAGAAATCCTGAGTCGCTTATCCGTGAGTAATGATACTCTCTTCTGCCTGCACCAAATCCCACACTCCCGAGTTCTCGCAAGATTGCAACCACCCGTACTTGTCCGGTATCCGGCCAATGCGCAGCTGATTAAGGTAATTCTTCAACTTTGTACCGATAGGACGGTGTTTTTCATCTACAGGCGGTAATTCCAGTTTCCGGTCGCGCCAGGTAATATCGCTAACGTGACTGACCACGGCAGCCGTACCCGCCCCAAAGCATTCCTGCAGAGTGCCTCGCCAGTAAGCATCTGCAATTTCCGCGATGCTCAGCAGGCGGTCTTCCACTGTGTAGCCCCAGTCTTTGAGCAAGGTAGTAAAAGTGTCGCGGGTAATACCTCGTAGGATGGTGCCCGTGGTTGCCGGAGTGATCACTCTGCCATCCATAACAAAGAAGAGGTTCATGGTGCCTACTTCCTGCACGTATTTTTTCTCTTGCGCATCCATCCACATCACCTGGTCATAGCCAGCTAGGCGGGCACGCTGCGCCGGCAAGAGGGAGGCGCCGTAGTTGCCCGCACACTTAGCTTCACCCACACCACCTTGAGCTGCACGAGTGAAGACCTCTTCTACCCACAGACGCACTGGCTTGGGATAGTAAGGGCCTACTGGTCCTGTGAAAATGATTAACTGATATGTCTCCGAGGCATGCACCCCAAAGTAGGCATCCGTGGCAAACATTAGTGGGCGTATGTACAGGGAGTAACCCTCTGTCTCTGGTATCCAATCCCGATCGAGATCTACCAACATCTTCAAGGCTTGTAGAAACAGCTCCTCTGGGAATGTAGGCATACACATCCGTTCGGCCGACAAATTCAACCGGCGAGCATGGGCATCTGCTCGAAAAAGAACAGGCTCGCCCTGACACTTGGTCGCTTTCATCCCTTCAAAAATACTTTGCCCGTAATGCAGAGCCAGGTTGGCTGGCGAAATCTCTAAGTGGTGAAAAGGCTCAATTCGTGGATTTACCCATTCCTTGCCGTCATACTCAGCAATGAACATATGGTCTGAGATAACCCTACCAAAGGGAATATTGGAAAAATCCACGGCAGATATCCGCGATTTTTTCGTTCGGGTAACCGAAATGGAAGAACTTAGCGCCATATGTAAGCTTGTTTTATATAGTTAAAGAAAATCGGTAGATACCCGCAAAGATAGTTTCTTCGGCCCCGTCTATCAAAATAATCTTCTGATTGGACAGATTTTTTTTTAAAAGATTAAAATAAAATAACAAAAAATCCTTGATTCGCAGCTAAAACGTGAAGGACATCCTATGTCTCTCGAGAAAAGCGAAGCATATCGAATACCCGAAAAGTCCCCACTTCAATTTGCCAAGGGTGGCTTTTTGAAGCGGGTTGTAGTATTAGCAAGACTTGAGGCTGGAGAAGAGGCCACTGTTATGGCGTTTTTGGAAAAAATACTTGCCTCCGTAGCATTGGATTTGCACAAAGATACTCTTTTTGCGGCCATTCGGCCAAATGAAGACGTAACATTAGCTGCTTTACTTCGAGACAAACAACCTCATGCCGTTTTAAGTTTTGGCATTGCCCCTTTCGAGTTGGGTCTCCAGATAGAACTTCCGGAGTATCAGCCCGTGAAATTTCTGGGAGCCATTTTTTTGTGGGCGCCTACGCTAGCGACTTTGGAACCCAACCGAACCTTAAAAACTCGCCTATGGAGCGCACTTAAGACCACATTTTTATCTTAAACACATACTTTCCGCAATGAAAAGAGCCTACGTATTTCCAGGCCAAGGTTCTCAGTTTGAGGGCATGGGTAAGACACTCTATGAAAGCAGCAGGATAGCAAAAGATTACTTCGATCTGGCCAACGACATACTGGGTTGGCGCATCACGGATGTGATGTTCAACGGGACCAAGGAAGACCTGACACCGACTAAAGTAACTCAGCCTGCGGTATTCTTGGAAAGCTGGGTACGCAGTCAAGTAGCCGGTGAGCAGTTCAAACCCGACGCCGTGGCCGGACACTCTTTGGGCGAGTTTACTGCCCTGGCAGCTGTTGGGGCCCTATCCTTTGCAGATGCGCTGCGCCTGGTGAATCAACGAGCGCAGGCCATGCAAAAAGCCTGCGAATTGGTAGACAGCACTATGGCTGCTGTATTAGGTATGGAAGATGCTGTGGTAGAGGCCATTTGTGCCGAAATAAAAGATGAGATCGTCGTGCCGGCTAACTATAATTCGCCCGGGCAGCTGGTTATCTCCGGCTCGCGCAAAGGCATCGAGCGCGCTGTGGAAAAACTGCAACAGGCCGGAGCCAAGCGCGTCGTAGTTTTAGCGGTGGGCGGAGCCTTCCACTCGCCACTGATGCAGCCGGCGCAAGATGAATTAGCGCTCGCCATCAACGCTACCCCCTTCCAAAAGCCCATATGTCCGGTTTACCAAAACGTGCACGCCTTACCGGTAGTAGATCCGGAGGAAATACGCCAAAATCTCATTGCTCAGCTCACTGCTCCCGTGCGTTGGACGCAAACTATTGAAAACATGGTCCGCGATGGCATCGGCGAATTTATCGAGGTGGGCGGCGGCGGACCTGTTCTGCGCGGTATGATTCGCAAAATAGCCAAGGAGGCGCAGCTCGGCGAATGCTAATTTGACAGCGTTACACAGTCAAGCAACCACGAGGTCGGCGCTGCTGTTATTCGTGGATGAACGACAAAAAGGTACTTTTGAAAACAGCGCTTGCAGCTAAAGACAAAAAGTGCCTATTTTTCGGCGCCTAACTTGACAAAACACGCTAAGTAAATGGCAACCAATACGTTGATAAAGAGCGGACGAATTCTCATTGCCGAGCCTTTCATGCTTGACCCCTTTTTCCGGCGTTCGGTCGTATTGCTATGTGAACATCACGAGCAAAGCTCATTAGGCTTTATTCTGAACAAGTCCATCAACATGAGCCTCAACGAGCTGCTGCCGGGTTTCCCATACTTCGAAGCAGACGTCTTCTATGGCGGGCCTGTTCAAACAGACACGCTCCATTTCCTCCATAATGTAGGTGACATTTTAGAGGGTAGCACACAAGTAGCCCGTGGCGTATGGTGGGGAGGCGACTTTGAAGAGTTGCAATTTCTCATCTCCCAGCAACTGGTGCAGCCTCACAACATCCGTTTCTTGGTGGGCTACGCGGGCTGGTCAGCAGGTCAACTGGCAGAGGAAATGTCCTACGGGTCCTGGGTGAGTGGAGAAATGGACCCTAACTACCTATTCAATACCAAGCCCTCTGAGTTGTGGCAGCTGGCCATGTATAACCAAGGCAGCACCTACACGGTTATTGCGGACATTCCCGATGCCATGAGCTGGAATTAGCCCTGTAGGAGTACTGAAAAGCGCACTGTGGATAAAAACCTCTATCCGAAGGAGCCTGCTATCGTCCATCGGAACGCCAACCATAGGCAGCCACATAATAACACTAGGCCGAAGCCAATAGAAGCGTACCGACGAGTCTGAGGGTGGCTTCGCACAAGCACCAAAAGCATCTTGAAGCACGTGTTGGACAGCGCAGCCACTACGACCACCTGTGCTGCATACGCGTATGCCGAAGTACGCTGCGCCCACTGAGCCGTGCTGATGGTGATGGCGTCCATATCGGCAATGCCGGAGAAGGCAGCCGAGGCGTATGAGCCGCCTTCGCCCAACTCTCGGCGCGAGTAGTACATAAATAGCGAGACACCTACGTATAAAACAGCAAAATAGAGCGCATTCTTTAAATCCAACGGATTGCCCAAAGGCAGCGTTGGCGTCTCCTCTTTGGAATAGGGCGGCCGATTAGTGACGTACACCCAGGTCACGACACCAAGACTGACCAGTAACATCAAAATACAAGGGAAAAAAAGTTGACGGGTAAGCACCGGTGCAAATAGTCCTGTCAGAAAAAGCACGCGCAGGTACATGATAGAAGAGGAAAGCAAGATGCCTGCGCTAAAAAGAGGGCTCACCCGAGGCATCTCGCGGCTGCGTGCGCTGAAGACCCAGGCCACCAGCGTGGAAGAAAACAGACCGCCCACTAATGCCGTGCCCAAAATGCCATAACGGGTACCGCCAAACTTAAGCAGTAGATAGCCCGCCAAGCTGATAGAGGACACCAGCAAAATAACCCATCCAATGGACCGATAGTGCAGCAGATTTTCAGGCCCAAAGTATGCATCTGGCAACAGAAGCAGCGCCAGTACTATTAACACAAAAAACTTCAAAAAGGCTGCTAGTTCCTCTTGACTAATCTGCTGAATAAACCACTTGAACCGTGTCTTGAGCGAAAGCACCACAGTTACCACAACCGCCGCTCCAAAGGCTTCGCCTGCATGCCCTGCAGCTATTAAAACGCCTAACAAGTAGCTGATGAAAAGGGCAATCTCGGTAGTGATACCGATGCTCTGCCGCTCCTCTGCTTGAGCCTTATATGCCGTGATGATCAGCAACAACAGCCCAAACGCCACGGCAGGTAGCAGCCAGGCATTACTTACTTGCACTGCTATATGTGCAGTCAAATAGCCCAGTACGCTGATGAGTGAGAACGTGCGAAGCCCTGCAAAGCTGTACTGCTCAACACGCTGCTGATGCTCCCGCTCCAAACCCAACACGAAGCCCGTCCCTAAGGCGATGATAAGACCTTGAAAGAACGAGGGCAGAAACGAGAGCCAGGTGGTTTCCATACTGCAACATTTTCGCGAAAGCCTGCTGTTTCATCAACTTTCATAAAATACAAAAGTACGCAGGTCGCCTCTCTTTCGAACAAAAGCATAAGCCCGCGTTTTTCTCCTAATGAAAAAACGCGGGCTGGATAAGAGCAACGCATCAGCAAGAGTATCTCAGAGGTCTATACGCAGACCGATGCTGTGGATACCTCGGAAGATGTTAGTATTCCGGTAGCTGTAGTCAATAGATAGGCGGCTCTCTCCCCCTTTTTTAAAGGGTGTGGAAAGTGTGAAGCCACCGCTAAAACCGTTGTCGAGTGTAGCCTCTGTGCTGCCGCGCGGAGCGTCAAACTCCATCTTATAGGCAGTGCGCAGCGTAAACATTTGTCCAACAAGCAGTTCCAATCCAGCACCGAACTGATCCCGAGCGAAAGCGTTGGAGGTAAAAGTGCCCAACAGCGACAAACGATTATGGCGGCCTAAGAGCCAATCGTAAGAGGCCCCGATGTTTAGCTGAGAGGGCAACTCGTACTCCGCACTGCGTTGATAAAACGTAATCGGATAGTTAAATGTCGGATTTGTACTGTTGTTCTGCACCCCCAGACCTTCACCCTTGAAACGCATTTTGCCACCGACGTTGCGCAGCGATATACCAAATTTAAAATTGTCATTCTCTCCCGTTACATATTGCACACCCGCATCGAGCGCCACAGCACTTGCTCCTGCGTTGGGGATAGACTCGTTGACAAATTTCACCGCAACTCCTACCGAGACGCGATTTTCAAAAAGATGGCCATATGACAGGCTCATATTGAAAAACGATGGATTGAAGGTTGCCCCAGAACCTTCCGGCACATCCGCCGTGGTCAGCTTGAGATCGCCTAGGTCCATAGAAACTAAGCTCAGCCCAAAGGCACCTCGTCCTACGCGTTGAGCGAAACCAAGAGCATTAAAACCTATACCCGCTCCCTCCAGGTAGCGCGTGTGGTTTATGGCCAATTGGGTGCGGTTAAAACGAGGTAGACCTGCTACGTTCAAAAAAAGCGCGTCCACGCCTGTAACAGAGGATGTATTGAGCGAGTGCAACCCTGCACTGCGAGCCCATGGATTGACGAGCAACTGGCCAGCCCCGGCTTCTCCTTGGCGATCGGGATTGCCCCCCCAGGCAGCAGCCAAGGGAGAGGAGAACAAGAGAAGGAGCAGACTGCTACGATAGAGGTTCTTCATACGAAAGTAAGAATTGAGCATGATAGCAGAAGATGAAATGGATAAAAGATGGCCTGAAAAGCCTCCGACGCAGGGCAGCCATTAACAGGAGGCTGCCCTGCGCGAGCGGCTGCACTTTACAGACCTGATGGGTCAAATTGTCGGGCAATACCGAACCATTTTATCGTTCGCTCACCCAACCCTGGTGCATTCACGTGAATAAGGTAGGCACCACTAGCCACCGGGATACCTTTGCTATTCTTCAGGTCCCATTCTAAGTCTGGGCTGATTTGTTGATAGGGTGCATACACCTCATCGCGCTCGTACTGCTTAATAAAGCGGCCATCGAGCGAGTAGATTGTCACGGTACACTTGGCGGGTAGGTTAGTGATTTTCACCACATTCGAGAACTGGTTCGTCTCGTAGGGCGAGTAGCCGTAGTACGGGTTGGGCACCGCTTTGATTGAGTCAAGTGCATTCTGCACTTGTACTGTGGTCAGTGCTGAAGCCTCTTTGCCCTGGATGCTAAAGAGGTATTTCGGCATTCCCGTCTTCTTACCGCCATCGGCATCGTTGTACCACGTGTCGAACTGCCTGTTGACCCGCAATTTAATGATAGTCTCCGTCGGTATGAGTCCCTCTCGCAGGGACTTCATTTGATAGCCGGGAGCCAACGCCAGCATGCCTGCCCAAGCAATGTTGCGCATTTCTGGCACTTTGAACACGTCAGCTGAGCCAATATTAGGCGCTAGTTCTGGGGTCAGACGTCTGCGAAGTGCTTCGCAAGCGTCGTAAGTAGTATAAGTCACATAAACCCAATGCTGACCACCCAGAATAAGGTCAAAGTAGTCCTGCGGGGCCTCTGTCGTTAATATTTGGCTCGTCGGATTCCATAACATATCGCGGCCTGTGTACGACGGGTCAACCGAACTGCTGTATGCGGAGTTTTCGCCAAAGAAGATATTCAGACGGCGCCCCGTCTCTACTTCTATAGCATACCCTGGGAACCAACCCATGCCTAACACATTGCCGCCATCTGGGTCGGGCAAGCCGTCGTTATTAGCATCCACTTTACTTACCGACGGCGAAAACCGAACGTCGAAGGAGCTGCGCCTGCGTGTAGGCGTATTGGGGTTGCTTTGCGTCTCCAAGCCCTGTTTTTTCGGGAAAGCGCTTCCCGTATAGTACAGAGAGGCCGACTCTATGACGATGCAACGACTCCACTTGCTCGTATCCGGCGTCAGCACAATGTCTACATTTGGTAAGTTCGCCAACTTAAAGTAGCGGCTGCTGGTGTTTGTAGGCTCTTGTGCACCGCCCATGGCGGAGCCGCTGAGCGACGCTTGCTGCGGTGTCCAGGCAGGCGTGATCATGCGGGAGTCCGTTGTCAGCACCCAGTCGCATAAGACATAAGGCACAAACCAGCCGTTGCCCAACTTGGAAAGGGCCTGTTTCGGGTCAAACTCTTCATCCCGCTCGAGGCGACGTGTCTTCACATAATGGAAAATGCCTGTCTCCTGGTCTGGGAAGCCCGTTAGCCACTGGACGTTAGGGTCAGCGTACTCAATAGTAGCGCCGATAGCACCGTTGTTCTCTCCCGGTGATGGGTACTTATCTGGGGCTTTCTTCGACCATGTAAAGCTACCTGCCAGGGGCGGCTGAGCAACCGTTACCGAAAAGCCATATTGCGGTACAATTTGTTCGTTCAGTTCCGCTATAGTGCGTTGAGAAGCAATGACTTCGCCATCGGGTAGGCGGCGTAGCTCCCAGCGGGCGTCAGGGTCAAGTTGACTGTCGTTGGGATTTTTATCCACAAAACGCAGCTCGTAATTGCCGTCCTTAACTTCTAAAGGATTGAAGATGGTTACCGTAATGGGTCCCCTGCCCGGTCGGTAGGTAAGTACGGTGTCTTTAAGGCCGGGCTGGAATAAAGCATTGCGGCTAGCGGGCTCTAACTCCAAGAAATTACCGTTATTACCCGTACCCTCTAAGCGCGTAATAGCGACGCCATCACCATAGGCGGAATTGAGTGCCCGATCCACAATGGGACGCGGCACTACCGTATAAATGGGGATAGGGCCCGTAGGTGCCTTGCGTCCTGGCAGATACGGACGCTGTTGCCCCGATACCGGAATATCGTAAGGCTTGAAGGGTCCATACTGGTTGTGGCTGTAGGCAATGACGGTGTAGTAATACTTTTTGTGGTTGATAAGTCGCTTATCATTTCCGAGGGCAAAGCGGTCTTCTTTTATCTGGAAGGTGTAGCGCAATCCCTGATTGGCCCCTCTCACTTGCAGAACTGGATAATATACCAAGCGCAGCGGGTCATTCGGATCCCGAACTTCTTCCCAGTTATAAATATCGGCTACATCATTTTTGATGTCTACTTGCTGCACCAGCCTGGCTTTACTCGGGTCGTTCAAATCCGCTGTAGAGACGTTCGGGTTGATCAATTGATAGATAAGGTAACCCTCAAAGCGATATTCAGCCTTTGCCCGCTTTTCCGGGTCTGGGCTCAAGCGGAGCGAGTCAGGGGCCAGAATGTCCACTTCCCGATATCCCTCGCGGTAGTTGTTAGACACCGGATTTTCGTTAGTTAGCACGGCAATCAACTCTTGATTGAGCTCAATCCAGTCAACCGTTGGGGCATCGGGACCATCGGGCAGTTCAAAACAGTTGTCGAATAGCCCCTGTGCAAACTTATCCGCGCGGAATAGCTGCTCTAGATCGGGGCAGGGATAATCAATATCTGGCACCCAGGGTACTCCGATGATTAGCTCATTCACTGCACCCGGAAGCAGGCGGAAAGGCCCTGAAGCCTGCAGGGTCCGGCGATCTCCGAAGGCAAGGTTAGCCGTACACATAGACCAACCTGTAGGAGAGTTAGGTGGATCGGGCAAGGCATAGCGTGTTATTCTCGTACTGGCTAAGTCATAACCGCTGCCACCATAGGTGTAAGGTGTACCATCGCGCCAGCGCCCAGTGAGGTAGTTATAAAACTCAAAGGGCTGCTGCGGATCCGTCATAGCAGCGGGCCAAGAGCCTATTCCCGGATTGTTATAGTATACAAACGAGGACATGCCTATTTCCTCCCCGAACTCGTCTAATGGTCCGCGGAAATAGTCTACTCCGATAATGGGCACACTTTCGCAATAGGTGGCTACGCCAGCGCAATCACAACCCGGCTGACCGTCGGTAGCATCTTGATTGTAGCAGTACATCAAGCTCTTGGTACTATCGCAGCCGATGTAGTCATCCTGATAGCATCCGAGATCAGGGTCAATCCACATAGCGAAGAACGTAGAGTCAATTCGGTCAACCGCTCGGTTAATCAGTTTGTAACGCTGAAACGTCATGTCGTTCAACTCGTCGTTAGTCACATACCCGAAAGCTTGCACTTGCACCTCCATTTGAATAGGAACCCCGTTTGTGCGCGCATGCGGAGCACCTCCTCCCTGGTCGTTATAAATCCAAAAAATCATCTCATCGGGGAAGCGATCCAACGGGCAGCCGCGAATTTCAATAGAGGGGTAATCACCATCCAGGGGATTGTACAGGCCATCTTCATTAGCGTCGTAAAAACCAGCTAAGCCCTGACTCGTAAAAGGAAGAGGAAAGCCCCACACATCGAAAAAGAAAGGATTGCCGCGAGCGGGCCAGCCCTTCAAGCCACGTGGAATGTTCTCTGGAGTGGCTGTACCGTTAGCCAGGTTACCTAAGTGCTGACGAATCTCGTCGCCCAAGACTCGAAAGTGCCGATCCCAGTCAGTACAGACACGGTCGGTAGTAATACCCTGGTCGCTGAGAGGACCCGGCCAGAAATCGTTGCGGCCGCCTGGGCGATAGTCTTGGCAAGCTAATTTTAGGTTGCCCGCTGGGTCAACACCACCCAGCCACACGGAGCCGGCAAACAGCGAGGATACCTCGCGCTGACCGGTAGCCGGATCAACCTTGGGCACAATGTAGCGCCCGTCGTTGAAATCCCACCAGCAGTCGCCTCCGCCTAAAAGGCGTGCACGCACATTGTTAATTTCCTGGTCTATTTGAGAGCGCGAAGCCGCGCAAACGCCGCGGTACTGAACATTTTGGGGCGGCTTTCCAGAACTTTTTGGCCCCCCAGGAATGTGTGCCGACAGGGCGCCTGCCCACAGCGCTAACACCGCTATGATGGTTCCTGTTAATATGCGCATGTTCAATATGTGTTTAAGTGATGAACAGTTGTAGTTTGAGTCTTATCAAAATTGAAAAGCTGCGCCCACGTAGATACGGCGTGGAATAGTGAAGAAGCCAGGGTTAAGCATAGCCCACGAGTAGGCATCAAGGAAAGCCTGCACATTACGCCCTTGGCTAGCAATTCCTTGTACCACGGATTGCCCTTCGGCCGTGGCCAAATAACCATCATCGTAGGGAGAACCCGTAACTGGATAAACACTGATGATATTCTTGGCATTGAGCAAGTTCGCCACGCGCAGATAAACGTTGAGGCTCAGAGGGAAACGTGGGTTTTTGCTCATCTCAAATGTCTTGTCTACGCGCAAGTCAATATTCGTCCGCCAGGGCAGACGGCTGCCATTGATAGAGCCCAAAAAGCCGCTGCCGCCGAAGCGCTCAGCACGCTGACGAGCCGTGTAAGGACGCCCCGACACTGCCGAGAATTGAACGTTGACGCCGAAAAGCGCCAGGATGTCTTTTCCTCCGATGCGCGGACCATTGTAGCGTTTGCCCGAGTCAAAGCGGTAGTCGAAGATACCCTGAATGTTGTGGCGCTCGTCGAAGCTCAGCGGGAAAAGCGTGCGCAGGTTGCCCCGCGTCGTCAGACCACGCTGGGAGTTCACATCGGAGCCCGTGCCATCGGCAAATTGGAGCGTGTAAGCCAAACGCAGTTCTGCATTCTGGACGCGACGCAGGTCATATTGGAAGGTAAACCCTTTCACTGTGCCGAAATCCAGATTTCCATATGTGTCGTAGCGGCCAATCGTCGGCACATATAGAATGGTTCGGCGCTGAATCATATCGCGCAGCTCACGATAGTAAGCCGAGAATTTGATGGCCGAGTTCTGTGTGAGGCGTTGTTGGAAGCCCACCTCGTAATCTACTACTCGCTCAGGCAGCAGGTTCGGATTGTTTGCTGGTGTGCGTCCTGGGACGTAAAAATATAGGTAGTCCAGCGGCGTAGCATCCCAGTTGCTCGGGGGGCGCTGCACCAGTATGTCGTAGTGCGCAAAGAAATTGGCATCCTCCGAAATTGGGAAGGAGAAGGCCAGGCGCGGCAGCCAGTTGACTTGAGGTGTATAGTCCCGGAAGGAAGTGTTCGGGTTGTAGCGCACATCAAAAATGTCATCGCCAGCAATGGTATCGCGCAAGTAGGGCTCCACTACCCCACCGCCAAAAATAACGTTACCATCAGGCGCCTGCGTCCCATCCGCAAAGTACCAGGTGTCGCCATTGCGGAAAGCTTTGATAGTGCGGTCATTCGAGCTCACCACGTACACTTTGAAATCGTCGCCAATAGTACCCGGACGCTGCCCAGCCCCCGGCACCGTTCGGAAGAACTCTTCGGCATTCATGATTTCATACAGCGAGTACTGGTCGCGCAGCACTTTAGTGTTCAGGTCGAAGCGCTCGATGCGAAGACCGAGGCGGAAAATCATCTTGTTGAAAACAAACTTATCCTGAATAAAGGCAGCTTGGTAGAGCGGACGCAGGGGCGCTACTGGGAAAGTGCGAATGCCATCCGCATCTCGCGCAGTAAAGAAATCATTGAAGGTCACGTTGCCTGTTAGTCGACGGCCAGTATGGTCGTAGCCTGTGTAGTCTACAAAACCCTGGTCTGTCAGCTCGCGCGGCGAAAACATGCTCAGGCTTAACTGACGCGGATCGAGTTCGTCAGTGTTGACGAAATCTGGCAGGTTTTTGCCTGTCAGATTGCGAACAGCCCGATAAAATCTAAAATCTGGCAAGTCAATGACAGCATTCGCATAGCGAGGCACTTCGATGCCGAGTTGCGGTACAGGTACCGTGCCGATGACTTGGGTCGTGTCTAAGCCATTAAAATGTCCATTGGCCAGCTGGCGCATCAAGTTCCACAGCCCAAAAGGCGCCAAGCCATAGGAGCGCTCCACGCGTTGTTCATTGAGCAGACCAAATTGAAAACTATGGGTACCAGTACGACCGAGTTTTAAGTCAAAGTTAGCCGAAGCAATGGCCGTTATGATGTCGTTCTCTGTTTGCTGGTACGTATTGTATATCAGGTTCACATTGCTGTGCATGTTCGACCAGATGTTGTTGTACAGCGTCGAGAAAAGGCCATTGAGGGCAAAATAAGAGTTGATATTAGCAGGGTCTGCTGCGTACTGGTTGTAGGCGATCAACCCCGGATTGACCAAGATAGGGCCTTGCTCGTACCCAGTAAAAGCGCGCAGGTTACCGACGTGGGCAATCTGGCCGTTGTTGTTTATACCTGGTATTGGGCGCTCTTCAAAATTAAAGCGTCCAATATAGCCGTAATCAAAGAAGCGATCGCCGTGGCGAGGATCGTATTGCTCCGAATTGCTTCGCTCAAAACCAAATTGCAAAGTATAGCTGACGTTGGCGATACCCACTCGGCTGGTACTTCCTCCACCATCACCACCTAAACGATGACGGAAACGAGCAATAGTGCGGTAGCGCGAGGCATATGATGTAGGGTTATTGTGGCTGTTGAGCAGACGCCATGAACCAGAGCTAGGAGCAGGCGTGAACTGATCTTGCACGTTGCGGTACGTACCTGTTAAGCTGAAGTCCATATTATCCGACAGACGCAGGTCCAGACGACCTGTAAAGTCGAACTCTTGCCTGCCTTCATAAGGGCGATACTTCAATGCATCTACACTGTCGCGAGTGTAATTTTCTGCGCGAGG
>Ga0101944_10000899_pt1 | contig 75036 bp, 67 predicted proteins | sample DewCreD2012metaG_FD_75245 | JGI IMG/M metagenome (GOLD analysis project Ga0101944, IMG submission 75245) | Hot spring sediment bacterial and archeal communities from British Columbia, Canada, to study Microbial Dark Matter (Phase II) - Dewar... ... | reverse complement strand
AAAGCGGGATTGCTCGGGCGACCGAGACGTCGTGCCGACTCCCTTCGGTCAGACACACATAGGTGGGCAGATACCCGTCGTGGTCCAGGAGCATGTGAAGCTTGACGGCTCCTTTGGTCTGGCGAAACTTGGCCCAGGGGAACAGGGAAAGACACAGAGAAAGGGTTGTCGAGTCCAGGGAAAGCAGCTTGTTCTTAAACCGGAACCGGCTGTGGGGAGCGGCCTGCCTGCACAACTGGAGCGTCTCGTAGAACAAATCCCGAAACATCTGCCAGGGCCGATGGGCATTGGCGTAGGACAGGGTGGACTTGTTTGGTCCCTGCCTCATGCCCAGATGCTTCAGCTTGCCCATGCAGCAGGCCAGGCCCCCGCAGATCTCCCGCAGACTCTTGGCCTGCGCCAGCTGGCAGAACAGCATCGCGACGAAATGGTCCCACGAATTGAACCCCTTGGCATACCGCTCGGCTCGATACTTAACGACGAGCTCGTGAAACTGCCTCCGGTAAAAAAGGCCCATCAGTTGACTGAAAAGGCTCGCGCACCGTACCATCTGAACGCCTCCTGGTCTGGGGTTTTTGATTGCCTGGTAAATGTACCCACCCAGGAGGCTTTTTTTCAATCAGACTCCCTTAGTTTCCCAAAACCGATTTTGGACAAGAGTGATCCTAGAGGTGGGACGAAAATCGTCGTCGGACCGAAGGGGGTGTTCTTGACAGGGTCGAACATTTTTTCGTCCCAGGCATAGGCAAACTCGCCCCTGGCCATGGTCTGGGTCGCGTCCAGGCCGGTGAAGAAGCTGAACGACCCTCCTGTGATCATTTGTCGGTTGAACTTGATTTCCTGATACAAGGACAGGGCGTCGCCAGGGCGGGAAAAGGCGAAACGGCCCCCGGGCGCATCCGGATAGGTCCAGTAGTGGCCGAGACTCCAGTTCACTCCGCGTGTAAGCCCCATCAGACGCAAGCCCCCCCGGACCTCCTTCTGTCGGGCTTCCACCAGTCTGACTTCAATGGGAGTCGCTGGCAATGGTGCTGAAAAAGGCGTCCCGAATCCGGCGATGGGGGCCTGAACCTTGCCCAGAGCCACGAAGCCTTCCAGAAGCAAGCCCTGGACGAACGCCACATTGCCGAAATCGAGGTCCAGTCGGATCATATCCAGGGGGATTCTCCGCTCGTCGAAATCCTCAAGGAAGCCGAAGGTATTGTCGAGAGGATTGATCTGATCCAGAAGCCGAAACAGATCTGCTTCACCCCAGGACAGGTTCTGCCGGCCGATTCGCATGAAGATCGGGCCCCGGTTGATGTCGAGGTATCCCTCTCGGAAGTCGACCAGAAGGTTGTCGAAAAGCATGTGCCCGTCATCCAAGTCGTTTCCCTTGTGCCCGTAAGGTTCGAATTTCTTGGGCCCGTAATCGTAGAGGCCCTCGTAAACGATCCGGGTGGAAAAAAAGAAGGAAAGCTCACGGTTGAAGACGTTCTTGAACTCGGCTTGTAGGAAGTTCCGGTGCTGAACGAGATCGCCTGCGTTCGTCTCGGGAAAGGTGTAGCCGTGAGAGTGCTGTGTCCGAAGGGCAGCCTGGGTGTAAATTTTCCCGGTCAGGCTGGCGTGCCCGATGGGCGTGTCGGGCCATTCGAGGGCGCCAGCCCCCCGGGTCCAGAATGGGAGACACAACAGGATGCCCAAAACAAAGACATAAGCAGGGCTTCTCCCTCGCATTTTGCACCCCCCTTTTTTTAGGTGTGAAACGACCTTGGAACCCCCCGCTGTTGCTCCTCCGCTATCGGGTTGAAAGCGCCACGTCCCTCCGGCGCTATACCAGGAGGGGCCTTCCTTTGAACGGCTTCAAGACCTGAACCAGGGCCGGCACGAGGGTCATCGCTCCGAGCATGTTCAAGAGCAGCAGAACAGCGATGAGCGTCGCCATCTCGGTGTGAAACTTGATGCCGCTCAGCACCCAGAAGATCACGCCGGCGGTCATGGTCAGGGCTGTGAAAATGACCGCTCTGCCGGTCGTGGAAAGGCTGATCTGGATGGCTTCCTCGTACTCGCCGCAGCGCATGTACTCCCGCCAGATCCTGCTGATCATATAAATGCCGTAATCGATCCCCACGCCCACCCCGATGGAGGCGACGGGGAGAGAGTTGATGTTCAGATCGATGCCTCTCCAGAGCATGAAGGCGTCGCAGAGAACCTGCGACAGATACAAAGGCCCGCACAGAATGAAGGCGATGGCCGGCGACCGATACACGACGAGACAGATCAGGATGATGACGGAAAAGATTGTGATGAGGTTCGCCCAATAGGACCATTGCACTTCCTCGTTGACGGCGGCCATGATGCCCATCAGTCCGCCGGCCAGACGGAAGGAAGCTCGTTCCAGAGGGTTCTGGGCGATGAACTCCTGGGCCCTCTCAATGGCGCCGCTGATGATCGAGTTCGAATAGTCCTTGAAATACAGGATGAGGGAAGCGTTCCTGTAATCGGGAGAGAAGAAGCGGGCCATCTCTCCTGGCGCGGCGTTGCTTTGCACCAGGAAGAGGAGCTGAGCCAGCAGATCCGGCTCCGAAGGCGTCACTTCCCACTTGGGAATGCCCTCGTGAAACATCCGATTCAGCCGCTGAATGAGGGTGAGGAACGTCACCGAGCCCCCACAGTTCGGATCCGCGGCCATGTGCTGTCGGAACGCCTCGAGGGCCGAAAGAATTTTGGGGTCTTTGAGAATGTCGTCTTCCTCGCCGGCGAGGATAATGACCAGTTCGTTGATCCCCCAGAATTGCTCCGAGAGGTAATCGTACCCGACATTATAGGGATGGTCCTCGTAGAAGATGGTCGAGCCGATCCGGGTGTCTCCGACCTTCAGCTTCAGGGACAGAAAAAACCCGGCCACGAGAGCCACGACAAGGCCGACCAGGATCCCCTTGGGCGCTGCCCCGCGGCAGCAGAGGCGGCCAAGGGCCCCGATGCGATCCAACAGGTGGAGCAGACGCCTCCGGAGCCGTTTTGTGGGCTGAGCCGCTTCGAGATAGGTCTGGACCATGGGCTGTAACGTGAGGACGCTGACAATCATGGTAATGATCCAGAACCCTCCCATGAAGGCGAGCTTTTGCATGAGGGGAATGCGGGCCACCGCGATGGTGAGAACGCCCAGGCCGTCTGTGACGATGGAGAAGGATGCGGGCCAGAAAAGCTCGGAATAGGTGTCGATAACGGCCCGTTCCTTGTCGGCATGTTTCTTGTACTCCTCTTCGAAGCGCTCCATGCACTGGACCGAGTGGCTGAGAGTCCTGCCCATGAGAAGAACCGGAACCACCAGGATCAGCGGATCCAGGTCCGAGCCCATGGCAAAGGCGAAGCCAAAGGCCCACACGGCGCTCAAGGCTGCGGAAAGGAGTGGGACCGTGACTCCGCGAAGGGTACCGAAGTTGAGAAACAATAGGGCTGTCAGGACGGCCAGTGTCAGAGCGAAGACGAGGAAGATGCGCGGGACCGCGTGGTAGATCCATGCGTACAGCATGGGGTACCCGGTGGCGTACAGGACCGTGTTGTCGTCCTCGTGCTCCCGCAGGAGGGCCTGGATCCGGCCCCAGACGCCCCGAAAGTCGACTCCCTCTTCCCAGAACCCCAGAAAGATGAGGGTTGACCGGTTGTCAGGCGAGATGTAGGCGCCTCGGATGCCTTCGGTTTCGTAAATGTCTTTGCGGATCCGGTCGAGGTCCTCCTGCGTCTTGGGGAGTTCCTCGATGAGGGGTCTCAACCCGATGCCGTGACTGGACAGGTGGATCTTCTTGACGCTGGGGTGCGTGATGGAGGAAACCTGATAGGGATTGACCCCGGGGAAATTCAGAACCGCCCTCGTGATGGCGTCGACCTTCCTGATGGCCGAGGGGGTGAAGATGTCTCCCTCTCGGACGCGCAGGCAGATCGCCATGACGTTGGCGCTGCCGAACATCTTTCGAAACTCCATGTAGGTTTGAATATAGGGGTGCCCAGGCGGATAGAGCTGAAAGAAGTTCGTGAAGATGCGGCCCTTCTGGTAAAGAGAAAAAATGGAAAGCAGGGTGAGAAGGAAAAGGACCGCGGTGCAGGCATGACGCCGCTTGACGATGAAGGTCACATATCTTCGGGTCCAATCAGCCGGCATGGGCGCACCGCACGGAAGAGTTTCACGGATTCGGGATTGTCTGTTTGAGAAACAGCCCTTTCTTGCCAACGCAGATGGCGAGAAGGTTCCCGTCCAAAATCTTCAGATTGACACCGTTCAGCCAGAATACGCTCAGATCTGGAGGTAAATCCCAATTCCGCCATGGGTTGCTAATGGTTTTCTCGAGGACGACCGCATAATCTCCTACTGCTAGGGTGTAGGGTCCTGCGCAGGCCAGGTTGTAGAAAGCTCCGGGTGGAATCCCTTGGATTCTGGTCCAGGATTGGCCGCCGTCAATTGTTTCGGCAAGAAGACCGTCGAGCCCGGCCATGTAACCTTGCCGTGCGTCCTTGAAAGCAACTGCCGTGAGCGTGATCTCCCAGGGCAGGGGTTGGCTTGTCCATGTCCTGCCCCCGTCATCGGACCGGGCCGCGAAGCCGGCCTCGCCGACCACCCAGGCCGTCCCGGAGTCAGCGTAAGCAACTCCATAAAGCATCCTGTCTTCCTCCAAGGATACGGCTCGCCATGTCTCCCCCCCGTCCTCGGTGTAGAGAATGGTGCCCCAATCTCCCACAGCAACTCCGCGCAGAAGGCTGCCGAATGCCATGTTGAAGATGTGACGATCGGTCCCTGTGGCGGTCTTCTCCCATTGCCGGCCTCGGTCGACACTCTTCAAAAGAACGCCTGCTGCTCCGGCTGCCAGGACTCTGGAGCCATCGAGGGGGAGGACCACAAAAAGGGGTGTTCGGACCGGCGTGGGAATCTCCGACCAGCTCGCGCCCCCGTCTTCGGTGCGGTAGATCTTCCCGACGTCTCCGACCGCGATATAGGTTTGGGCGTCCAGAGTGCAGCAGTCGAACAGGGACAGGTCACTGACTTTAGTAATATAGATCTGCTCTGAGCGGCAGGACGCGGGAACGGCCAGTTGCAGGAGGATTGCGATGGATGCGAACGTTAGAGAAAGCAGAGGCCTCTTCATCGAGCCACTCCCTGGGCCGCGTCTCTTGTGGGCACGGGAGCCTGGATTGCACGGGGGATGTAATAGACTGAATAAACCGTTTTATGTCAGACCTTCTCTAACACCGACCAGAAAGACTTGTCAAGAAAATTTTTAAACCCTCCGCATAGACATCTTAAAAAGGTTGGCTTTGGCCGAAACGCCGGGAACCGGCGCTCCAGGGGAGGACCAGAAGGAGAGCCCGTTCTCGATTTTGAAGGGCAGAAGGGGTGAGAGCGTTTATCGCGGGGTCAGCCTCGACCTCAGCCGCCCGCGATTGGCGGGAACAGAGCGACCGAATCGCCTTCGGCAAGAGGCCGGTCCGGGGAGGCGTGTCTGCCGTTGACCATGGAAATGCCGACCTCCTGGGGCCGGATCTGGAGTCTCTCCAGGAGCTCGGCCAAGGTCTCTCCTTCCCGGAGTTCCATCTTCGCTTGTTGAAAGCGGCCTTGGCGGAGGCTTGCAAAGAGGCGGACGTCGACGTTCATGCACGCACCCGCACCACGCAGCGGCAGCAGTTTGCGCCGCCCGGGATGGATTCCAAGACTTCGAGTTCTCCTCCGAGGAGCCTGACATAGGTTCGATCGAGATCCATGCAGGCGTCGCAGACTTTTTTCTCCTCGGCCTTGCGAAACCCATACGGACAGGACGAAACCTTGAACTCGAACGAATCTGCGTCCTCTCGGGTGATGTCGAGATTCATGCCGGCCAAGCCAAGGAATTTGCGCCACTCGGATTTTACGCCTTCGACTGTGGCGCTCTTTTTCCCTCCTACAAGGGGCATGTGAAAAGCGATCTGCGCGGCCAGACGACTTTGGCCCCGAACCAGGGGCTCTCCCACCCAAGGGATTCGGGAGACCCAGAAATTGACTTTGCCTACGATCGGGAGCAGGCTAGCTGCCATGGGAGAAACTCCTATCTTCGAAGGCAGGAAGCAGAGAAGCCCTTAAATTACGGATTATTGTACCAAAGGCTCTTGCGGCGCCGCAATCGGGGGACCAGAACGGACGAGCGTAAGGCCCGCAATTGCCTCCTCAAGGGGGAGCCGAGTACAATGCCCGGACCGCCAGGGGCCTTCAGGCGTCAACCGGCCACAGGGAGGGAGCACAGGAAATGGGAAAGGCGACGAAAGAGCCGGCCCGTGGGTTCGGAGCCCGGCTCAAGAACCTGCGCAGGCGAAAGAAACTGAACCTGGATTCACTAGCCGAGAAGACGGGCCTGGATGTTTCCTATCTCCAGAAGATCGAAGAACAGGAGGAAATCCCGCCCGTGGCCACGATCCTGCGAATTGCCAGGGCCCTTTCCCTGGACGCAGGGGACTTGCTCAAGGCTGACGGAGGGGACGAGCGGGCAAGACGGCGCGCCGAGACCCTGGAGAAACGCACCCGTTCCTACGCATACCGCACACTCTCGCCCGGCGCCCACCACATGCATCTCAAGGCCTTTCTGGTGACCATCGATCCCTGGCAGGATCACGAGAAGGTGGGATATCGGCACGAAGGCGAGGAGTTCCTTTACGTGTTGAAAGGGCAGGTCGAGGTCCGAGTGGCGAATCGGACCCACAGGCTGGCCTGCGGGGAGAGCCTTCATTTCGATTCCATGAAGCCCCACACCCTCCGGAACCCCTCGGGAGAAACCACGGAGCTGATCGTCGTCCTGTACACTCCCTGAAAGGGGAAAGACGCAGTCGAGGAGCTTTTCGCCATGTCCTGGCACCTGACCGAAGAACAGCGGATGATCCAGATGATGGCCAGGGAATTCGCCCGCCGCGAGATCGAGCCCCAAGCCGCCGAGAACGACCGGACGGGCAGGTTTCCCAAGGAAGTCGTCGCCAAGATGGGGGAACTCGGGCTCATGGGCATGATGGTCCCGGCCGCCTACGGCGGCGCCGAGGTCGGAGCCGTGAGCTACTCCGTGGCCTTGCAGGAGATCGCTTACGCGTGCGCCTCCACGGCCGTGACCATGAGTGTGACGAACTTGACGTGCGAACCGATCCTGCTTTTCGGCACCGAAGAGCAGAAGAGAAAATGGCTTCCGCCGCTCGCGGGAGGCGAGCATCTCGGGGCGTTCGCCTTGACCGAGCCCGAGGCCGGATCCGATCCCGGCAGCATGCGGACCATGGCGCGCAGGAAGGGAGACACCTATCGGATCACCGGAACCAAGGTTTTCATCACGAACGGAGGCGTTGCGGGCGCCTTTGTCGTGGTGGCGCGAACCCAGGAGGGCGGGGGCAACAAGGGCCTGAGCGCCTTCCTCATCTACTCCGGGACCAAGGGCCTGCGGGTAGGCGCTGAGGAACAGAAAATGGGGCTCAGGGCCTCCAATACGGTTGAACTCATTTTGGATGACTGCCTGGTCCCTGCCGAGCAACGACTGGGCGAGGAAGGCCAGGGCTTCATCGTGGCCATGGCGGCCCTGGACGGCGGGCGAATCGGGATCGCCTCCCAGGCCACCGGCATGGGCCAGGCCTGCCTGGACGAGGCGGTCCGGTACAGTCAGGAGAGAAAGCAGTTCGGCCGCTATCTCGCCAGTTTCCAGGCGATCGCCTGGATGATTGCGGACATGAGGACCGAGCTGGAGGCGGCCCGCCTGCTGACGTGGCAGGCCGCGCGCAAGAAGGACCTGGGGCTGCCGTTCACCCAGGATGCCTCCATGGCCAAGCTGTTCGCCTCGGAAATGGTGAATCGGGCGGCCTACCGGGCCCTGCAGATCCACGGAGGCTACGGGTACACGAAGCATTTCAAGGTCGAGCGGCTCTACCGGGACGCCAGGGTCACCACGCTCTACGAGGGAACGAGCGAGGTGCAGAGAATCGTGATCAGCCGGGAAACCTTGAAAGGGTGACAGGGCGCTTTTCAGGTTTCAGGCGTCGGGTTTTACGACGGGCTTCAAGTGTCAGGTTTTGATGGGGGCGCCCTGAAAGCTGAACCGTGCGGCCTGAGCCCTTTTTTTTTTCAGCCGTGGATGCTTCGCCGATCCACGGCCAGAGCCGCTTCCTTAAGGGCTTCTGAAAGCGTCGGGTGGGCGTGGGCCGTTCGAGCCAGGTCCTCGGCGCTCGCTCCGAACTCGAGAAGGGCGACGGCTTCCGCGACGAGTTCAGACGCCCGTGGCCCCACGATGTGGACCCCGAGGAGCCGGTCGGTCTCCGCGTCGGCGATGATCTTGACCAGGCCTTCCTCCTCGCCCAGGCACTTGGCCCTTCCGTTGGCCTTGAAAAAGAAACGGCCGACCTTGAAGGAAATGCCTTTCCCTTTGGCCTCTTCCTCGGTGAGACCCACCTGAGCGAGTTCGGGTGACGTGTAGACCACGTTGGGAATCGTCTCGTAACGGACAATACCGGGTTTGCCGGCGATCCGCTCCGCCACGGCCACGCCTTCCTCGGACGCCTTGTGGGCGAGCATGGGTCCACGGATGAGATCGCCGATGGCGTACAGGCCCGGGATCCCTGTGGAAAAAGACGCATCCACCTCGATCCTGCCCGCCCCATCCTTCCGGACGCCGGTTTCTTCCAACCCGAGCCCGTCGGCGGCGGGCGCGCGGCCGATCGCCACGAGGACCTTGTCGCAGGTGAGGGTGTCTTTCTTGTCCTGGTTGTCCGCGAGGGTGAGGGAGACGCGGCCCGAAGAAATTTCGCCGCTCTCCACGCGCGTTGCGAGCCGGAAGACCATGCCCTTGCGGGCCAAAGCTCTCTGAAGAGTCCCTGCTGCTTGCCGGTCTGCGAAAGGAAGAATGTGGGGCAGCAGCTCGACGACCGTCACCTGCGCGCCCAGTCGATGCCAGACACTTCCGAGTTCGAGCCCCACGGCGCCGGCGCCCACGACGACCAGGTGGTCAGGCACCCGGTCGAGGCAGAGCGCCTCGGTCGAACTGAGAACATTGCGGCCGTCAAAGGGCAAGCCCCTGAGCTCCATGGCCTTGCTTCCGGTCGCGAGCACCGTGTGTGTCGCCCGGATCTGGCGCATTTCGCCGTCGAAAGCGACCTGGATCGCGCCGCCGGAAAGCCGTGCGGTTCCCCGCAGCACCGTGACCTTGTTCTTCTTCATGAGCAGGGCGATGCCAGAGGTGAGCTGCCTGACCAGCTCTTCTTTGCGGGCCATCATGCGGCCGAGGTCAACTTCCACCGGTCCGGTCGTGATGCCGTGGGCGGCGAGCGATGTCCGCGCCTGCTCGAAAAGCTCGCTCGACTCGAGCAGCGCCTTGGAGGGGATGCAGCCCACGTTGAGACACGTGCCCCCCAAGGTTGCTTCTTTCTCCACCAGAGCCACTTTCAGGCCCAACTGGGCCGCCCGGATGGCGGCAACGTACCCCCCAGGGCCGGCGCCGATCACGGCGACATCGAACGTCTCCCTGCTCTCCATCGCTTTTTCATACCTCCAGAAGCATCCGCTCGGGGTCCTCGATGCATTGGACGATTCGCCGCAGAAACGTCACCGCCTCCCGGCCGTCCACGATCCTGTGGTCGTAGGAAAGGGCCAGGTACATCATGGGCCGCGCCACCACCTGGTCATTGATGACCACGGCCCTTTTCTTGATGGCATGCATGCCCAGGATGCCGCTCTGGGGCGGATTGAGGATCGGCGTGCTCAGCAGGGAGCCGAACACGCCGCCATTGGAGATCGTAAACACCCCTCCGCTCAGGTCCGCGAGGGAAAGGGTCTTGGACTGCACCTTCTTCTGAAGCTGCGCAATGGCCAGCTCGATCTCTCCGAAGCTCAGCCGGTCCGCGTCCCGCACCACGGGCACCACGAGGCCGCGGTCCGAACTGATCGCCACGCCGATGTCGTAATAGTGGTTTTCCACGATCTCGTCGCCCTGGATCTGGGCGTTCAACTGGGGCACGGTTTTCAGGGCGTCCACCGAGGCCTTGACGAAGAACGACATCAGTCCGAGGTTGATGCCGTACTTCTCCTTGAACGCTTGCTTGTGCTTTTCTCTCCAGGCCAGCACGTTCGTCATGTCGGCTTCGTTGAAGGTCGTCAGGATCGCAGCGGTCTGCTGGGCCATGACCAGCCGCTCCGCTATGCGCTGGCGCAGCGGGCTCATGGGCCTGCGGGTCTGCCGCAGAGCGGCCTTCGGCGCCTCTTCCGGCGCAGGAGCCGGCTCCTGCGCTTCTTCCTCCCTGGGCCCCGGAGCCGGCAGAGTCTCGGCCTGCACCCCTCCGGGCGCGGCGCGGCCTTGCAGATGCCGCATGACGTCTTCCTTGGTCAGGCGCCCGTCCTTGCCCGAAGCCGGGATGGATCCGGGGTCGAGGCTGAATTCCTCGACCATCCTGCGAACCGCGGGGGAAAGGATCTGCGGGCCTCCGGCCCGTGAGGAGATCTTGTCCCTTGCCTGGGCCATGCCGGCGGGTGGGGACAGAGGCGGGCCTTCGGTCTGTGGGACCTGGAGCCTGGGTTCAGGGGGTCTCGCAGCCTGCCTGTCCTGGGTCAAGAGGGAGACAGACGGCGCCGGAACCGGACGAGGAACCCTGGGCACCTCAAAAGGAGGAGCGGCCTCGGCAACTGGCGGCGGAACGGCCCGGACGTCCGGACGCTCCGGCCGAACGGCGCTCGTGTCGATCCGGGCCACGACCTGACCCACCGATACCCTCTCGCCCCCGGGCACGAGAATCGACAGCTTGCCCCGCGCTTCGGCAGCCACGGTGAGGGTGATTTTGTCCGTCTCGAGTTCGAACAGGGGATCCTCGACTTCGACGAAATCCCCGTCCTGCCGAAACCACTGCACCAGGGTGCCCTCGGTGATCGATTCGCCGACCTCCGGGACCTTCACTTCGACCTGCTGCATCGGAAAGCCTCCTTTTCCTTCCTGCCTTGCGGTGCGACTCCGGCGCTCTCGCTCCGTCCCGCTGGCCGCTGGTCTCAGGGCTCAGGCCCGTTGCGCAAGGCGGGCGCGGGAGACGGCTCGTCCTTGGCGGCTCTGCGAGCTTTGCTTCCCTTGGCTTTGGCCCTGCCGGCCCTGGAGGACCGGACCGTGCCTGCGAGATCCAAGGCGGACCGGACAATCTGTTCCTGTTCCTGTTTGTGGATTCGGAGGGATCCTGTGGCCGGGCTTGCGCTCGCGTCCCTGCCGATGTACAGGACCGGCCGGTCCGGGAACAGCTCCAGGAGCCTGGGAAACATGAACGTCCATCCGCCCCGGTTTTTCGATTCCTCCTGAACCCAGGCGACTTCGTCGACCCGGGAATAGGCGCGGCGGATCCGCTCCATGCCTTCTTGCGGGAAGGGGTAGAACTGCTCGATTCTCACAAGGGCGGTTTCGTCAGCCCGACCGCGCTCCCGCGCTTCGAGAAGATCGTAGTAGATCTTTCCGCTGCAAAGGAGCAGGCGCCTGGGATTGCGGGGCCGGAGGGGATCGTCGAGAGTTTCGTGAAACCTGCCCTGCACGAACTCGTCGACCGCCGAGACCGCCTTGGGGTGGCGCAGGAGGCTCTTGGGCGCCATGATGATCAGGGGCCTGCGGAAGGGGCGCTTCAGTTGTCTGCGCAGGACGTGGAAGTACTGGGCCGGCGTGGTCAGGTTGCACACTTGGATATTGTCCTCGGCGCAGGCCGCCAGATAGCGCTCGAGGTACGCGTTGGAATGTTCCGGTCCTTGCCCCTCGTAGCCGTGAGGCAGAAGCATCACGAGTCCACAGGTGCGCTGCCACTTGGACTGGGAACTCACGATGAACTGATCGATGATGACCTGGGCTCCGTTGGCGAAGTCCCCGAACTGGGCTTCCCAGATGACGAGGGCTCTTGGCTCGGAAAGGGCGAATCCGTATTCGAAGCCCAGCACCGCGGCCTCGGACAAGAGACTGTTGTACACGCAGAAAGGAGGCTGGCCGGGACGGATGTGGTTGAGAGGGATGTAGGCCTCCTGGGTGTTCATGTCGTGCCAGACCGAATGGCGCTGCGAAAAGGTCCCCCTGGCCGAGTCCTCGCCGCTCAGGCGGACCGGCGTGCCCTCGTACAGAAGCGTTCCGAAGGCCAAAAGCTCGGCAAAGGGCCAGTCAATGGTGCCGCGCTCCTCCACGCTTTTGAAAAGGAGGGGAAGCCTACGGGCGACCTTTGGATTCAGAGTGAACCCGTCCGGGACGGTCGTGAGCGCTCTGGCCACGTCCACGAGAACCGGATGGGCCACGCCCGTCTCCACAGGCTCGTGGGAATAGGGGTTGTCGAGGCCCTCCCAGAGGGCTTCATACGCCTGAACCTCGATTTGCGGGTTCGCGACCTTCACGTATTCGTAGGCTCGCTGCAGGCCCGCTTGAAACTCCTCGGCCGTCCTTTCAGCCTCTTCGGGCGTGAGGTCTCCTGTTTCGACGAGATGCTGGGTGTAGAGCTTGCGGACCGATGGCCGGTCTTTGATCTTTCGGTACAGCACGGGCTGGGTGTACATGGGCTCGTCGGACTCGTTGTGACCGTGGCGCCTGTAGCAGATGAGGTCCACGACGACGTCCCTGTGAAACTCCTGTCGGAACCGCAGGGCGAGCTCGCAGACAAAGACCACGGCCTCCGGGTCGTCTCCGTTCACGTGGAAAATCGGCGCTTCGACCATCTTGGCCACGTCCGTGGAGTAGTAGGTGGAACGGGCGTCCCGCGGCAGGGTGGTGAACCCGATCTGGTTGTTGATGATGATGTGCACGGTGCCGCCGGTCCGGTACCCCTCGAGTTGGGACAGGTTCAAGGTTTCGGCCACAATGCCCTGGCCGGAAAACGCCGCGTCTCCGTGGATGAGGAGGGGAACGACCTTGGTGCGATGCTCGGTGTCGTTGCGCTGGATCTGCTTGGCCCGCACCCGGCCTTCGACCACTGGGTTCACGGCCTCCAAGTGGCTCGGGTTCGAGGTAAGGCTGATATGCACGATCTTGCCGTTGGCGCAGACGTGGTCGGACGTGTAGCCGCGGTGATACTTGACGTCGCCGTCTCCGCCCACGGTGTCCGGAATGAAATTCCCCTCGAACTCGGAAAAGATCGTGGCGTAGGACTGGTGCAGGATGTTGGCGAGAACGTTGAGGCGGCCCCGATGGGCCATTCCGATGACGATTTCCTCGATGCCGAGGTCCGGCGCCAGCTCCACGATGGCGTCCATGCCCGCGATGAGAGACTCGGCTCCCTCGAGGGAAAACCTCTTCTGGCCGAGATAGCGGGTGTGGGTAAAGGTTTCGAAAAGCTCGGCGTCGATCAGGGATTTGAGGATCGCCATCTTCCGTTCCCGGCTCAGAGTCGGGCTGTTCCGCACGGGCTCCATCTGGCTCTGGAGCCACCTGCGGATACGGGTGTCCTGAATATGCACGTACTCGACCCCGATCGAACGGCAGTAGGTCTGCTGCAGGATGGCCAGAATCTCCCGCAGAGGCGCCCGCTCAGGCCCGCCCAGATGGCCGGTGTCGAAGATTCTGTCCAGGTCCTTTTCGGTGAACCCGAACGCCTCGAGTTCGAGGTCCGGGTGTCTGTCGACGTTGTTCCCCAGGGGGTCAAGCCGGGCGATGATGTGGCCCTGACTGCGGTAGGCGTAAATGAGGCTGGCGACCTTGGACTGGGCACGAGCTTGCTCTGCGGCCACGCACTTCCGGGGGCAGGAGGCCATTTCGAAGCCCTGGAAGAACACCTGCCAATCGGGGCTCAGGGCAGAGGGATCCTTTTTCCACTGTTCGTAAAGGGTTTCAACGTAATCGGCGTTGCCGAGAACGGATAGAAAGCTCGCAGAGCCGGCTGGCGGAGGTTGAATGGACACGGCCGCAGTCCTCCTTCGCTTGATGGTTTAAGACGAGGGTACGAGGGCCTCGCTCGCGCTGTCAAGCCGAACCCTTTCCATGCGGAAGACCTTGCCAAAGCAATCGGCCACGAGATCCGCGACCTCCGGAAGCGGTAGGGTCCTTCCCAGGACACGGGAAAGGCTGGTCACGGATTTCCCCACGATGCCGCACGGCACGATCCAACGGAAAAACGTAAGGTCCGTGTTCACGTTCAGAGCGAAGCCGTGACGCGTCACGGCGCGGGCGTCGATCCTGACGCCGATCGAGGCGATCTTTTCGTCTCCCACCCACACGCCCGGGTGCGAGGGCAGTCTCTGTGCCGATACTCCAAAAGATGCCAGGGCGAGGATGAGGGTTTCTTCGAGGTTGGCGACATAGAGCTTGACCTCTCGAGCCCGGTTTTCCAGGGCCAGGATCGGGTAGCCGACGAGCTGCCCCGGGCCGTGAAAGGTGATGTCGCCTCCCCGGTCGACCCTGTGGATTTCCACGCCGAGGCGCTCCAGGGCTTCTCGGGGCGCGAGCAGGTTTTCCTCTTTCCCCCGGCGGCCCAGCGTGTACGTCTCGGGGTGCTCGAGCAAGAGCAGAGTGTCCGGCACGGTTCCGTGGGCCCGGGCCGCGGCCAGGGCTTCTTGAAGCTCCAAGGCCTGGCGGTAGGCCAGCCTGCCGAGCCAGCAGGATCGGAAGAAGGGCTTCGTCAACGTTGTCTCCTGCCAGGGGTCTCATCCAGTCTACGAAACGGCCCTTGCGGCCTCAAGGCCCCGCAATTCCGGCAATCGAACGGCCGGTGAGGAAAAGAGGAGAAAGGGTCGCTTGACAATTTGAGGAGCCCCGCATAAAGTTAGAGGAAACGAACTTTCAACGCACGAAAGCTTAAGCGGCCGTGCAGAATCTCAGCCCGACCCTCGAAGATTATCTCGAGACCATCTACGACCTTTGTGCCAAGGACGGGGTCGCTCGGGTCAAGGATATTGCCGCCCGCCTTTCGGTCACGAATCCCAGCGTGGTCGGCGCCATCAAGGCCCTGAAACGAAGGGATCTTGTCCGGCAGGAGCGGTACGGGTACGTGCGGCTCACCGAGGCGGGGCTGGAAATGGGGGCCTCGATTCTTCACAAGCACGGCGTGCTCGCCCATTTTCTGGAGACCGTTCTGGGCCTGGACCCGGAGCTTGCCTCGCGGGACGCCTGCCGGCTCGAGCACGCGGTCAGCCCTGAAACGGTGCGGAGGCTGACGGCGGTGGCGGAGTTCATCCGCCGGGAACAATCGGCCGGCACCCAGGGTTGGAAGGAGGCTTTTCAGTGTTTTTACCGAAAGCGGAAAGGGTCCAGATCCCCATGATCACAACCTTGGAACGAGTCAGAGACGGAGCGTCCGCCGTGGTCAGGGACATCCACGGCGGGCGTATCCTGCGACAGAGGCTGGCCAGACTGGGCGTGCATCCCGGGGACACCGTCCGGGTCGTGCGGACCGGTTACTTCGGCGGTCCGGTGCTCATCGAGATCCACGGCGCTGAGGTGGCCATCGGGCGCGGCATGGCGCAGAAGATCGAGACAGAGGTCGTCGAGAACCGATGAGAATCGCCCTGGTGGGCCAGCCGAACTGTGGTAAGAGCACCCTCTTCAACAGCGTGGCCGGCTACAAATCCATCGCATCGAACTTCCCGGGCACGAGCGTGGACTACACGGTCAGCCGGGTTCACATCGAAGGCGAGGAGATCGAACTCGTCGACCTGCCCGGGATCTATTCCCTGTCCTGCACCGAGCCGGATGAACGACTGGCCCGGGACTACCTGATCCGACAAAAGCCGGACGCAGTTATCAACATCGTGGACGCCTCCCTGCTGGGCCGGAGCCTTGAGCTCACTCTGGAGCTTCTCGAACTCGGCATTCCCTTGGTCGTGTGCCTCAACATGATGGACGAGGCCGAGCGCAAAGGGATTCGGATCGACGTCGCTCACCTGGAAGAGGATCTCGGGGTTCCGGTTGTCCCGACCATCGCCTCCCGGGGAAAAGGGATCCCTGAGTTGTTCGAAGCCGCTCTCCGGTCAGCCAGGAACAGGCGCAGGGGCAAGAACTTCTACCGGAGCCGGGACGTCGAGAGCGCGGTGGCCGAGCTGGAATCCCTCTTGGGCCAGGAGGCGGCGGCGAGAATCGGCGTCCCTGGCAGGCTTCTGGCCTTGAAACTGCTCGAGGGGGACGAGGATCTGGAAAGGAAGACCCGGAGGGCCTGTCCCGAAGTCGTCCCGGAAATCGACCGGCTCAGGGAAAGCCTGGCTTACTACCGGGGCAGGCCTGCAGACGTGGTTCTTTCGTCGGAGCGGCACTCCCTTGCCTTGAACTTGTTCGAGCACGTGGCGCAGGTCAGGCCCAGGGCCGGCCCGGCGCTCCGGGACCGGATCGACCGCTACTTGCTGCATCCCTTCTGGGGATACGGGATCCTGGCGCTCGTCCTGATCGTCTTTTTCCAGATCGTCTTCCGCGCGGGCAAGTTGGTCGAGGAACCCATGCTGGCCTGGTTCGACGGTCTGGCCGGAATGCTGCGGGACCGCCTTGCCCCGGACTCCCTGACCCTTACGGTGGCGGAAGGTGTGGTCCAGGGGTTTTCGGGCGGAATCGGGATCGTGCTGCCTTACCTGGTGCCGTTCTTGCTGGGGCTCTCCTTGCTGGAGGATGTCGGCTATCTGCCGAGGGCCGCCTTTCTCATGGACACGATCATGCACCGGATCGGCCTGCACGGAAAGGCGGTCATTCCCTTTGTGCTGGGGTACGGGTGCAATGTTCCCGCGGTCATGGCCGTGCGGACCCTGGCGAGCGAAAGGGACCGGTTCATCACCGCGGTGCTCGTCACCTTCATTCCGTGCGCGGCCCGGACCACGATCATCTTCGGCCTGGTCGCTTTCTATGTCGGCCCGTACGCGGCCCTTGGCCTTTACGTGCTGAACCTCGTGGTGATCGGAGCGGCCGGCCGGCTCCTTTCCGCTCTTCGATCCGAGGCCTCGCCGGGCCTGATTCTGGAAATCCCCAACTACAGGCTGCCGCGGCCCAGGGCCGTGGCGAGCAAGATGTGGTTTCGTCTGCGGGAGTTCATCGTGGTGGCGTGGCCCCTTCTCATCGTGGGAAGCGTGGCTCTGGGCCTTCTCGAGCATTTTCACCTGTTCGGCACTGTGAACGGGCTGCTTGCGCCTTTCACAAGAGACCTCCTCGGACTTCCCGAGGCAGTGGGCATCACCCTGATTTTCGGCATTCTCCGCAAGGAGCTGAGCCTCATCATGCTCGTTCAGGCCCTTGGAACGAGCGACTTTGCCTCTGTGATGACCCAAGCCCAGATCTTGGTCTTCACGGTGTTCAGCCTCTTCTACATTCCCTGCCTGGCCACCCTGGCCATGCTCCGCGTTGCCATCGGGCTTCGGTCGACTTCGATCACTCTCGTCGTGACAACAGCGGTGGCGACTGTTATGGCGATCATCTTCCGTGCGGTTTTTGCCCTGTTCGGCTGAGGCTGCTTTGACGAGATGCACAGCGCCATCAAAATCCGGCCGTCCATCACCTGTGTCCCGCCCAAGACCCTGGAGCGCTTTCTCAAGAAGAAAAAGCTTCTTGAGAAGACGTACGAAAAGAAGCCCTAAAGGGCCTTGTTCGGCCAAGAGGCTCTTCTGAACCAGTCTATCCCATGGAAGATCTGCCGTGCCTTCGGACTTCCATGGGGCCTGGCCAAGCAAGACAAAACCTAACGGGATTTTGTCCTTGACGTCCATTTCCGCCAGCCGCACTGGGCAAGCAGTCAGGTCTTCGCAACTGCCAGCTCGGCAGATGATCATCCTCACACGCAAGGGAGGCTTCTCGGGCACTCTCGTGGGGGGGCACTCATAATCCATTTCTATTGACTCCGAAAGGCGAAGTGAGATATATTTGAGCCCCATAGAACCACTCCACCCCATAGTGAGGGCTGCTGTGATAACTCCCCAGGAGGCGAAGCAGGAACCAGGCCTCGGTGGAGCTTCCCCGACCCGAGGAGCTAAGCGGCCATCCGCCTCCAGCCTGCCCCAGGCCCTTTCCAGGATGTATCCCAACTCAGGCCGGGAGTGGTCCTGGCAGTGGAAATTTTCCGCCACCCGCACTTACGTCCGCAGCCACACCGAACAGAGCCGCCGGCACCAATTTTATGAGTCCGTGGTCCAAAGAGGCATCAACGAGGCCGCCCGCAACGCTGGGATCTCGAAACCGGCCTCCAGCCATTCGCACCAGCATTCCTTTGCGACGCACCTCGTTTAAGACGGCTACGACATCAGGACAGTTCAGGCGTTACACGGGCACAGGAACGTTTCGACAATCATGAGTCGCACGGACGTGTTGAATCGACGCCTGGCCGCAGTACGCAGCCCGTCCGACCGGCTCCCCGCGGTTGCCCCTTCGCCTCTGTCGGCGTATAGAAATATCCCTGACCGGCCAGTTTCATCCACGCGCAGTCTATTGCCTGGCGAAAAGGAAGGCGGATGATACCGAAAACCGTTCCAGTGCGGTACATTCGGACAAAATCGGGCCGATTTCTCAGAGAGATACACTGACTGCCCTGCAGTGTTCAGGGGAGATAAAGAGTTCGGTTGAATTCTTATTAGCCTGCCACGGAGAGCTCCGATGCTATGAGAAAGGTCGTCCTGATCTCCTGCGTGCGTAAGAAGCTTCGAACCAGAGCCCGAGCGAAAGACTTGTACGCGAGCCCGCTCTTTCAGCTTTGCTACGAATATGCCAAAATGTTACGTCCTGACGCGATATTCATATTGTCCGCAAAATACGGCCTCGTTCGCCCGGAACAGTACATAGCCCCCTACGATGTCACACTCAATAGCATGTCGCCGCACGAAATCCGGGAATGGGCTTCCCGGGTCGTATGCCGACTGCGCCAGTGGTGTGACCTTGCCCAGGACCACTTTATCTTGCTTGCTGGCCGGAAGTACCGGAAGCCTCTCATTCCCCATCTGGACTCTTACGAAGTGCCGATGGAAGGCCTTTCTATCGGCAAGCAACTTCAATATCTTGGGAGGCAACTGTATGAGCGCGCAGTGTAGCCGGTTGCACCGCCTTGTTCTCCAGGCAAAGTTATTTGCCTTTCCTTTTGACGATAGGAGCATCCCTGCCAATGGTATCTACGTCCTTTTCGAAACTGGCGAGGAAGCCCATGGTGGCCGACGGATCGTCAGGATTGGCACGCATACCGGAGACAACCAACTGCGATCAAGACTTAACCAGCATTTCGTGATGGAGAACAAAGATAGAAGCATCTTTAGGAAGAACATCGGGCGCGCGCTTCTTCAAAAGGCAAACGATCCATTTCTGAAATGGTGGGACGTTGACCTGACGACGAGCGAGGCAAAGCGAAGATACGCCAGGAAGATAGATTTTGCCAAGCTACGAGGCATCGAAGCTGCAGTGACCAGGTACATTCAAAAACATATTTCTTTCATGGTGTTTCAGGTTGACGATAAAGAGACGCGCCTCGACCTCGAATCAAAGATGATTTCGACTGTCTCGCTGTGCAAGGTTTGCGGCCCTTCAGGCCGGTGGCTCGGGCTCCACTCACCGAAAGCAAAAATCAGGGACAGTGGCCTTTGGCTGGTGAACCAGTTGCAAAGGGAACCGCTTGGTGAGGAGGATTTCAGGAAGCTGGAACGGTTCGTTGACTGGACAATCTAACAACGGGGTGGAGCGGACGTGCAAATCCGCGCCGATCACCCCGCGCGTTATGCCACAGACAAGCGTGGGTTAATGACATGGAACGTCCAACCCGATTCAAGGTATCTGTCGGCGGCTACTTAGGGCGCAGCTTTCAAGTCGAGCTGGCCGGCCCGGCCCTCATTTACAGAGAGTACGGTCGCGGTTTCCAGCTCGTCAGGCAGACCGAGATTATGCCTACCGATTCTGATTGGGAGATCTTCCTCACCAAACTCGAGTCCCTCGGCTTTTGGCACTGGCGGCCCGAATATGCCAATCCGGGCATCGTCGACGGGACAAGTTGGGGTGTTGAGATCGAACTTCCCTCTCGGGCCAAGCTGACTGCGGGGAGCAACAGCTATCCTGGTAAGCGCAGAGGCCACCGCGGCGAGATGACGGAGGAGTTCCGGGCCTTCCTGGACGCGGTTTCGAAACTGGTGGGTGGGATGCCCTTTTTCTAAGACAGCGGCTTGTGGGTGGCAGTGGGCTAACCACTCGCTGCAGCAGTCTCGGCTGGCCCGCTGAAAATGGAAGTTCGTCTTGCCGGCCGAGTTCCCGTCGAGTGGAAGGTGGGTCCCTAGAGCCGGAGGGCCGCTGGGCTCGAGGCAGTTGGACACAGCAATCAAGTCTTGGAGGAAGGAAGAGGTCATGCGCAGAGGGTGTCATCCGTGCCTTGTAAACGAATCGGTGTAGCCCGACCCGCTGCGGAGAGTCGATTTCACCGATACGTCGGTCTCTGAGAGTTTCTTGCAGGGAATTGCTGCACGCTACACCGCAAGTGCTCCCAATAGATGAGCCTGATGCATCGTACGGACCGGTCGTCTTGCTCGGTCGTGAGATCAGCTACATCGACAATCTGTTTATCTCTCCTGGCGGCCGTCTGACGATCGTAGAGACGAGGCTCTGACGCAATCCAGGCCGCGGTTCGCGGGTGATGCGGATAAACGTTCCCCGCCAGCTGATTGGTTTTGGGAAGCGAGGCGTAGAACCTGATCCAGGAGAAAAAGCTTGGGTAACAAGTACGGTTTGCGGAGAGAGGGGTACCTGGACATATGGGAACGGGATCGGGAGCCGATGTCGGTTCTTTGCGAAGTGTGGGGCACGATTTGGAGTATGGGAGCCGGTAGCGCGAACCGACGTTTGCGAAAAAGAAAAGGGGCAGGCCGAGCGGCCCAGCCCCTTGATTTCCTTGGTCGGGGCGAGAGGATTTGAACCTCCGACCACCTGAACCCCATTCAGGTGCGCTACCAGGCTGCGCTACGCCCCGGTACGGCAGGAAAACCAAAGGCGCCGGCAGCGCCGGACGCCCTTTTTCTTCCTCGTTTCTCTAATATCACGCGCCCTTAGAGGTGTCAAACCCCTTGTGGTCACGCCCCTGTTGCAGGCGTGTCCCTCTTGAGTCCCGCGAGTCTCCGCCGCCTCCGAGACACGCCAATCGGGCCTCGTTTTGCAGCGCCTGGAATCTTAGCTGAGGAGATGGGGAGATTGTGGGCTCTGTTGGTCCCACAGCGGCCTGTAACCCACCTGGAATCTTACCGCAGCAGATGGGGATGCTGCGGGTGTCCGCCGCTGCGTCTTCGGAGAAGGGCCGGTTGCGAAAGAGCGCCCTTCTCTCGGCGAGAGAGGGGATTCGGCAGATTCGGCGCAGGGGGCCGCAGCGGGTGGCGTTGCGCGGAAAGGCGGACGAGAGGGCACGGGATCGAACCCGTGAGGCATCCTGGGGACTGACCGGCTGTGCTGGCTGAAAGGGTCGCAAGAGGCGGACGAGCTTCTTTGAAATCCGGCCTGACCAGAGGCAGAATGACGCAGGGAGAGCAGGGGGCGAAACGGAGGCCAGGGGGTAGGCAGGGGAATCCGGGGAGGATCTCATGGAAGGCAGAAAGACGAAGGCCGGTCTCGAGGATCCTCCCGAGGGGTTCCGGTGGTTCAAGTCCGGCAGGACTTTCGGGTGGGTGAAGGAGCGCTCCGGATTTTCCTTCGATTTGCATCGCCCTGGGGGGTACGGAAAAGGTTCCGGTGCCGACTCTCTTTTGCAAGATTCCAAGGTGTCGCAGGCTAAGGATGCCGCTCCAAGAGGCAGGGGAGAACTTCTCAAGGTACCTCTGGACCGGACCGGCGGCGGGTACGCACTCGTCAGGCACTACCGCCGGGGCGGCTTGATTGGTCGCTTCCTTGGCGACCGGTATTGGGGAGCGAGACGATTTTTCGAGGAAGCGAGGATCACCGAGAGAGCGCGCGCTCTGGGCGTTGCGACGCCTGAGGTTCTTGGGGTACGGGCCGAAAAGGTCGTGTGCGGCTGGTACCGCGGGGATTTGGCGACCCGCCAGATCCCGGGCAGCCGGGACCTGGGTGACTACCTGGCCACCTGGCGCGAGAGAGGCATTGGGCCTGCCGATCCGCTGCGAGGCACGATCGTGCGCAGCCTCGCAGAACTCCTTCGCAGGATGCACGACGCCGGGATCGTCCACGGGGACCTGAACGTGAAGAACCTTCTCCTGAGAGTCGAGCCTGAGGGCGGGGAGGCCACACAGGCCTTTGTCGTGGACCTGGACAAGGCCAGGATGCTGCCTTTGGTTCCGGCGCGCCTGCGAGCTGAAAACATTCTGAGGCTTTACCGGTCCCTGGAAAAACAGGGGTTCGCGGGATCGCTTGTCGGATGGCGCGACAGGATGGGATTTCTTCGGGCTTACGCATCCGGCCGCAGGTCCATGCTGAGGGAGCTTGCGGGATTCCTGAGGCGGGGCGCGTGGGGGCTCAGGTTCCACAGGCTGGGTTGGGGGCTCGCCAGGCTTGCTCGCTCCTTCCGGGCAGGAACGAAATGACTCTCGGCAGGGTGCTGCTCATCCGCCTCGGCGCCCTCGGGGACACGATCTTGGCTTCTTCGGCTGCCTCGCTTCTCAAGCGGGACCATCCGGGCGCGCGGATCGATTTTCTGGTTTCGGCCGGCCTCGAGAGACTCGGGTCCCTCATGCCGGACGTGGACCGCGTTCAGGGGCTTCGCTGGCGGAGGCTGCCCGCCCCCTGGAACGTTTGGGTACGGGCCAGCCTCGCACGGTTGGGCGGGGAACCGTACGATCTTGTCTACCTCATGGAGACCGACCCGAGGTTCCTGCCTTTTCTGAGGATCGTGCGAGGCGCCCACAAGGTCGCCCTCGGCCGGGACGAACCCGAAGACTCCGATCCAGCAGGCGTGCCTGCGGCCGTGCGCTACCAGCGATTGCTTAAGCAGCGAAACTGGGCGGGGCCCGGCTGGTGTTATCCGAGGCTCGAGCCCGAGGAGCGCGCGGAGAATCGTTCCCGCTCTCTCCTTGGCGAACTCGGTCTTTCCGGGGATTGCCCGATCGTGGGCTTGCACCCGGGCAACAGCTTCCGGGCGCGCAAGACCTTCCGGAGGTGGACCCGCAGGGCCGATTTGAGAAGCTGGCCCGAGGAGCGGTGGGTGGAGCTGGCCTCTGAGATCCACTGTCTCCGTCCGGATGTGCAATTCGTGCTTTTTGGCTCGGACCAGGATCGGCCGGTGAACGAGCGCGTGAAAAGACAATTGAAAGAGTCGTTCCCGGCCCTGCCCGTGGCGAGTTCCGCGGGCCGGACCCGAGATCTCCCGATCGCGGCTTCTCTTCTGAGGCGGATGGCCGTCTTCGTGGCCACGGACACAGGCCCGCTCCACATGGCCGCGGCGCTCGGGGTGCCGGTCGTGGGCCTTTACGGGCCGACCCGGTTCGTGGAAACTGGACCGTTCGCGCAGTCGCCGGCCGTTATCGTCCGCAAGGCGCTTTCCTGCCAGCCCTGCTACGGGTCGGACCGGCAGCGGACCTGCACGAGAAACCTCTGCATGGAAAGAATCGAGGTCTCAGATGTCGTGGAGGCCCTGGATCGGATGAAGGTTCTGCGAGAAGGCTCACGCGACCGAGTCGAGGGAGCGAAATCCACGAGGAGAGAAAACGCATGGACCCGCTGGGATGGAAGCTCAGGCAGAAGGCCAGGATGAATCTCCTTTTCGCGCAGAATTGCGCTCATGCCACGCTTGTGAGCCTTGAGGACGGGCTGGGCTGGAGGGATCCCGCGGTCCTCAGGGCAGCCACGAATTTCGAGGGAGGGGTCGTGGGCTGCGGCGAGACTTGCGGCATTGCGACCGGAGGCGTCCTGGGGATCGGCGCGATTTTGGCAGCGAGGGGATGCCGTGGAGATGGGAGTCTGGAAGATTCGATCCAGCGGGTGAGCGCAGAATATCTCGCCTGGTTCGAGCAGCGGATGGGCACTTGCCTCTGCCGGGAGAGAACCGGAGTCGACTTCGCAAAGCTGCGGGGCCTTGCGCGATATTTGCTGCCCGGGGACAAACTGTTAAAATGCTTGAGTTCGATCGGCGAGGCCGTGGAGTTTCTGTGCCGCCTCCTTCTGAAAGAGACCGCGGGAGGAGGCGTTGGACCGGGCCCGGCGGCTCAGGACGGCGGGGCCGTGGAAGAACCTCACTGCTCCTTTACGGTTCTTCGATCGGTTCAACCCGCAGAAGTCGACAGGCATCCTTCCCTGGCTTGGGCTGCCTCGGGTCTGGCCGGAGGAGTCGCTCTGAGCGGGTCGGTGTGCGGGGCTCTGCTCGGCGGCATTCTCAGCACGGGCCTCGCCTTCGGATACGACCCGAGAACCCTGGGGAAGGTGGGCATTACAGGAGCTTTCATCCGGGGGCACTGGCATCTCGTGAGACCGCCCCGAGGAGAACTGCCCCAGGAGGCATTCGCGAGGTCCCGCAGGCTCGCCGACGGATTTCGGGAGAAGTTCGGAAGCCTCCGCTGCCGGGACATCGCGGGCAGATCCTTCGGCTCTTTTGAGGAGCTGCGCCGCTTTCTTGCGGAGGCAGACAAGTGCAGGTCCGTGATGGCCTGGTGCCAGGAGCAGGGCCGGAGGCTCGTGACAGAAGGACGAACCCCTTCATGAAGATGCGGCACGGCCCCCTTCGGATGCTTCCCTATGCCCGGCCCTACTGGAAGGTCATCCTGGCCGTGTTCCTGAGCATGATGCTCTACTCGGTCGGGGTGAACGGGCGAGCCTATCTCATCAAGCCTTTCCTCGAAGAAGTCATCATCCCGGCAGAAGGCCTGCGGTCGATCCAGGGCCTGAAACCGAACGACATCGACGAACTCCGGAAAAGCTATTCCCCTGAACAAGAACAGCGGGACCGGGAGCGCCTGACCGCGTTGCTCCGCAAGCGCCTCCTTGTGCTCATCGGTGTTGCCCTGGCTGTCGTGGCCCTGATCCCCTTGGCGAACTTTGTCAAGGAGTACGCTTCCTTCTACGTGGTCCACCGGATGCTGCGCGATCTCCAGTGCGACCTGTGCGACCGGTTTCTCGCCATGCCCCTTTCCTACCACAACAGGGCCCGCAAGGGGGAGATCCTTTCGCGCCTGAACAGCGATGTATCCAAGGCCAGTCAGAGTTTCAAGCTCGTCTTCGGCGATCTCGCGCAAGAACCGCTGACTCTCCTGGTGGGCGTGGGCGCCATGTTCTACCTGAGCTGGCAGCTCACGCTCATGATTGGTCTAGCCTTGCCGCCTCTTGTGCTTCTTGTCGTGCGGTTCGGCCGCAAGATCCGCAAGAAGAGCCGCAAGCGGCAGGAGAAGGTGGGCGCCCAGGTGAGCTCGATGATCCAGATGTTCTCAGGCATCAAGGTGGTCAAGGCCTTCCGCACCGAGGAGGCGGAGAGCCAGCGGTTCCGCTCCCTGAGCCAAAGCCTCTTTCAGCGGGAAATGAAGGTCGCCAGGACCCATTCCCTGAGCCGCAGCGTGACCGAGCTTTTCAACAACCTCACGTACATCGTGTTCCTGGGCGTGGGCGTGTACGCCATCCTGAACGAAATGCTGGGGCTTACGTTGCCCGTGCTGGTGGCCTTTCTCGGACTCGCCACCACCCTCTACCGGCCCATCAAGAACCTCTCCAAGGCCTACAACGAGGTCTCGGACGCCATGGGCGGCCTGGAAAGGGTTTGCGAGGTCCTGGACCTCGAGCCCGATATCCGGGACCGGCCCGACGCCCGCACCCTGGATGAGATCCGGGAAGGGATCCGCTTTGAAAACGTGAGCTTCTCTTACGACGGGAACCAGCTCGTCCTCAAGAACATCGATCTGACGATCCGCAAGGGCGAAACCGTGGCTCTGGTCGGCCGGACCGGCGTGGGAAAGACCACGCTCACGGATCTCATCCCCCGTTTCTACGACCCCACCGAGGGCCGGATCCTGATCGACGGGGTGGACCTGCGGGACTACAGCCGGGATTCGCTGCTCGGACACATCGCTGTTGTCACCCAGGAGCCGTTCCTGTTCGACACGACGATCGAGGAAAACATCCGGTACGGCAGGCCGGACGCCACCGACGAGGAGGTCCGGGAGGCCGCGCGGGCGGCCTACATCCACGACGCGATCATGGCTTTGCCCGAGGGGTACAAGACGCGGGTGGGCGATCGGGGAGCCCGCCTGTCCGGAGGAGAGCGGCAGCGCGTGACCGTGGCCCGGGCCATCCTGAAGAACCCCTCCATTCTGATTCTCGACGAGGCCACCTCCTCTCTGGACGCGGAGTCGGAGAAATGGGTCAAGCTCGCCGTCTCGAATCTCATGAAGGGCCGGACCACGGTTGTCATCGCCCACAGACTCTCGACCATCCAGAACGCTGACCGGATCGTGGTCCTGGAGGACGGCCGCGTGTCCATGATGGGCAGCCACGAGGAACTCCTTCATCAGGGTGGGCTCTATCGGGAGCTGTGCGAACTGCAGTTGCGGCCCGAGGACCTCTCTCCGGCGCCCCGGGAAAAGGCGGAAGGGGAAAGATGAAAGCATAGATTCCCCGATTCCCCCGCGGAGACGAGCTCGATGCCCAAAGAGTCTTTGCCAGGACCGGCCGCGGATCCAGAGCCTCTCCGGTCCGCGCGTCCGGCTCTCGTTCATGACTGGCTTACGGGGATGCGCGGCGGGGAGAAAGTCCTCGAGGTCCTGTGCGAACTCTTGCCGCAGGCGGACGTCTTCACCCTGTTTCACGTCAAGGGATCCGTAAAGCCGGCCTTGGAAGACCGGGTCGCCGGATGCTCCTTTCTCAATCGTCTGCCGGGTCTTGGTGGTTACTATCGGTATCTCCTTCCCTTGTTTCCTCTTGCCGTGGAGGGTCTGCGGCTCGACGGGTACGACCCGATCGTGAGCGTGAGTCATTGCGTCGCCAAGGGCGTTCTGCCGCCTCCGGCGAGCCGTCACGTTTGCTACTGCCTGACGCCCATGCGCTACTGCTGGGACCTGTTTCCCCTGTACTTTGGTTCGGAACGGCCCGGAGGGGCCGTCTTCCGGCCCTTTTCAAGTCTTGTCGCCCATTACCTCAGGCTCTGGGACCTGGCCGCTTCGAGCCGGGTGAAGCAATTCATCGCGGTCTCCAATTTCGTGGCCGCCCGTATCCGCACCTATTATGGAAGAAGGGCGGCCGTGATCTATCCTCCTGTGGATTTGAAACGGTTTCAGCCCTCGCCCGGTGGAGCCAAGGACTTCTATCTTGTCGTCGCTCCGGACGCGCCGAACAAGAGAATCGACTTGGTTCTGGAAGCGTTCCGGCGCCTCGATCGTCCGGTCAAGATCGTGGGGGGCCTAAGAGGACCTCGGCGGAACGGCCGCCCCGAGGGGCCGGGGACGAGGAACGTCGAGTGGCTGGGGTGGGTTTCTGAGGAGAGGCTTGCCGATCTCTATGCTCATTGTCGGGCTCTTGTGTCCGCGGGCCTGGAGGATTTCGGAATGGCCCCTGTCGAGGCTCAGGCGTGCGGCAGGCCGGTCATCGCGTACGGGGCCGGAGGCGCCCTCGAATCGGTTCGAGGAATTCAGGCGCGGGACGTTCCGAAGACGGACCGCGGAGAGTGGCTGCGCCGGGGCTACACGGCCGTTGTCTTTGACCGCCCGACCGGCCAGGCTCTTACCGAGGCCGTGGAATGCTTCGAGAAAGTGGAGGATCGCTTCCCCGCGGAAGTTCTAAGAGAGTGGGCCGCCCGGTTCGATCGGACGGTCTTCGAGGACAAATGGCGGCGCCTCCTTTCCGGGCGTTGCGGGGAATGCCGGGCCGGAATTTGAAAAGACCCCGATGCTCTCTTATACTCGGCCGGCCCCGGGTGACCGTTTCAGGACAGAAAGGAAAACCTCCCATGGGCATTTTGGTGACCGGAGGAGCCGGGTTCATCGGTTCTCATCTTGTCGAGCGGCTTCTGGAGCTCGGCCACCCGTGCGTCTGCCTGGACAATTTCGATCCTTTCTATCCCGAGGAAATCAAGCGGAGGAACCTGGCGGCCTGCGCCGGCCATCCGAACTTCCGCCTTGTGGAGGGAGACCTCCGCGATCCGGAGGCGTACCAACGGGTGGCCCGAACCATGGAAATTTCCACGATCGTGCACCTGGCCGCGCGGGCCGGGGTGAGGCCTTCCCTTGAGCAGCCCCTGCTTTACAGCGAAGTGAATCTCATCGGCACGATGCGTCTGCTGGAGTTCGCCCGGGAAAAGGGAATCCGCAAGTTCGTTTTCGCCTCCTCTTCCTCGGTGTACGGGAACAACGAGAAAGTACCCTTTCACGAAGACGACCGCGTGGACTGGCCCATCTCTCCCTACGCAGCCACCAAGAAGGCGGGCGAGCTTCTGTGCCACACCCACGCCCATCTCTACGGCATGGACGTCACGTGCCTGAGATTTTTCACCGTGTACGGGCCCCGCCAGAGGCCCGAGATGGCCATTCACAAATTCACCCGCCGGATCGACCGGGGCGAGCCCATCCCCCTGTATGGAGACGGTCTTTCCGAGAGGGATTACACGTACATATCGGACATCATTCAGGGAGTGGTGGGCGCCATTGAAAACGTCTCGGGCTATGAGATCGTCAATCTCGGCGAGTCCCGGACCGTCAGGCTGCGGGAGCTGATCGAAAGGATCGAGGCGGCCCTGGGAAAGAAAGCCCGCATCGAGCGTCTGCCCGATCAGCCCGGGGACGTCCGGAGGACCTACGCCGACGTGAGCCGGGCCCGCCAGAGATACGGGTACAATCCGCAGGTGCCCATCGAGGAGGGCATTCCCCGGTTTGTCGAATGGTACAGGCGGGAAGCCCGAGACTTCCCGGTCTGACCGTGCTCCGGGGCCGCAGGGTCCATAAGGGCTCGAGCGTGGCTGCGGGTCGTATTGAACGAGGGAGCGGCTCGGCTGGCGAAAGGAAGCTCGTCCATGGAAGAAAGAGGGAACCGGGCGCGCATGCTCGACGTCATCCTGGCGCACAAGCGGGCCGAAGTCGAGAGGGCCCGTCGCGAACGGCCCTTGAGAGACGTGGAGGCGGCGGCCCGGGCTGCGGCCCGGCCGAGATCCCTGATCAGCGCTTTGGCCGGGCCAGAGGGGCCCGCCCATCGGATCATCGCCGAGATCAAGAGGGCTTCGCCTTCCCGCGGCGCGATCCGCGCTGACCTCGATCCGGCCGAATTCGCCCGTCGATACGAGCGCGGAGGCGCTTCTGCTGTCTCGGTTCTCACGGATGAGCGGTTTTTCGGCGGTTCCCTTGCGGATCTCGAGGCGGTCAAGGCCGCAACGGGCCTACCGGTGCTTCGAAAGGATTTCCTCGTGGATCCCTATCAGGTCTTCGAAGCGAGACGCCACGGCGCGGACGCGGTTCTGCTCATTGCCCGGGCCTTGAGCCAGCCGGATCTTGAAAGGCTTTTGCTCGAGGTCCGCGGACTCGGGATGGAAGCCCTGGTGGAGATCCACGAGGAATCGGACTTGGAAAAGGCCCTTGCCGCCGGTTGCCGTCTTGTGGGCATCAACAACCGGGATCTGCAGACCTTTCGGGTGGACCTGGCCGTGACGGAGCGACTCGTCCGGCAGATCCCTTCTCAGATTGTCGTGGTGAGCTGCTCGGGCATCCGCCGCCGGGAAGAGATCCTCCGTCTGGAACAGGCGGGCGTGAAGGCGTTCCTGATCGGAGAATCCCTTGTGGCGGCAGAAGATCCCGAGGCGGCGCTGAGGGAGCTTGTGGCGTGACCCGGGTCAAGATCTGCGGAATCACCCGGCCGGAGGATGCCGACAGGGCATGCGCTTCGGGCGCGGATGCGCTCGGGTTCGTCTTTCACCCTCAAAGCCCGCGGGCCATCGACCCCGAGCGAGCCCGGGAGATGGTGGCCCGGCTGCCCCCTTTTGTGGTCTCGGTGGGCGTCTTTGTGGATCGGCCTCTCCAGGAGGTTCTGGACATCGCGGAAAGATGCCGCCTGAACGCCGTTCAGCTCCACGGGCGCGAGGACCCCGATTACTGCAGCCGGATTCCTCTGAAGGTGATCAAGGCTTTCCGGATCGCGGGCGAGCGGCTTCCCGAGGAAATCTGCCGGTACGAGGTGGACGCGATCCTGCTGGACACGTACCGGCCGGGCGTGCCCGGCGGCACGGGCGAGACCTTCTGCTGGGACTTGGCTCGACAGGCGAAGAGGTTCGGCAGGGTCATCCTGGCCGGAGGTCTTACCTGCGACAACGTGGCTCAGGCCATCGCGCAGGTGGATCCTTATGCGGTGGACGTCTCCTCCGGTGTGGAACAGGAACCGGGCCGGAAGGATCCGGTTCTGCTTGCTGAGTTTGTTCGAAGGGCAAAGGGATCCTGCCGCCGAACGGACTGCCCATGAAGGTCGAGCGACGCAACCGGCCGGCTCCCCCGAACGATCGAGGCCGCCAGCGGCAGCGGGCCAGGACCATCCTGCCGGCGGCGTGGGCCTGTGTGGTCTTGTTCTTCCTTCGCCTTCCGATCCTTGCCGCCGAAGAGTCGTCTCCCGCGCTGCAGCTCGAATGCGAAGGGCTCACGTTCGACGCCCGCGCTTCCACGGCGCACGCGACCGGCAGTGTGAAAGCGACCTACGGAAAGGCTCGGCTCGAAGCGGACGAGATTCTCGTGGACCTGGAGGCGCGGCAGGCGCAGGCGAGCGGCGACGTGCGCCTGCAGCGTGGTGAAGACCTGCTCGAATGCGATGCCCTCACGTACAGGTGGGAAGAGCAGACCGGGACCCTTCAGGGCGGGCGGCTGCTTTTCGGAGAAACCGGCTACCGCATCGAAGGCGCGTATCTCGAAAAAACCGGGCCGGACACCTACTCCTTGCAGGAGGGGTCCTTTACGACCTGCCTGTGTCCGTCCGAGCAAGACAGGCTCCCCTGGATGGTCAAGGCGGGGAAGGCGGAGATCTCTGTCGGCGGCTACGCCAAGGCTGAGGAGGCCGTCTTCCTCGTTTCTCGCGTGCCGGTGCTGTATCTGCCGGTCGCCTATGTGCCGGTCAAGGTTCATCGGGAATCCGGATTCCTGGTGCCGAGCCTCGGCCAATCGGGCCGAAGCGGCTGGGAGATTTCTCTGCCCTTCTTCTGGGCCATCGACGCGAGCACGGACGCCACGTTCACCTTGAACGGGATGACGAAGCGGGGGATCAAGCCCGAAGCCGAGTTTCGGTACAGGCCGAGCCGCAGGACCGAGGGGGAATGGCGTGGGGCCGCTTTTCATGATTTCGAGGCGGACCGGTTTCGGTACGGAATCGCGGGATCCCACAGCCAAGACCTTTCCGAATCGGTCTACGACAAGATCGACCTCAAGGTCGTATCGGACAATGCCTATCCGGTCGATTTCTCCGGAGAGGTCGGCAGCGCCTCGGACCGGCTCGTCGAAAGTCGCGGTGCCGCGGGCTGGCGCAAGGAGAACCTCCATGCGACCGTTGAGGCCGCCTGGTCGGACTTGGTCGAATCGGCCGGCGGGAAGGACGTGCCGCAGCGTCTGCCCTACGTGCACGTGGACTACCTGGAGCGGCCCGTGTTTTTCCCGTGGCTTTTGGCGGGCTGGAGGTCAGGCGCGGTTCACTTCATGACGGAAAACGGGGACCGGCGTGGGCGATACGAGATCTTCCCGCAGGTCGGGACGGCCTTTTCCGTGGCCCGGGGAATTCATCTGCGCACCCTCTGGGGAGTCAGGGAAATCCTTTGCTGGCAGGACTGGGGAGACGAGAAGTCAGAGGGCGAGGACAGCAGAACCCTCCTTCATGCCGGCTCCGAGCTGGAAGCGACGCTGGGCAGGCGGTATGCCTGGAAGGACCAGGGGCTGTTCCACATTGTGAGGCCGCGGGTCCAGTACCAGTGGGTCGAAGAGGTGGCTGGGCGGCCCATGCCGGTGGTCCTGGACGGGTTGGACGGGTTGCAGAAGCGGAACTGGGTGACCCTGGGGCTTTCTACGAGCCTCTGGAGGCTGGGTGACGGCAGCGCCCGGTCGACCGGCCTTGTCGCAGGGCCCCTGGCCGAGTTCTCCTTGGCCCAGAGCCTGGACCTCGATCGGGACGCACAGGTTTCCCCAACACAAAGGCTGTTTTCGGACTTGGCCCTCGCAGCGAACCTGGCGCCAAGCCGGTTCTTCCTGTTTCGAGCCGAGCTCCAGATCGATCCCTACAGCGGCTCTCTGAGGGTTCTCGAGACCGAAGGGGGCGTGCGCCTGTGGGAGGATCGCTTGGGGTTGCGGGCGGGCTATCTCCACCATCGCTCGTATCTGGTTGACCCGGTAAGGAGGGTGGAACTCTGGGACACTTTCACGCTTTCGTACCCGTTCGAAGGGATCGAACGGACGGTCCGCACGCGGGTGGAGGGGAAGATCCGGGATCAGTGGGCAGCCTCTCTGGACACGCTCTACCTGGTCGAGCGTTCGGGAAAGATCGAAAACCGGTTTCTCCTGAAGTACCTGTCTTCCTGTAAGTGCTGGTCGGTCGTGGCCGGGATCCGCCAGACCATGCGACCCGAAGACGTGAGCTTCTCGATCCGGTTTCAACTCGAGGGCCTTGGGTCGCGCTTCTAGCAGGAGGGGTCAGTCCTTCATTTTACGGATTCGCGGGATTTGCGGGCCTGATCGGGACTCGCTCCTGGCCTCTGCGAGTCGCCCTTCGCTCCCTCCGGCGGAAGGCCCCGCCGCCTGTCATGCCAGCTCTTTTGCTTTGCGGCCACGACGGAGCGCACCCCTCCAGGGAATCACGGGCCCGGGTTGTGGGATGCGCGGCTGGTGGCCCTGAAACCTGGAACCGAGAACCCAAGGTCTGGAAGCTCTTTTCTCCAGCGGCCTTGACGGACTCGTTCGAGGTGGCATAATCGAAGGGCAACAGCACGTCTGGTTGGCAGACCAGTGAAAGGGGGGCTCCCTTGAAAGGTTTGGTCTTGAGCGGCGGCAAAGGGACCCGGCTCCGGCCCATCACCCACACCCAGGCGAAGCAGCTGATCCCGGTGGCGAACAAGCCCATCCTGTTTTACGGCATCGAGGCCATCCGAGACGCTGGCATCACGGATATCGGCATCATCGTGGGCGACACCTGGCGGGAAATTCAGGAGGAGGTCGGAGACGGCAGCCGCTGGGGGGTGGAGATCACCTATATTCGGCAGGAAGCCCCTTTGGGGCTTGCCCATGCCGTGCTGACCGCAGAGCCATACCTGAAAGACGAACCCTTCGTGATGTATCTGGGAGACAACATCATCCGGAGCGGAATCCGGGACCTGGTGGAGGAGTTCCGGGCGAAAAAACCCAACGCGCAGATTCTGCTCGCCCGGGTGCCGAACCCGAGCCAGTTCGGCGTGGCCGAACTGCGGGACGGGAAGGTGTTCCGGCTCGAGGAAAAACCCAAGAAGCCGGCGAGTGATTTGGCGCTGGTGGGCGTGTACATGTTCGACGCCCACATCTTCCAGGCCGCCCGAGCCATCCGGCCGTCCTGGAGAAACGAGCTCGAAATCACGGACGCCATCCAGTGGCTCATCGACAACGGGTTCGAAGTCGTTCCCCACGTGGTGAACGGATGGTGGAAGGACACAGGCAAATTGGAAGACATGCTCGAGGCGAACCGGATATTGCTCGACACCATTCAAGAGAGGGTGGAGGGCGATGTGGACGCCTCTTCGAGCCTGCAGTTTCGCGTCGTGGTCGAGGCCGGGGCGCAGGTCCGCAACAGCGTGATCCGGGGGCCGGCCGTGATCGGGCAGGACACCCGGATCGAGAATTCCTACGTGGGCCCTTTCACGAGCATCGCCCACGGATGCACGATCCGAAACGTCGAGATCCAGCACAGCATCGTGTGCGAGCACACCGTGATCGAAGGGCTACCCAACGACAGGACCCTGCGCATCGAGGACAGCCTCGTCGGCAAGAACGTCGAGATCACGCGCTCCGACCAGAAACCCCGGGCTTACCGGTTTCTGCTGGGGGATTCGAGCCGGGTGGCCTTGCCATGAAGATTCTGGTCACAGGGGGCGCCGGCTTCATCGGCTCGAATTTCATCCGCTACCTTCGGGAGGTCCATCCGTCGTACCGGATCGTCAATCTCGACCTGCTCACGTACGCGGGCAACCTCGAGAACCTTTCCGGCCTGGAAGGGGATCCCGCCTATTGCTTCGTCAAAGGGGACATCGCCGATCCCGGCGTGGTCGGCGAGATTGTGGATGCCGGCGTTGACGCAGTGGTGAATTTCGCGGCCGAGAGTCACGTGGACAGGAGCATCGAGGACGCCGCCGCGTTTCTGCGGACAAACGTGGTGGGCACGCAGGTCCTGCTGGAATGCTGCCTCCGGCACAAGGTGCCGCGGTTCCTGCAAGTGTCCACGGACGAGGTGTACGGGTCCCTGGGGCCCACGGGCCGCTTCCGGGAGGGAGATCCCCTGGAGGCGAGCAGCCCGTACTCGGCGAGCAAGGCCGCGGCCGACCTCTTGGCCAGGGCGTACTGGAAGACCCACGGACTGAACGTGGTGATCACCCGGTGCTCGAACAACTACGGCCCCTACCAGTTCCCGGAGAAGCTGATCCCTCTTTTCATCACGAACGCCCTTGCGGACGAGCCTCTGCCCGTTTACGGAGACGGCCTGTACGTGCGGGACTGGATCTACGTGCGGGACCATTGTGCGGCCCTGGATCGGGTGCTCCACGAGGGCAGGGCCGGGGAGATTTACAACATCGGCGCGGGCCAAGAGAGGACGAACCTCGAAATCACGCACTTCATTCTGGAGCGCCTCGGCAAGCCCCGTTCCCTGATCCGTCACGTCAAGGACCGGCCGGGTCACGACAGACGGTACGCCATCGACAGCTCGAAGATTCGAGAAGAGCTGGGCTGGAGGCCCGAAACCTCCTTCGAGGATGGCCTGGAACGCACGATTCGCTGGTACCGGGAGAACGAGTCCTGGTGGCGCAAGATCAAGAGCGGCGCCTATCGGTCCTATTACGAAAGGATGTACGGCAACCGCTGAGACCGGCGGAGGGGAGGCGAGAGACGTGAAGGTCCTTGTGACCGGGTCCAGGGGGATGCTGGGTACCGATCTTACGGAGATCCTCGGGTACCGGCACGCCGTGGTCGGGGTCGACATCGACGAGATGGACATCACGAATCGGCAGGCGGTCGCCGAGCGGATCGGTTTCTGGATGCCCGACGTGGTGATCCATACCGCCGCCTTCACCGATGTGGATGGAAGCGAGCGGAAGCCCGAGGTGGCGCACAAGGTGAACGCCGAGGGCGCGGAGAACGTGGCGCTGGCCTGCCGCGCCTGGGGGGCGCACCTCATTCATCTGAGCACGGACTACGTGTTCGACGGCCGGAAAGGGGCGGCCTATTCGGAGTCGGATCCGCCGAATCCCCTCGGGGTCTACGGGAAGTCCAAGCTCGAAGGGGAACAACGGGCGCGTCGGGCCTGCCCGGAGGTCTGCATCGTGCGGACGGCCTGGTTGTACGGGAGGGCCGGGAAGAACTTCGTTCAGGCCATCCTCGCCCAAGCCAGACCTGGCGCCGTGATCCGGGTGGTGAACGACCAGCGGGGCTCGCCGACCTATACCCGCGACCTGGCCAGGGCGCTGCAGGTTCTGGCCGAGAAACGGCTGGCCGGGATTTACCACGTGACCAACGCCGGGGCCTGCACCTGGTTCGAGTTCGCCGAAAAGATCCTGGAACTCTCCGGCAGAGGCGACGTCCGGGTCGCTCCGGTTTCGACCGAGGAGTTCGGCCGTCCGGCGCCGCGGCCGGCCAATTCCGTGCTGGACGGATCGAAGTTCCACAGGGACACCGGCGTCATCATGAGGGACTGGAAGGAGGCGCTGCAGGCCTACCTGCTGTCTCCGCCTGCGGGAAAGGAACCGACAACATGAAGCGCGTCCTGATCACCGGAGGTGCGGGTTTCATCGGTTCGTACTTGTGCGAGCGGTTTCTGGAGGAGGGGTGCGAGGTAATCTGCATGGACAACCTCCTGACCGGCTCCCTCGACAACATCGCGCACCTGTTCGAGAACGAACGGTTCCTGTTCATCAAGCAGGACGTGACGAACTATATCTACGTCAAGGGCGGCCTCGACTACATTCTGCATTTTGCGTCGCCCGCAAGTCCGATCGATTACTTGAACTATCCCATCCAGACCCTGAAGGTCGGCTCTCTCGGAACGCACAAGGCCCTGGGACTGGCCAAGGAGAAAGGAGCCCGGTTCCTGCTGGCTTCCACCTCGGAAGTATACGGCGATCCTCTGGTGCATCCGCAGCGGGAGGATTATTGGGGAAACGTGAACCCGATCGGCCCCAGGGGGGTGTACGACGAGGCCAAGCGGTTCGCCGAGGCCATGACCATGGCCTATCACCGGAGCCACGGCCTCGACACGCGCATCGTGAGGATCTTCAACACGTACGGGCCCCGAATGCGGATCGACGACGGCAGGGTCGTGCCGACTTTCATCGCCCAGGCTCTTCGGGGGGAGGATCTCACGGTCTTCGGCGACGGATCCCAGACCCGCAGTTTCTGCTACGTTACGGATCTCGTCGAAGGAATCTTTCGGCTCCTCGTGCGATCCGAATATCACGGTCCGGTCAATCTGGGCAATCCGACCGAGATGAGCGTTCTTCGTTTCGCCGAGACCATCCTGGCCCTGACAGGCTCCAAGAGCCGCATCGTGTTCCGGCCGCTTCCGGTCGACGACCCGAAGGTGAGGAAGCCCGACATCTCCCTGGCCAGGGAGCTTCTGGGCTGGCAGCCCGAGGTCCCCCTGGAGGAGGGGATCCGCAGGAGCCTCGCCTATTTTCGAGAGAACATGGACCGTATCCGGGCTGCGAATCCCCAGAAGTCGTGACGGGCCAGGCCGGTCTTTTGTCGAGTTTCTCCCCGAGTCTGAACGGGACGGGAGCCATGACACGTTCCACGGGAAAGAGCAAAGTCAAGTCGACGTTCCGGGAATATGCGGAAGCGGTTCTGGTGGCCCTGGTCCTGGCCCTGTTCATCCGCTCCTTTCTGGTCCAGGCCTTCAAGATCCCCTCGGGGTCCATGATCCCGACCCTCCTGGTGGGCGATCACATCCTGGTGAACAAGCTCACCTTTGGCCCCCAGATTCCATTCACCCACTGGAGGATCTTTTCGTACAACAAACCCCAGCGGGGGGATGTTGTGGTGTTTCTGGAGCCAGTCGAGCGGCAACGCGACTTCATCAAGAGGGTGATCGGCCTTCCCGGTGAGACCCTGGCCGTCGTCAACCGGCAGGTGTACATCAACGACGTTCCGCTGGACGAAGGGGCCTACGCGCATTTCGACAATCCCTATCCGGTGCGGGGGCTCGACAATTTCGGACCCATCCGGATTCCGGACGACTGCTACTTCATGATGGGGGACAACCGGGAGAACAGCTCGGACAGCCGCGTGTGGGGGCCCGTGCCTTTCGAGCTGATCAAAGGAAAGGCCATCCTGATCTACTGGTCTTGGGACGGAGGGCATCGGAAGGTCCGCTGGTCCAGGATTGGAGACCTCATTCATTGACCGCCGGCCGCGGCGTCAACCCAGGAGGGGAAGATCGGGACGTGTACGCAGAGGATCACCTGTTTTCGGGCGGTTTCCTTGTGGATCCTTCCAGGTCAGTGGCGGGCGACCGGGATGTCTTGGTCCGGCAGGGCAGAGTGGAGCGTGTGGCGCCGTCCCTTCGCCCGTACGGGCAATGGAAGCAAGAGGGGCGAAGGCTCTGCGTGTGGGACCTTCGGGGTCTTTGTCTCCTTCCCGGGTTCGTGGATATCCACACCCATTTGCGCGTGCCGGGCCAGGAGCACAAGGAGACGATCTCTTCCGGCACCCAGGCGGCGGCCGCCGGCGGATTCACCACGATTCTGGCCATGCCGAACACCCAACCCTGCGTGGATCGAGTCCGCGTGCTGAGGGCTCTGAAAAAGAGGCTTGCCCGAGAATCGGTGGTGAGGGTTCACGTCGTCGCTGCGGTCACGCAAGGACAGAAGGGGAAGCGGCTGGCTCCCCTTGAAGACCTTCGGGCCGAAGGGGCTGTGGCGTTCTCGGACGACGGGTTCTCCGTTCGGGATGCGAAGCTGTTTCGCGAGGCTTTGCTCCTGGTCGAGCGGCTCGGATGCCCGGTGATCTCCCATTGTGAGGACCCTGCTCTTTCGGCGGGCGGCATTGTCCAAGAGGGTCAGGTGGCCATGCGATTCGGCGTAAGGGGCATTCCGGCCGCGGCCGAGGAGGTGATGGTCGCCCGGGACATTCTTCTGGCCGCTGATACGGGCGCGCGGCTTCATCTGGCCCATGTGTCGACGGCGAAATCGCTCAAGATGGTTCGGCTGGCCAAGGAGGCCGGCCTTGCGGTAACGGCAGAGGCGGCGCCTCACCATTTCATCTTGAACGACGAAGCGGTGCTGCGGTGGGGAAGCAATGCCAAGATGAATCCGCCCTTGAGGCCCGAGCGCGACCGGAGGGCCGTTCTCGAGGCGATTCGGGACGGGACCGTCGATGCCGTGGCGAGCGATCATGCGCCCCATCATCCGGACGAGAAAGCCCGAAGCCTTTCAGAGGCCCCTTTCGGCGTGATCGGGCTCGAGACCACGGTCCCTCTGCTTTGCACTCTCGTGGAGGACGGGGTGCTGGGGATCGAGCGGGCGGTGGAGCTTCTGACCCGGGGGCCGGCGGCGGCCATGGGGCTTGGGGCAGGATCTGTCGCCCAAGGTCGGGACGCGGACTTGGTGGTGCTGGACAGGGAACGGAGATTCCGGATCGATGTGCATGCGTTCCGGTCCAAGGCGAGGAACAGCCCTTTCCATGGCCGGGATGTTTTCGGCAAGGTGCTGGCCACCTTGGTTCAAGGCCGCGTGGTCTGGCAAGAGGCCGACGTGGCCGGCCGAAAAGAATGGATCTGATCGGGGAGGCTCCTCAGGGCTTCCCCCGCGAATGGGCAAGGAGAACGGAGCGATGACGAAAAAGATTCCCATGACCCCTCAGGGCCTCGAGCAGCTCAAGCAGGAACTCAAGAGGCTCAAGACCCATGAACGGTACCAGATTGCAAGAGAGATCGAAGCGGCCCGGGCCCACGGAGACTTGAGCGAGAACGCGGAGTACGAGGCCGCCAAGGACAAGCAGGGCCTGCTCGAGGCGAAAATCCGGGATCTGGAGAACAAGATCGCAAACGCCGAGGTGATCGACTTAAGAAACATGCAGTCCGAAAAAGTGGTCTTCGGAGCCACCGTGGTCCTGGAGGATCTGGATACCGAGGAGACGCTGCGGCTCCAGATCGTGGGACCCGAGGAGGCGGACTTCAAGGCCGGCAGGATTTCGGTCCATTCGCCCATCGCCAGGGCCCTGATCGGCAAGAAGCCCGAAGATACGGTGGTCGTCAAAACGCCGGGCGGGACCAAGAACTACGAAGTCAAGGAGGTCCTGTTTTTGAACGGGTCTTCGTGAGAACTCCGATCTGGCGCAGCGGGGCTCTCCATCGGAGCCCACTGGCGTTTCGTGCCCCCTGCACGGTTCTTTAAAGGGAGGAAAGCATCCTGCCGATAAAACAAAAGATGTCTGCTCCCAGGCATGGGGAAAGGGGCTTTGTGTTCTTGATTCCCCGGCAGGAGGCAACTGTGAGACACAGCGAACGGGGTCAAGGGGAGGGCAGGGAAGGCGAGGCCCCGCCGGATGTCCCTTTGGGCGGATCGTCCGGGTGGGACCGGAGAAGGTCTGGCGGGGACAGGCGGAAGCGGCCCACGCCCATGCTGAGCCGCTACGTGTTTCGGGGCAGGAGAAAGGTCATCCGCAGAAAGGAAGATCGAAAAGAACACGTCTACGTCGACCAGTACAACCTCGGCCTGTTTCTGTTCATCCTTTCCATTCTTCTTCTCGGCGTGGCGGACGCTTACCTCACGCTCTATCACGTGAATGTTCACGAGGCTGAGGAGTTGAACCCGATCATGGGATTCTTCCTTGGCATCAGCCCAACTGTCTTTTTTCACGTGAAGTACATCCTGACCTCTCTTTGTTTGCTCATCCTCTGCCTGCACAAAAACCTTCCCTTGGTCCAGTATCTCCTGGGTCTTGTTTTCGCGATTTATCTCGTCATTGTGCTCAATCACATTTACCTGCTTGCTTTGGTCTCCTGAACCGACGGGCCGCCTCGCGGCCCATGGGCTTCGCCGACCAAGTCTGTCGAGATTGAATCGAGGCGAGTTTCGCCATGTGTCGAGAAAAGCGGGACGAAGACCCAGACGAAGAACTCGATGTTGTGGACGAGCGGGACGAAATCGTAGGCTCTGCCAGCCGCGACGAGATCCACCGCAGGGGGCTTCTGCACCGAAGCGTGCACGTGTTTCTCGTGGATGGGGCGGGCAGAATCTATCTCCAGAAGCGGTCGGCCTGGAAAAAGGAACATCCGCTCCGATGGGACTCTTCGGCTTCCGGCCACGTGCTCAAAGGGGAACCTTACGAGGCTGCCGCATCCCGGGAACTCGCCGAGGAGCTCGGCATCGAAGCTCCGGTCGCGCAGGTCCTGAAAGTGCCGGCCAGCGCAAGGACCGGCTGGGAACACAGCGCTCTTTTCCTTGTTCGGGACGTGGCAGGCCGACTGCATCCGGTTCCGAATCCGCGGGAGATCGAGGAAGGTCGGTTTTTCACGGAAGCCGAAATCGAAGAACTCCTCTCCCGGTTCGTCGAGACCGTCTCGCCTTCTTTTTCCCTTCTTTACGAGCTCTGGCGACGCCGGGCCTCCCAGGGGTGAGACCGCGAACCCGAGCCGGACGAAGGAGACCCTTCAGGATTCGGTTGTCGGGCTTCGACGCCCGGCTCCGGCCTTTTCCAGAAGGTGAGCGATTTCCGGCAAAAGACTCCCGGCGGTTCCCTCCAGGACAATGCCCCGCGGGTGCGCCAGCGCCAGGTCCCGGAACGGGTTGGGATGAGGGTTGACGTCCACGAACAGGGCCTGAGGCTTCTCCAAGAAAAGCTCCCCGATCCGCATGGGCAGGGACGTGGCTCCTGAGGTGCCTGCCACGAGCAGGAAATCCGACTGGGCGGCCCAGCGCAGGGCGCTCTCGGCTCGGAACAGGGCCTCGTCGTATCGTTCGTCGAACCAGAGAACATGGGGCCGCGCCTGAGCACCGCACCGGGGGCAGGACAGAAGCTTCTTTTCCGCATCCGTGACGGAATCGCCCTTGCCCTTGGGGCCGACGCCGGTCGGGATGGGCCAAACGGAGAGGGAGCAATCTCGCCCGCACCGCATGAAATGCAGGTTCCCGTGGATCTGAAAGGTGCGCTCCGGGCTGTTGCCCGCCCGCAGGTGAAGGCCGTCGACGTTTTGGGTGATCAGGCGGAACCTGTCACCCAGGGTCTGCTCCATTCGGGCGATGGCTTGGTGCCCCGGGTTGGGCGAGGCCTTGAGACAGACCGTTCTCCGGTACAGGTACCAAGCCCAGAGCTCCCAAGGATCCTGGCGGAACTGAAACTGGGTGGCCATCTGCTCCGGCCGGTATTCCCGGGAGCCGACCCTCCAGTATCCCTCGGGCCCCCGGAAGGTCGGGATCCCGCTCTCGGCCGAGACTCCGGCTCCGGTAAGAACCGCGATTCGGCCGCGGCCTTCTTGGAAGGCTTCGATGGCCTGCCGCAGATCGGTTCGATCCATGGCGAGGGACCTTGGCGCGTCTCCCTGACGGGTCAGCCGCCGAGGAGAGTCTCCACCTTGACTCGGTTTTGGTCGAAGCCGAGCCGCTTCCAGTCCACGTCGAGCACGAGTCCCAGAAGCTGCGAGATGAACAGCACGGGCATGGCGTAGTCGAGGTCGTGCTTGCGGTTGATCATCATCTGACCCCGGTCGAACTGCTCGAAACAGCTTGGGCAGGCCACGGCGATCGCCTCGGCCCGTCTTTCGGCCATGTGGAAGAGCTTTTCCCGGGTGATCTCGTTGGCCGCCTCCAGATCCACCTTGGTGCCCAGGGCGGATCCGCAGCAAAGAAGCCTTCTCGAGTACTGCACGGTGGTGAGGCCCGCCGCCGACAGGATCTCTTCCATCTGGGTCGGGACCAGGCTCTTGCTCGGAGACAGGCGGTCCGGGTACATGATGCGGGGAGGCCTGTAAAAATGGCAGCCGTAGTGGCAGGCGATCCGGAACCCGTATTTCTTGCGGGCCTGTTTCCGCAGGGCTTCCAGGCCCACGTCTTCGCACAGCACGTCGAGGAGATGGCGCACCCGGATCTCGCCCTTGAACTCCTTTGCGTAAGGCCGAAGCAGGTCGTTGACGTTCTTGCGCAGGGCCGCTTCGTTCTTGAGGACGAGATTGGCCTCCTTGAGCGTGTTGGTGCATCCGTTGCAGAGCGTGAGAATGTCGAGGCCTTCCTGTTCGGCGAGGGCGAGGTTGCGGGCAGCCAGGGCGAGCCAGCTCGGGTAATGGACGAGCTTGATCAGGGTCGGCGCCGGACAACAGCTGAAGGGCATGTCCACCAGCTCGATGCCGAGAGCTTCGGCCACGGCCCGGGTGGAGCTCTCGAATCCCGGGTACTTGACCGGGATCAGGCATCCCAGAAACAGGGCGTATCGCATGTCTTCATCCCAACAGGCCGGCCAGGCCGGTTTTCTCGAGGATCCCCTCGACTTCCTCCACCGGTATCTCCGGCAGAGGCCCGAGGCCGAGCTTTTCCCTCATTTCGGAGGCTCTCTTGGACACCAGGACGACCCGGCCCGTGTGCAGGACCATCTGGGAGCCCGCCCGCACCTTGTCGGGGATGAATCCCCTGCGGGCCGCCTCGTTCATGAGGGACATGAGCAGGTCCGTCACGTCCAGCATCTGGGGGCACCGGTCCTCGCAGACATGGCAGGTCGTGCAGCACCAGAGTTTTTCATCGCTCACCACCGCATCCAGGCCCATCCGGAGGCAGGTGAGCAGGTAATTCCTGGGGTTGAATCCCTCCACAGCCAGGGCGGCCGGGCAACTGCCCGTGCACCGGGCGCACTCGTAGCATTCGTAGAGAAGCTGTTCGTCGAAGTGGGACTTCATGCCGCCTGTCCTTTCTCGGAAAAGGCCCGAATGCCCTTTTCGATCTCTTCGTCGGAAAGGGCCGCAACGACCGCCTGGAGCGCCTGAATCTCCCGGGCGAACTTCAATCCCTCGGCCGCGCTGATCCAGGCGAGGCGGAGCCGGTCCTTGTCGAGGCCGAGCCGGGTCATCTTTTTCCAGAGCCGCTGGACCCTTTTTTCGGTCTGGAGGTTGGCGTTGATGTAATGACAGTCGCCCGGGTGGCAGCCCGAGACGAGGACTGCGGCGATCCCCTTGGAGAAGGCGTGCTCGACGAAGAGCGGATCCACCCGGCCGGAGCACATGGTCCGGACGATGCGCACCTCGGTGGGGTACTGCATCCGGCTGACGCCCGAAAAGTCGGCTCCGGCGTAAGAGCACCAGTTGCAGCAGAAGGCCAGGATCTTTCTTCTGGCCGCGGTCTCGGCCAGGGCGTCGATCTGGGCCAGAATCTGCAGGTCGCTGAAATGCCGCATCCGGATCGCGCCGAACCTGCATTCAGGCGCGCAGGTGCCGCAGCCCGCGCAGGCGGCTTCCACGACCTGGGCCCGCTTGCGCTCCGGATCCACCAGGATCGCTCCATACGGGCAGACCCGCGAACAAGCGGCGCATCCTGTGCAGAGGTCCGGATCGATGCGGGCCGTGATCGCCTCAACGGTCACCTTTCCCTTGGACATGAGGATATTGGCCCGGGACGCGGCCGCGCTGGCCTGGGTCACGCTGTCCTTGATGTCCTTGGGACCTTCGGCGCACCCGGCCAGAAAGATCCCGCCGGTCGGCGTGTCCACGGGCCGGAGCTTGGGATGCGCCTCCATGAAGAACCCGTCGGCCATGGAAGGCAGGGAGAGGAGCCTCTTGACGACCGCAGAATCCTTCCTGGGCTCGATCCCCACCGAGAGGATCGCCAGGTCCACTTCGTACTGGTAGAGCTTGCTGAGGAGCGTGTTCTCTCCGATGAGCTTGAGGTTTCCCGTGCGCTCGTCCTGGATGATTTCCCCGGGAATGCCCCGGATGAACACGATCCCTTCCCGCCGGGCCCGCTGCAAGAGATCCTCGAAGCCTTTTCCGAAGGCCCGGATGTCGATGTAGAAAACGTAGATCTTGGTCTCGGGCCAGTGTTCCCGGATGAGCAGGGCGTCCTTGATCGTGTTCATGCAGCAGATGTTGCTGCAGTAAGGGTTGGACCGCTTGGACCTGGAGCCGATGCACTGGAGGAACGCCACGGTCCGGGGGACCTTCTTGTCCGAAGGCCGGATCAGGTTGCCCGCCGTGGGTCCCCCGGCGTTGATGAGGCGCTCGAATTCCAGGCTCGTGATCACGTTGGGGAACCGCCCGTATCCGAGTTCGGTCAGGGAGCTGGGATCGTACACGTCGCTCCCCGTGCACACGATGATCGTGCCCACTTCGAGGTCGAGAAACTCCTCTTTCTGGGAGAAATCGATGCACTTGTGCTGGCAGGCCTGGAGGCACCGGTCGCAGGCCACGATGCCGTGCTTGTTCAGGCACAGGTTCATGTCGATCAGATACGTGGCCGGCACGGCCTGGGCGAAGGGCGAATAGATGGCCTTGCGCGTCGACAGGCCGCAGTCGAATTCGTTGGGCGCGTGCTGGGGGCATTCCTTGGCGCAGTCGCCGCAATAAGTGCACTCCCGGCTCACATACCGGGGCCTCCTGCGGACCCGGACGCGGAAGTTGCCGATGTATCCGTCCACGGACTCGACCTCGCTTAGGGTCATCAGCTCGATCTTCGGATGGCGGCCCACCTCGGACATCTTCGGGGCCAGGATGCAGATCGAGCAGTCCATGGTCGGAAAGGTCTTGTCGATTTGGGCCATGCGGCCGCCGATGCTCGCCTCTTTTTCGACCAGGTAGACCTGGTAACCGCTTTCGGCCAGATCGAGGGACGCCTGGATTCCGGCGACGCCTCCGCCCACGACCAGGGCTTTCGGCGTGATGGGCACCTGGGTCTCCACCTGGGGTTCGAGGAGACGGGCCCTGGCCACGGCCATTTTCACGAGATCCTTGGCTTTCTCGGTTGCTGCCTTGCGGTCGTGCAGATGGACCCAACTGCAGTGCTCGCGGATGTTGGCCATCTCGAACAGGTACGGGTTCAACCCGGCTTCGGCGCAGGCAGCCCGAAAGGTGGGCTCGTGGAGCCTCGGGGTGCAGGAGGCCACAACGACCCGGTTGAGGCCCTGCTCCCGGATGTCGGCCTTGATCATCTCCTGGCCGGAATTCGAGCAGGTGTACATGGAATCCTTGGCCAGAACGACCCCGTCCAGGGTGGAGGCGAAGCGGGCCACCTCCTGGCAGTCCAGCGAGCCGTCGATGTTCAAGCCGCAGTGGCAGACGTAGACGCCGATCCGCAGCGACTCGCCGGAGGCGGACCGGCCTGGCGGGCCGCTAATCCCGGCCGGCTTTGGCCTTTTGCCCATACTGATATCCTCTGTCGAAAGCCTCGGTGTTGAGTTGCTCGGTTCCCTTCGGGACCGACGACAGGACCGCCTTCTTCAGCGACTCGTACTCCGCAACGGCCGTGACAGCGCACAGGTACCCGAGCATGACGATGTTGGCCACCATGCGGCGGCCGAGCCCCTCAGCGATACGGGTGGCCGGCACGCGATAGAGGCGGTCTTGGCGGACCTTGAGACCCTCGGTCTTCACCAGGTCCTCGTCCACGATCACGACCGTGTCCGGCCCACCCAGGTCTTGGTAGGCGTTTTTGGCCTCCTCGGACATAAGGACCAGCACGTCCGGCCGGCTGACTTTCGGATAATGGATCGGATCCTGGGAGATCACCACGTCCGCGTTGCAGGCGCCGCCTCGGGCCTCGGGCCCGTAGCTCTGAGTGAACACGGCGTTCTTTCCTTCAAACAAAGCCACGGCCTTGCCGAGGATGTTCCCCGCCAGCAGGATGCCCTGGCCTCCGAACCCCGACAGGCGGACCTCCCGCCTACCGGCTTTGGCTGACGATCGCGTGCTCATGGCTCAAGCTCTCTTGGCCGGCCTGCGCCGGAGGTGGTGAGGCGCTTTGCCTGCTCTTTTCCACTTTGGACATGACGTCCTCTCGGTACCGGTCGAGAAAGGTCGGTTTCTCCCTGTCCACGAACTCGCCAACCACGATCGGCCCGCTGAGCTCCAGGGGAGCCTCGATCGGGTCAATCCGGTTGCGGATCTCGCTCCGGTCCCGGTAGACCTTCATCTGGTCAAGGCCGCTCCCCAGCCGGTTGGGCCTCCCGTAGCCCGTGGGACAGGGACTGACGACCTCGATGAACTTGAATCCCGGCTTCCGGAAGGCTTTCTTGATTGAGTCGATGAGATAGCGGGCGTGGAAAGTCGTCCACCGGGCGACGAAGACCGCTCCGCTGGCAAAGGCAAGATGGGTCAGATTGAAAGGGTACTCGCAATTGCCGTAAGGGGTCGTCGTGGTTCTGGCCGCCATGTGGGTTGTAGGACCCGACTGCCCACCGGTCATTCCGTAGTTGAAGTTGTTCACGCACAGGACGGTCAGATCCATGTTTCGGCGGGCGCCGTGGATGAAATGGTTGCCGCCGATCGCGAAGAGATCCCCGTCGCCGCTGAAAACCACGACCTCCATGTCCGGCCTGGCGATCTTGAGGCCCGTGGCAAAGGGAATCGCGCGGCCGTGCGTCGTGTGGTAGGTGTCCATGTTGAGATAGCCCGCGACCCGGCCCGTGCAACCGATGCCCGAGACCACGGCGCAGCGGTCGATCGGGATCTGGAGCCCGTCGATGGCTTTGATGAAAGCCGTGAGAACGATGCCCAGGCCGCATCCGGAGCACCAGATATGGGGGATGCGCCCGGGCTTGAGGTAGCGGTCGTCCGGATGGAGGCCGTGGGATTTGTCGATTTTTTCGCGGGCCTCGGCAGGCCGGAACGGTTCAGGTTCAAACAGTTTGATTTTCATTTCTCTCCCGTCTCCGGCGGGCCTTTCAAGCTTCAGCCTCGGGCCGCCTCTTCGATGGCTTCGAGGATCATCTCCGGGGTGTGGACCGCGCCTCCCATCCGTGCAACCAGAAGGACATCGCGGCCTGCGGCGCACCGCTCCACCTCCCGGGCCACCTGACCGTAATTGACCTCGGGCACCACAAAGGCGCGCACGCCCTTGCGGGCGAGAGCCCGGATCCGCTCCTCCGGGAAAGGCCACACGGTGAGCAGCCGGACCATGCCGACCTTGAGGCCTGCGCTCCTGGCGTCCTGGACGGCCTCCCGGGCGCTCCGGGCCGAGCAGCCGTAGGCCACGACCACGACTTCGGCGCCCTGGAGCCCGTTTTCCTCGACCTCGACGATGTCGGCGGCATGGACGCGCACCTTGTCGCAGAGCCTTCTTACGAGCCGTTCGTGGGCCTCGGCCGTAATCAGGGGGTATCCCTGTTCGTCGTGGGTGAGCCCTGTGACGTGGATCCGGTACCCTTCTCCGGCGCAGGCCATGGGGGGCACGAGATCCTTGGCCGGAAGAAAGGGCAGAAAATCCTGCGGCCCCTTCCTGGGCTTGGGCCTCTTGACGGTCTTGATCGAGCTGGCCGGCGGGATCACGACCTTCTCGTACATGTGGCCCACGATTTCGTCGCTCAGCACGAAAACCGGCATCCGGTACCGTTCCGAGAGGTTGAAGGCCCGGATCGTCAGGTCGAAACATTCCTGGGGCGAAGCCGGAGTCAGGGCGATGACTCCATAATCGCCGTGGGACCCCCACCGGGCCTGCATCACGTCCGCTTGGCCCACCAGAGTGGGCAGTCCGGTGGAAGGACCGCCGCGCATGATGTTCACGACCACGCAGGGGGTTTCCATCATCATGCCGAGCCCGATGTTCTCCATCATGAGGGAAAAGCCCGGCCCAGATGTTGCGGTCATGGCCTTTGCGCCGCCCCAAGAGGCGCCCAGGACGGCCGCCATGGAAGCGATCTCGTCCTCCATTTGGATGTATACGCCGGAGACCTCAGGCAGCCTGCGGGCCATGCGCTCGGCGATTTCCGTGGCCGGCGTGATGGGATAGCCCGCAAAAAACCGGCACCCTGACGCGATCGCCCCTTCGGCGCAGGCCTCGTCCCCGTTCAGGAAATGCTCGCCCGCAAGGACCTCCCTATCTCTGCTCACCCTTGCCTCCGGTCGAAAGGGTTTCCTCGTACCGCAGCAGGTCCCCTCTGGTGAAACATCGCTTTTCCCGCACCCGGCTGTAGATGGCGAACTCCGGGCAGATGACCTCGCAGATACCACAGCTGTTGCACTCGATGCCGGGCTTCATCACAGGAGGATGGTAGCCCTTGGTGTTGAAATCGGCCGATTCCTCGAGGACCTTGTTCGGGCAGAACTCGATGCAGAAACCGCAGCCCTTGCACCGGTCCGCGATGATGACAAGCTCGCCGACCGGGATGACCTGGTTTTCCGCGTCCAGGGGAAGGCGCCAGAATCTCATGCCAGAACTCCTGACCCGCAGCCCTGCTCTGGGGCGTGGGCTTGCGAAGAAATTCAGAACCGGTATGGGGCGTGTCCGCGCCGGAGGGAACGACCGTTAAGAACCGAGGCTGCGCGCCGAAACGGTCGAATTGGAAATTATAGGGGCGAATGAACATGGTTTCAAGCCGGCCTGAGGAGCCGGCCGGAGGAGCCGAAGGCGGACGCTGCGGAGCGCGTCCCTCCGAGGAAAACCACAGTCCCTTGTGGCCGCGGGGGAAGGATCTGCCATCCGATGGAGGGCCATGCTCTGTCATGGCCGCAGAAAAAGGCGTCTGCCGATTTTCAAGGATCAGGTTTGGGCTCGCCCTTAGCGGACGCTACGGAGCGCGTCCCTCCAGGGACGCCCCCCATCCGGAAAATGAAGGACTGACCTCTTTGACCTCTGCTCTGACCTGCACTCTGACCACCAGCAAGCTTCTAACCGGCTTGGAAACAAAGCCTGATCTGTGATACACAGAAGAAAAAAGGGGGCTCCCATGTCCGACAGCGCGAAGGGACAACAGGACCACGCCGGGGAATTCCTGTCGTCAGTCGATCAGACGCGACGGAAGGGCGGCGCGCCGTCTCCTCAAGCCGTCCCTCGGGATGCGGCAACGGTGATCCTGATCAGGGAGCCTGCGGCAAGGCCCTTCGAGGTCTTCTTGATGAGGAGGCACAAAGACCAGGACTTTATGGGAGGCGCGTACGTGTTTCCTGGAGGCCGGCTCGACGAAGGGGACTGCGATCCGGATCTGGCTGCTCTTTCGGAGGGACTTTCTCCGGAGCAGGCCCGGGGGCGGCTGCAGGAAGAGGCTCTGCCCCCGGCCCGGGCCCTAGGCCTTTTTCTTGCGGCCTTGCGGGAGACCTTCGAGGAGTCCGGAATCCTGTTGGCCCGCGACGCCTCCGGGAAGGTGGTCGAAATGCGGGACGGTGCGGATGCAGGTCGGTTCGCTTCTTACCGGCTCGCGCTCCACGACAGGCGGCTCACGCTGGCCGAACTGGCTCGCAGGGAGAACCTCCGGTACGCTCTCGATCTGCTGTTTCCCTATGCTCACTGGATCACGCCCGAGGTGGAGATCAGGCGCTTCGACACCCGTTTTTTCGTCGCCCGGCAGCCAGACGGCCAGTGGCCCGTCCATGATACGATCGAGATGACGAAATCCGTCTGGATCCGCCCATGCGAAGCCCTGGAGCGATACGAGGCCGGCGAGATCCTGCTCATGCCTCCTACTTTGAAGACCCTTGACGAACTGAGCCGATTCCGCACTGCCGAGGATCTGTTCGAACACGTCCGGTCGCGAAAGATCGAACCTCTTCTCCCCCAGGCCTTCTCGTTCGAGGGCGGCTATGGGATCCGCCTCCCCTACGACCCCCAGTACACCATTGCCCCTTACAAGCTTCCTTCGAGACCCGGGGAGCCTTCCAGAATCCTGCTCCTGGACGGCAGGTGGAGGATCTCATGGGCGAGCGACTAAAAGTGTCCAGGATTCAAGGGAAGAAAGGCCCGGCCCGATGAAACTTCGAAAGCGGTTGGTCATGGGAGGACGGGTGGCGCGCATCTACGAGGCCGGGGGCATGCTGCTTTCCGAGCAGGGCGAGTCCTTGTCGAAGCTGAGCGACGGGGCTCTGCGGGAGGGCACGCCAGAGGCGGGAAGAGTCTCCAAGTGCATTCTCTGCGGAGAGCCTTCGGTCCACTGGGGGCTCTTTATGACAGGCGAGGAGGCTGTTGCGTGCATGGAGAAACGGCCCGGGGAATACACAGGCACCTTTTTCGGTCTGTGCGTGCGGCACGATCCCTACCAGGACGAAGAATCGGTTTGCGACGCTGTCTACGCGATCCTGGGAGCCGAAGCCAAACTCGAGGAAGACCTTGAACTGGCGGACGAGGCGGTGACCGTATGGCTCAAGAGGCTCACGGCCGAAGGCTTCAGCAAGGAAGACAGCTTGAGGATCATCCTCTCCCGTCATCAGGAAGGCAAGCTCATCGAGGGCTATGAATTCAGCTGGGAAGTCTCACAGGCTTTGGAGCAGGCTCTACTCGAGGAATTGAGCAAGGGACCACACTGAGTCGCTTCCACGGGAGACAGGTGCTTGCGGGCCAGGCATTGCCGGACGGGCGCGCACAAAAGAAAAGGACGCAGCCCGCTCAAGGCCTGCGTCCCTCCTTCCCATCATGGTGGTGCCGAAGAGGGGATTCGAACCCCTACAGGCGCATTGCCCACTGGACCCTGAACCCAGCGTGTCTACCAATTCCACCACTTCGGCCCATGACCCGCCCTTTCATGCCCGTCGCCGGAGGAGTCCGGCCAGTGTTGCCGCGAGCCTTGGAGTGCCTCGAACCGGCGGCGGCAAATTGAAATAACCGGGCGTCTTCAATATACTTCTCGGTATTTTGCTTGTCAACAAACACCGTGGAAGCGCAGCAGAAAGGGCAGGGAGGATGCTCGGCAAGGCCTACGACCCAAAACCTCTGGAAGAGAAATGGTATCGGTTTTCTTTGGAGAAGGGCCTTTTCCGGGCCGACCCCGAAGCCGGCGGCGAGCCGTTTTGCATCGTCATTCCTCCGCCCAACGTGACCGGTTCCCTTCACATGGGCCATGCCTTGAACAGCACGCTTCAGGACATCCTCATCCGGTACAAGCGCATGGACGGGTTCAACGCTCTCTGGTTGCCCGGCACGGACCACGCCGGGATCGCCACCCAGAACGTTGTCGAAAAGCAGCTCGCCCAGGAAGGTCTCACCCGGGCGCAGCTGGGCCGGGAAAAGTTCGTCGAGCGCGTCTGGAAATGGAAGGAGCAGTACGGCGGGATCATCATCGAGCAGCTCAAGCGCATGGGCGCCTCCTGCGACTGGTCCAGGCTCCGCTTCACGATGGACGAGGGGCTCTCGAGGGCGGTTCGAGAGGTCTTCGTGCGCTTGTACGAGGAAGGGCTCATCTACCGCGGGCACTACATCATCAACTGGTGTCCCCGTTGTCAGACGGCCCTGAGCGACCTCGAAGTCGAGCATGAGGAGGTCGAGGGGCACTTGTGGCGGATCCGGTACCCTCTGACCGGGTCGGACGGAGGAATCGTGGTGGCCACGACCCGGCCGGAAACCATGCTGGGAGACACGGCCGTGGCCGTGCACCCCGAGGACGATCGGTACAGGAGCGTGGTGGGCCGCACCGTGATTCTTCCGCTCCTTGGGCGGGAGATCCCGGTCATCGCCGATTCGTACGTGGATCCTGAGTTCGGAAGCGGTGCGGTCAAAATCACACCGGCTCACGACTTCAACGACTTCGAGGTCGCCAGGAGGCAAGGGCTGCCCTCGGTCCAGGTCATGGACGACCGGGCGGTCATGAACGAAAACGCGGGCCCTTACAAAGGTCTGACTCGGGAGGCGTGCCGCGGGCGAGTGGTAGAGGACCTCGAAAAACAAGGGCTTCTGGAATCGATCGATCCCTACCGGCACATGGTGGGTCACTGCTACCGCTGCCAGACCGTGGTGGAGCCCTACCTGTCCCTTCAGTGGTTCGTCCGGAGCAAGCCCCTGGCCGAGCCCGCGATCCGGGCCGTGCGGGAAGGCAGGATCAAGATCCATCCGGCCACCTGGGAGAACACATATTTTGACTGGATGGAAAACATCCGGGACTGGTGCATTTCCCGCCAGATCTGGTGGGGCCACCGGATCCCGGCCTGGACCTGCAAGGCCTGCGGCGAGGTCACCGTGGCCCGCACCGACCCAGACCGGTGCCGCTCTTGCGGGAGCAGCGAGATTGAGCAGGAGAGCGACGTTCTGGATACGTGGTTCAGCTCGGCCCTGTGGCCGTTCTCCACTCTGGGCTGGCCGGATAAGACGCGGGATCTTGAGGTTTACTATCCCACTTCGGTCATGGTGACGGCCTTCGATATTCTGTTTTTCTGGGTTGCCCGGATGATCATGATGGGGCTGCGGTGCATGGGAGACGTGCCCTTTCGGGATGTCTACATCCACGCCCTCGTGCGCGACGCCGAAGGCCAGAAGATGAGCAAGTCCCGGGGCAACGTGATCGATCCTCTCGTGATCGTGGACCGGTACGGCGCTGACAGCTTCCGGTATACCCTGGCCGCCCTGGCGGCCCAGGGCAGGGACATTCGACTGAGCGAGGAGCGGATCCAGGGCTACCGCCACTTCATGAACAAGATCTGGAACGCCTTCCGGTTCGTGCACATGAACCTCGAAGGCTGGACTCCGCCTTCGGAAGCGCCTCAGCCTGCGCTGCTGGACCGGTGGATTCTTTCCCGGCTGGCGGACACGGTGCACAAGGTGAGGGCCGGCCTGGACGCATACCGGTTCAACGAGGCGGCCCATCACCTTTATCAGTTCGTCTGGCACGAGTTCTGCGATTGGTACGTGGAGTTCACCAAGGTGGATCTTGCCGGCGGGAGCCCATCTGCGGGCGAAACCCACGGCAAGACCGCCGAGGACGCGGACCGGGTGCGGTTCTATCTGCACCGGGTCATGGGCGTTCTCCTGAAGCTCCTCCATCCCTTTGCCCCGTTTGTGAGCGACGAGCTGTGGTCTCACCTGCCAGCAGCTTCCGGAAGTCTGACGCGGGCTGCCTTTCCCAAGGCCGAGGAGTGGGCGAGGGATCCCAAGGCCGAGGAGGAGACCGCTCCGGTCCTGCAGTTCATCACGGCCGTGCGGAACATCCGGGGCGAATTCAACGTGCCGCCTTCCGAGCGCCTCTCGGTCCGGGTGGTGTGCCCGGAGGAGCCCAAGGCCGCTTCGCTCAGGGCCCTCGGTCCTTATGCCCGCGTCCTGGCCCGCCTGTCCGACCTCGAGGTTTTGGGCGCCGGAGAGCGGCCTGCGCAGTCTGCGGTTTCGGTCGTGGGCAGCATGGAGATCTTCGTGCGCCTGGGAGGAATCTTGAATTTCCAGGAAGAAATGCGACGATTGGAGAAGGCCCGAATGAAGCTCGCCAACGAGCTGGAGAAGATCGAGAAGAAGCTTGCGGGGTCCCAGTTTGTCGAACGGGCGCCGCGCGAGATCGTCGAGAAGGAAACCCAGCGCAGGAACGCCCTGATCGAAGAGGACAGGCGCCTGGCCCGCAACCAGCAGCAGATCCGGGAAATCGCCGGCGCGGACCGGCTCTGAGGCTCGCTACCGATGTTGGATGTCTGACGGCTCACACCTCGCGACGAGCAGGCGAACATGATTCCCTTGGCTCTGTTCGACGACTGGATCCGGTCGGCTCTCCGGGAGGATCTGGGCTCGGGCGACGTGACCAGCGAGCTTCTGATTCCGCCGGACCGGATGGGTTTGGCCCGCGTGCTGGCCAAGGAGCCTTTCGTGGTCGCGGGCATCGAGGTCGCTGGCCGGGTCTTCGAAGTCCTCTCCTCCCGGTGCGCCTTCTCTGCCAAGGTTTCGGACGGCTTCTGGGTGAAAAGGGGGGATATCCTGATGGAGGTGACTGGACCCTTGCGGGCCCTGCTGGCCGCTGAGCGGGTCTGCCTGAACATCCTCCAGCATCTGTCCGGGGTGGCCACCCTGACGCGAAGGTTTGTCGATGCGGTGAGCGGGACCGGAACAAAGATCCTCGACACCCGCAAGACCCTGCCCGGTATGCGGGCCCTGGAGAAATACGCGGTGCGGATGGGCGGGGGCGCCAACCACCGGTCTGCCCTCTCAGACGGCATCCTCATCAAGGAAAACCACATTCGGGCGTGCGGCGGAATCGGCAGGGCGGTTCGAAAGGCCCTCTCGTTGGCGCCGCACGGGCTGCGCGTCGAGGTGGAGGCCACGACTCTTGAGGAGGTTCGGGAGGCTCTGGAAGCCGGCGCGGAAACCATCCTTCTCGACAACATGGACGCCGAGACTCTGCGCGAGGCCGTGCGGCTCGTCTCGGGCGCTGCCAGAGTCGAGGCCTCGGGCGGCGTGACCTTGGAGAACGTCCGCGAGATCGCGGAAACGGGCGTGGACTGGATCTCGGTCGGCAGAATCACCCATTCGGCGCCTGGGGTGGATATTTCGATGCTGGTTGAGGAACATGGTTAGGCGGGTCGGTTCTGCCGGAAAGGTTCTCGAAGTTCTGCGGGGCGCCGACGGATTCGTGTCGAGCCAGAAAATCTGTTCTCTCTTGGGCATCAGCCGGTCCGCGGTCTGGAAACAGGTGGAGGCCCTGCGCAGGCTCGGCTGGAGCATCGAAGGCGTGTCTTCGCAGGGATACCGGATTTCCGGTGTCGCGGACTCCCTGCGGGTCTTGGAAATGGATCCTGGATTCGATCCGCTCAGGATCGGCCGCAGGATCGTGGTGCATGAAGAGACGGGCTCGACCAATGACGACGCCTGGCAGCTCGGGCTCGAAGGCGCCGGGGAGGGTACGGTGGTCTTGGCCGAAATGCAGCGGGCGGGAAGAGGACGCAGAGGAAGGCAATGGCTCGGCCCGGCTCGCAAGAATCTGTACGCCTCGATCCTTCTGCGGCCTCCTGTTCCGCCCGGGGACGCCCCCTTCCTGACCTTGGTGGCTGCGGTGGCTCTTTGCGAGGCTCTGGCCGAGACCGGGCCGCTCGCACCCCAGATCAAGTGGCCGAACGACGTGCTCCTCAACGGGAAGAAAACGGCCGGGATCCTGGCGGAGATGCACGCCGATCAAGAGAGCGTTCACTTTCTCGTTCTGGGAATCGGGGTGAATCTCAATATGAGTGCGGATATGCTCCCGACCGAGGTGCGCTATCCGGCCACATCGGTCCTGTGCGCCCTCGGCGCCCCTGTGGATCGCGTGGCGTTTTCCAGGACCCTTCTACGTCACCTCGACCGCCAGTACGACGTCTTTCTCCGAGAAGGCCCGGGTCCGGTGCGGGAGAAGTGGCTTACGTACTGCGCGCACCGCGACGGGTGGCTTGAGGTGGAGACGCCTCAGGGGACGCTTCAGGGACGGTTCCGGGATATCGATGACGAAGGGGCCCTGGTCCTTGAAGTCGCTCGCGGACGGACGGAGCGGGTCCGGGCCGGAGACGTGACCCGCCTGGACGCCCGCCCGGAAGAAGGATCGGAGAGCTTCCTGAAGGGGAAACCGCCATGCTCTTCGTAGCCGACATCGGCAACACCCACACCTGCCTCGGCGTGTTCGAGGGGGAAACCCTCCGCACGCACTGGAGGATCGCCTCAGACAAGGCCCGGACCGCGGACGAGTTCGCGGTTCTTCTCAAGGATCTGTGCGATTTCTCCTCCTTGGCCTTTGCTTCCTTCCAGGCCGCGGCGGTCTCGTGCGTGGTTCCTCCCCTGCTTCAGGTCTTCGAAGAATTCTGCAGCCGCTATCTCGGGCTCGAGCCCCTCGTGGTCGGTCCGGGTGTGCGCACGGGCATGCCGATTCTTACGGACAATCCCAGGGAAGTGGGAGCGGACCGGATCGTGAACGCCGTGGCAGCCTACCACCGGGTCCGCCGGGCTTGCGTGGTCGTGGATTTCGGAACCGCTACGACTTTCGACTGCATCTCCTCCCGGGGGGATTACCTGGGAGGCGCCATTGTGCCCGGGATCAGCATTTCTCTTGAAGCGCTCGTGCAGATGGCCTCCAAGCTTCCCCGGGTGGAGATCGCAAGGCCCAGGACGGTCATCGGCAAAAACACGGTGCACAGCATGCAGTCCGGCATTCTCTTTGGCTATGTGAGCCTGGTGGACGGCATGGTGGAGAGGATCCGCAACGAGATGGGAGAGGATGTGTACGTGATTGCCACGGGCGGCCTCGCCGAACGGGTCGCCCCGGAGTCTCGCACCATCCAGGAGGTTGACGAGTTGCTCACCTTGAAGGGCCTCCAGATTCTTCACAGGCTCAACCAAAAGGATGCGTGAGATCGGGCCGGGCCGGCCCCGCGAGCGCGCCGCCTGGAAGGCCACATGATCAAGTTCTATCATGTCACCAAGATCTATTCGGGCAGCACGGCCGCCCTCCGAGACGTCAGCCTTGAAATCCCCAAGGGGGCGTTTCTGTTCGTGACCGGGCCTTCGGGTGCGGGAAAGTCCACCCTTCTCAGGCTGATCCTGGGCGTCGACCGGGCCACCCAGGGGCAGATCCTCGTTGACGACAAGAACCTGACGCGGATGTCCCATCGGCAAATGGCGTATCTCAGGCGCCGGATCGGCTTCGTCTTCCAGGACTTCAAACTCCTGCCGGACAGGACGGTCATGGAGAACGTCGCCTTGGCTCTGAAGGTGCAGGGAGTCCCTCCCAAGCAGATGCTTCACAGAGCCTACCAGGCCCTGCGCGCGGTGGGACTGGCCGACAAAAGAGACCAGAAGCCCCTGCGGCTTTCGGGAGGAGAGCAACAAAGGGTCGCGATCGCCCGGGCCTTGGTGAACGAGCCCTTTCTTCTGCTCGCCGACGAACCGACCGGGAACCTCGACCGCGCTCTGAGCCGGGAGATCATGGAGCAGTTCCTGCGGATCCACGAAACGGGCACGACCATCTTGGTGGCGACCCACAACGAGGGGTTGATCGATTTCTGCGGCAAGGGCAGGATCGTTCTCGAAAAGGGCCGACTGGTCGCCGGGCCCTGACAATCCTCGACCTTGCTCGGCGGAAGAAGGACCGATGCGTTTTCAGGAACTGCGCTACATGCTCCAGGCTGCCCGAGAGAACGTGCGGGGGCACTGGACCTTCCACCTCGTCACGTCGGCCGCAGTGGCCTTCAGCCTGCTGCTCATTGCGGTCTTTCTGCTCATCCTGAACAACCTTCAGGCCATTGCAGAACGCTGGGGGAGAGAACTCCAGATCACCGTGTATCTCGAAGAGGCAATGCCTGAAGGCGACCGGGTCGGCCTGGAAGAAACGATTCGGCGCTGGCAGGAGGTGGAGTCTGTCTCGTATGTGTCGCCCTCCCAGGCTCTGGAAGGGCTCAAGGCGGCCTTCGGAGAGTCGGCCCATATTTTGGAGGACCTTCGAGAAAACCCTCTCCCGGGATCGCTGGAGGTGCGGTTGAAGAAATCCTTTCGGAGCCTGGAGGCCATCGAGGAGGTGGCCTCGCGGTGCCGGGCTCTAAAGGGCGCGGCCGAAGTGGACTATGGAGGGGCATGGATCGGCCGGTTCTTCTCGCTGCTGTACGTCATGAGATGGGTGGGGATCACGCTGGGTTTTCTCCTTCTTTTTGGGACCGTCGTCGTGATTTCGAGCACTCTCACGATGGGTTTCTACGCGAGAAAAGACGAAATCGAAATCCTTCGGCTCGTGGGCGCGACGGAGACCTTCGTGCGGGTGCCGTTCTTTCTCGAAGCCCTCTTGCAGGGCACCGGGGGCGCTGCGGCCGCGGTCGCGCTCTGCTGGGGCCTTTACGCGGCTTTCCGGCTTCGCCTCGGTGCGGCTTGGACGAACTTCGCGGGCTGGAGCCAGCCGGTTTTCTTGGATCCAGCCTCGATCGTGTCCATCTTGCTCCTTGGCATGGCCCTCGGTGTGCTTGGCAGCATTTTGACCTTTGCCAGATTTTCGCGCTCCTCGGGATGAAGAACTTCTGTAACATTGTGCTTCTTGCGTTGTGCTGGATCGGCCCGGGGCTGTTTCCTGCGGCAGGGGCGGCTCCCGGCAGAGAGCCCGTCGGGGCCGCAGACCACGAGGCCGGGCTCAAGGAAATCCGCCAAAAAATCCGAAAAGAAGAAGAGGTCCTGAAGCGGATCTTCGGCCAAAGAAAGAGCCTTCTGGGCACCATCGAGGATCTCAACAAGGAAATCGAGCGGGCCCGGGAAGATTGCCGCAGGATCCAGGAGGAGATTCGGCGGATCGAAGCCGAATGTTCGGGTCTTCGCAAGGAGATCGAGTCGATCGAGAAACAGATCGACAAGGCGCAGAAAGCTTTTGAGGAGCGGCTTGTGGCCTGCTACCGGGTGGGCAGGGTCGGCGTGCTTCCGGTGGTTTTTTCCGGCGGGGGCTTCAATGAAAAGGTGCGCGCCCTTGAATCCATGAAGCGAATCCTGGCAGCGAACCGGGCCGCCATCCTTTCGTACGAGACCTTGGTTGAAGAACGGAAACGCAAGGTCTCGACTCTCGAGGAGCGTCTCGCAAAGGAAAGAGAGCTCGAGCAGGAGATCGAGAAGCGTCGTGAGGATCTGGTGGCGAAAAAGGCCGAGAAGGAACGACTCCTTGCGAAGGTGGAGCAGGACGAAAAGCTCCATCAGGTGGCCCTGAAGGAACTTCGGGAGGCCGGGGATCGCCTGGAGCGTTTGATCCGGCAGAGACAGGAGGAAGAACGGAAAAGAGCCGAGAGGCAGAGACAGAGGGAAGGGGAGAACGCGGGCCAGCGGCTGGCCCGAAAACCTCCGGACAGGATATCCGCTCCCGAGTTCCAGGTGCCGGCTGGAGAATCCTTCGAAGCTTGCAAAGGGAAGCTTCCCTGGCCGGTCCAGGGGGAGTTGCATCGAAAGTTTGGCAAACAATACGATGCAAAGCTGCATGCGGACGTCCTGAGCAAGGGGATCGACATCAAGGCGGAGCCCGAAGCACCGGTGAAAGCCGTATGGAAGGGCTCGGTGGTTTACGCGGACTGGTTCCGGGGCTACGGCAAGCTCATGATCATCCATCACGGAGGCAAAAGCTACACGGTTCTTTCGTATCTCAGCCGGCTCTTGAAGAAGGAGGGAGATCGGGTGGAAGCCGGCGAGATCGTCGGGTACGCGGGAGGGGGCGGGTCCTTTGAAGAGGGGGTCGTGCATTTCGAGGTCTGGCATCGGGGTCGGCCTCAGGATCCCCTCGAGTGGATCCGGACCCGCTAGAAAAAGATCGAAAAAAGCCTTTGCGGGGCGTTAAGAGAATCTGTTTTCCTTTTGGGAATTGATATAAAATAATCTGCGGCGTGAAAAGTGGAGCTGTCCGGGCCGCCGGAGGGCTCCGCACAGTTCGATGACGGCGTGAGGAGGAAAGAGCCTTGCAGCGCGGATGGACCAAGCCTCAGTGGGCTGCCCTGTTCGTTCTCTTTTTCTGGTTGAGCCTTTTCGGGCTCCGGGACCATGCCGAGGTGAGGGCCGTCCCGGACGAAACGTACGAGAAGCTCAGAATCTTCACCGACGTTTTGGAAAAGGTGCAACAGAACTACCTGGAGCCCGTGGATTCCAAGAAGCTCATTTACGGCGCGATCAAGGGCATGCTTGAGACGCTCGATCCTCACTCGGCGTTTCTTGATCCGGACATCTACAAAGAACTCCAGGTGGAGACCAAGGGGAGCTTCGGCGGGCTGGGAATCGAGATCACGATCCGGGACGGGATTCTCACGATTGTGTCGCCCATCGAAGACACGCCCGCTTTTCGGGCAGGCCTGAAGGCGGGCGACCGGATCTTGAAGATCGACGGACAGTCCACAAAGGAAATGTCCCTGTTCGAGGCCGTCAAGCGGATGCGTGGGAAAAAGGGGACCGAGGTCGTCCTGACCATTGCCCGCGAGGATTTGCCGGAACCCATGGATGTCAAGTTGATCCGGGACATCATCAAGATCCGCAGCGTCAAGAGCAAGGTGATTGACAACGCGTATGGGTATATAAGAATTACGCAATTTCAGGAGGATACATCTGAAGAGTTAAAAAAGGCTCTTAAAGATCTTGAGTCCCAGGTCCAGACCGGTCTCAAGGGCCTTGTGCTTGACCTCAGGAACAATCCTGGCGGGCTCCTGGATCAGGCAGTCCAAGTGGCGGACGAGTTCCTGGACTCCGGGAAGATTGTGTACACGGACGGCCGGATGGACTCTCAGAAGATGGAGTTTTTCGCCCATCCCCAGAAAGACAAGCATCCCTACTCCATGATCGTCCTCGTCAACGGTGGGAGCGCCAGCGCGTCCGAGATCGTGGCCGGCGCCCTGCAGGATCAAAAGAGAGCCGTTCTTCTGGGCACGACAACCTTCGGGAAAGGTTCGGTCCAGACGATCATTCCCCTGGAGGACGGTTCAGGCCTGAAGCTGACGACTGCCCAATATTTCACGCCGTCCGGGCGCTCGATCCAGGCCAAAGGCATTGAGCCGGATATCGTGGTCCCTGAGAAAGTCAGGGTCGCTGCAGGGGAAGAGAAACCCATCCAGTTCCTCAGGGAACGGGATCTCGAGAGACACCTCGAGAGGGGGGCCCCCGGCGAAAGCGTGAAGCCAGAGCAAGGCCCGGGCGAAGAACCCCCTGAGGCCGAAGCACCGGCTGAACAGGACGACGTCCAGCTGGATCGGGCCATCGAGATCCTGAAGAGCTGGGGGATCTTTCAGGCTTACGGCAGACAACAGAGCGCCGTGGCCATGGAAGGCGCTCAGTCCTCCCGGCCTTGAAGACCAGGTTCCGCGCCCCGTACGCCTGAAGGCCGGCAACAGGACGCTTGTGCCGGGGAGACGGTCGGGTCGCTGCCGGCCCCTCGAGCTAGGAGATCCCGGGTTGGAACTTGTCCATCCCTCGGTCGATGCGGTTTTCACCGTCTCCCGACTCACCCAGGAAATCAAGGATTGTCTGGAAGGCTCGTTTCCGGGCCTTCGCGTGGAAGGGGAGATCTCGAATTTCCGCGTGCCTTCGTCCGGGCACTTCTATTTTACTTTGAAAGACCCTTACGCCCAGATCCGGGCGGTCATGTTCCGCTCGCGCAACCAGGGGCTCCCTTTCCTGCCGGAAGACGGCATGCACGTTATCTGCAGCGCGTCCCTTTCGGTCTATCCGCCTCGCGGCGAGTACCAGCTTATCGTGGACTGGATGGAGCCGAGGGGACAGGGAGCGCTCCAGGCGGCCTTCGAAGCGCTGAAGCGCAGGCTGGCGGAAGAGGGCCTGTTCGACCCGGTCCGCAAGAAACCGATCCCGTATTTGCCCCGGCGCATTGGGCTGGTCACATCGCCCACCGGAGCCGCAATCCGGGACTTTCTGCGGATTCTCTGGAGGCGGTTTCCGGGCGTGGAAGTGCGTCTCTGCCCGGTCCGGGTCCAAGGCGCAGGGGCCGAGCAGGAGATCGTCGAAGCGATCCGGATCCTCAATGCGGAAGGTCTCGTTGAGGTGATTGTTCTGGCCCGCGGTGGCGGATCGCTGGAAGATCTTTGGGCTTTCAACGAGGAAATCGTGGCCCGGGCCATCGCGGCTTCGGAGCGTCCGGTTGTCTCGGCCGTGGGCCACGAGATCGACTTCACGATCGCAGACTTTGTGGCTGACCTGAGAGCGCCCACTCCCTCGGCTGCGGCTGAGCTCCTTGTTCCTGAGAAGCAGGTGCTCGAAGAGGCGCTCCGGAGCCTTCGGGAGCGGCTGTGCAAAGCTGCGGCAAAAGCGGTAGGCGTCAAGAGGGAGGTTCTGTTTCATCTTTCGAAAAGGCTTGTCCACCCGGGCAGGCGAGTTCGGGATCATCTGCTCCGGCTCGACGAGCTGGAAGAGAGGATGAGAGCTTCGGTTCGGAGGAAGCTCGCCACGGCACGGGGGGAACTGCAGAACCTTGAAACCAGGCTGTTCCTGGCCACGCCCCTTCACCGGATTCAAACGATCCGGTTGCAGCTGGACGCCCTTGGAAGGATCCTGGAGCGGACGGTGGTGCACGCAGTGGAAGCCAAGCGGCTCGGATGGAAACAAACGGCCGGACGGCTCGAATCGTTGAGTCCCCTTGCCGTTCTTTCCAGGGGGTACAGCATCACCAGACTCCTGCCGGATCGGATGATCCTGCGGTCGGCCGAGAGCGTGGGGCCGGGCGCGGAGGTCGAAGTGATCCTGGCCAGGGGACGGCTGGAATGCACGGTGGAGAAGGCCGACCCTCAAGAATGGAATCCCGGGGAGGTGGGCAAGGAGCAGGAGGACGCGATGGGGAGGGTCAGGTGAGTCGGGTACGCGGGGGGACCCAGGCTGGACTCGGATGCTGCCGTAGACTTTCGCTCTGGCGCCTTGCCGTGGCGGCCGCGTGCCTGATCCTTTGGGGCCCAGCCGGGGCGCAGGAGGGGGATGGCGTGCTCCTCGCATGGAGCCCGGACAGGCCCAGACAAGGGCAAGTCGTGCACCTCAGGGTGGAGGTCCGAGAGGGCGGGGCACTTCGAGCGCTTCGGTTCAACGGCAGACCTGTTCTGTTTTTCAAGGGAACGGGTGAGGACAACGTCTGGCACGCTCTGGTCGGAATCGATGCACAGCTCGAGCCGGGCGTGTATGATGTGGAGGCCTGGTTGAGCCCCGGGCCGTCGCAGGCAGTCGGCGACCGGGTCGAGAAGGTGCGAATCCAGGTGATGGCCGCCGAGTTCCCCGATGAACACCTCAAGCTTCCCGACAAGATGGTGGACTTGAGCCCCAAGAATCTGGCAAGAGTCCAGAAGGAAAGGGCGCGCCTCGAAGAGCTGTGGGCAAGAGAAACGCCGGGAAAATTCTGGGACGGGCCCTTCCTTGTACCGGTTCCGGACGGGAAAGCCGGAACACCTTTTGGAGTCCGGCGCTGGATCAACGGGCAGCCCAGGAGCCCCCACACGGGCCTGGACATTACAGCGCCTGAAGGCACCCCGGTCCAGGCCGCGAACAGTGGAAACGTGGTGCTGGTGGCCGAGCATTTCTTCGAGGGGAAGTGCGTGTTCATCGATCACGGGGCCGGCTTGTACACCATGTATTTTCACTTGAAAGAACCTCGGGCCCGACAGGGTCAGAGCGTGCAGCGCGGCGAAGTGATCGGGTGGGTGGGGAGCACGGGCAGAGCCACGGGGCCGCACCTGCACTGGGGCGTGCGTCTGGCAGGGGCTCGCGTCGATCCGGTTGCGCTCATCGAAGCCACGAGCGCGTTCCCCTAGACCGGCTGCAGGCCGGAGAGCGAACGGCGGCCGCCAGGGAAACGGCGTGGACGGCCGCTCGAAAGCGAGGAATCCATGAAGGGCGAATCCAAGGCCAAGACCGCGCGGAAAGATTCCTTCGAAGCCTCTCTGAAGAATCTCGAGGAAATCGTCCAGCGCCTCGAGGGCGGTGAGCTGACGCTGGAGGAATCCCTCAGGCTCTTCGAAGAAGGCGTCCGGCTGACCCGCGTTTGCGCAGCCACGCTGGAAGAAGCGGACCGGAGGATCACGGTCCTCATGAAGAGGGACGACGGGGCCACCGAGGAAGTGCGAGCGGATCCGGAGGTCTATGCCCACAGGGACGACGATGCCGAAGGAGAAGGTTAGGCTGGATAAGTGGCTCGTCTCCTCGGGACTTGTTTCCACCCGCGAAAGAGCCCGTTCCCTGATCCTGGCCGGACGGGTGACCGTGTCCGGCCGGAGGGTCGACAAACCAGGAGCCCAAATCGATCCTGCCGACTCCGTGGCCCTGGCCGAACCGGATCATCCGTACGTGAGCCGTGGAGGCGTCAAGCTGGAAGGAGCGCTCAGGGCCTTCGGGATCTCCGTGCGAGGCAGAACAGCCCTGGACGTGGGAGCCTCCACAGGCGGATTCACCCACTGCCTGCTCCTTCACGGAGCGCGCAAGGTTTACGCGGTCGACGTGGGATACGGCCAGTTCGCCTGGAAGCTCAGGACAGACCCGAGGGTCGTTCTTTTCGAAAGAACCCATATCCGGGACCTGGACCAAAGCAGACTTGCGGAAATGGTGGACCTGGCCGTGATCGATGTCTCGTTCATATCGCTCAAAAAGGTCCTTCCCTGGGTGCGGCCTCTCGTGCGTCCCGGCGGGGAGATCCTTTGCCTGGTGAAGCCTCAGTTCGAGGTGGGCAAGGGAAGAGTGGGAAAAGGAGGGGTGGTGAGGGATCCGGCCTTGCACAGGGAGGTTTTGGAGGAACTCGAAAAGTTTGCGTCGAGCCAGGGCCTGGAACGGGTCGGGATCGAGCCGTCTTGTCTTCTGGGGCCCGAGGGAAACCGGGAGTTCTTTCTCTTTCTCAGGAACGGCAAGGCCGACGTCTCCGGTCCCTCGACGAAGGGCGGCCTCGGGGATGTTCCGGTTTGAGAAGGCTCGGAGGCGGCGCTTTCTCGTTTTCTCCCCATCGCGGCAACAGGGAGTGGGGGATCGAAAAAAGGTCCAGGACTCTTGCGACGGTGCCCAGTATAATGTCCTCGACGGTCTTCGGCCGATAATAGAAGGCGGGCACCGGCGGCAGGATCACGGCCCCCATTTCCGAAAGTTCCACCAGGCGGCGAAGGTGTCCGAGATGGAGAGGGGTCTCACGAACCACGAGGACGAGCCTGCGTCCTTCCTTGAGGGTCACGTCGGCGGCTCTCAGCAGAAGGTTGTCCGCGTGCGAGTGGGCGATGTGGGAAAAGGATTTCACCGAACAGGGCGCGATCACCATGCCGTCGGCCGGGAAAGACCCGCTGGCGATGGGGGCGAAGAAATCGTCGGGGTCGTAGACTTCGTGCGCCAGGGCGTGGACGTCCTCCAGGCCGAGGTCGGTTTCGGCCCGAAGGATCTTTGCAGCGGTCTCGGTTACAAGGAGCGCGGTCCGGACGTCGGGGACCGCTCGGAGGGCTTCCAAAAGGCGCACGCCGTAGATCACGCCGGAAGCTCCGGTGATGCCGACGATCAGGCGTTTCATGAGGGCTGCCTCGGGCTTTTGAGAGGTTGGCGGTCGCAAAGGAGAGACGACCCAACATAAACGCGCTTTCGGCTCAGGTCAATCGGTTGCCGCAGGCACCTCGGGGTTCCTCAAGGGAGATGCGAAATGGAAAGACAGTGGCATTCGTTCACGGTCGTCCCGTCTTTGCCCGAACGTTTGGCTCCGCTCGAGCGGCTCGCCTATAACCTTTGGTACACGTGGAACCCGGAGGCGATCGAGCTTTGGAGACGGCTCGACCGCGATCTGTGGGAGGAGGCCTACCACAATCCGGTTCGCATGCTGGGGATGATGTCCCAGCAGAGGCTCGAGGAGGCCGCGCGCAACGAAAGTTTTCTCTCCCAGATGGAACAGGTCGTGGAGTCCATGGACCGTTACATGGAAAGCAAGGCGACCTACGCGTTCCGTTTGGAGAAGCGGCTGGACCCTTCCTTCCGGGTTGCCTATTTTTCCGCCGAGTACGGGCTCACGGAATGTCTGCCCTGCTATTCGGGCGGCCTCGGCGTTCTGTCCGGCGACCACCTGAAGTCGGCCAGCAACCTCAACCTGCCCCTGGTTGGGCTCGGCATCCTGTACCAGAAAGGGTATTTCGGACAGTACCTGAACTTGGAGGGCTGGCAACAGGAATATTATGTGTCGAACGACTTTGAGAACATGCCGATCCGCCAGGAAAAGGACAGCGCGGGGAACCCGGTTCGCTTTCCGCTCCAGGTCGGGGACCGGACTGTGCAGGTGGAAATCTGGCGCGTCCAGGTCGGCCGGGTGCCTCTGTTCCTGCTCACCACGAACCTGCCGGAAAACGCCCCCGAGGATCGGGAGATCAGCATGAGGCTTTACGGCGGAGACCGGGACATGAGGATCCGGCAGGAAATCCTCCTTGGGATGGGTGGGGTCAAAGCGCTCGAAACCCTGGGAATCGAGGCGACGGTCTTCCACATGAACGAAGGCCACTCGGCCTTTGCCGGTCTTGCCAGGATCCGCACCCTGATGGAGAAACAAAAGCTTTCCTTCGAGGCGGCTCTCGAAGTCGTCAAGTCGAATACGGTCTTCACCACCCACACGCCGGTTCCTGCGGGCAACGATTACTTCGATCCGGGCCTGGTGGCCAAGTATTTCAAGAGTTACGCCGACAGCCTGGGGATCCCTTTCTCTCAACTGATCGGTCTGGGCAGAAAAGAGCCCTGGAACGAGCAAGAACCTTTCTGCATGACTGTTCTGGCGATCCGCCTGTCCAACTATCGCAACGGCGTGAGCGAACTTCACAAGTCGGTTTCGAGGGAACTCTGGCAAGGCGTCTGGCCCGGCATTCCCAAAAGGGATATCCCGATCACATCGGTAACGAACGGCGTCCATATTCCTTCGTACCTCTCCAAGGAGATGTCGGACCTCTTCACCCGCTATCTCGGGCCCGGATGGGTCGAGGAAGCCGACAACCAGAAGGTCTGGGAGCGGGTCGACCGCATCCCGGACACAGAACTGTGGCGAACCCACGAGAGGCGGCGGGAGCGGCTCATTGCTTTTGCCAGGAGGAGGCTCCGGGAGCAGCTTCAGAGACGGGGCGCTCTCCCATCGGAAATTCGGGAGGCCGAGGACGTGCTGGATCCCGAGGCGTTGACGATCGGCTTCGCCCGCCGGTTCGCCAGCTACAAACGCGGGGATCTTCTGCTCCGGGATCCTGACCGGCTGGCCAAGATCCTGAACAACCCCGGCATGCCGGTCCAGGTGATCTTCGCGGGCAAGGCCCACCCCCAGGACATGGAGGGCAAGGCCATCATCAAGAACATCATTTCCCACGCCCGACAGGACCGGTTCCGGTTCCGGATGGTCTTCATCGAGGATTACGACATCAACGTGGCCCGCTATCTCGTGCAGGGCTGCGACGTGTGGATCAACGTGCCCAGACGGCCTCTGGAAGCTTGCGGGACAAGCGGGATGAAAGCCGTGGCCAACGGCGCTCTCCACATGAGCGTTCTGGACGGCTGGTGGGTGGAAGGATACGCCCCGTCCCGGGGATGGGCCATCGGCTTCGGAGAGCAGTACGTGGACCCCCATTACCAGGACGAGATCGAGAGCCGGAATTTGTACGAGTTGCTGGAGAAGGAGGTGGTTCCTCTCTTTTATGACCGCGCCCGGGACGGAACGCCCAAGAAGTGGATCGAAATGATGAAGACCTCCATGCGGCAACTGTGCCCGGTCTTCAACACCCACCGGATGCTGGAAGACTACGTGGAAAAGTTTTATCTTTCTTGTGCGGACATGTACCGGGAGATGAACCGGGACACCCGCAGGACCGCGGAAGCCTTCGCGGCCTGGAAACAGCACGTTCTCAGGAACTGGAAGGACCTTGCGATCCGGCACATTCACACCCGCGACGGCATGGGGAGCCTGCGGGTGGGAAGCGGCCTGGAAGTTGAAGCGAAGATCCACCTCGGAAATCTCAAGCCCGAAGACGTCCGGGTTGACCTCTATTTCGGCTTTCTCAACGCCGAGGGGGATCTCGTGGAGCGGTTCGTGGAGCCCATGATGTACGAAGCAGGTGCGCAGGAGGACGGGTACTTGTACAAGGGATCCATCCCGTGCAAGCAGACGGGGAAGATGGGCTTTGCCATCCGCATCCTGCCCAAGCATCCGCTCCTGGTCCATCCGGCGGACCTCGGGTTGGTTCTGTGGGGGTGAAAAGCGCGGGTTCCAGTGGCTCCGGAGGGATCCATGCTCGAGATCTTGCGGAAGGTATCCACCTTCATCATGGCCGGCGGCAGAGGAGAGAGGCTTTACCCGCTCACCCGGGATCGGGCCAAGCCCGCGGTCCCTTTCGGGGGCATTTACAGGATCATCGATTTCACCCTTTCCAACTGCATCAACTCCGGCATCCGCAGGATCAACGTTCTCACCCAGTACAAGTCCTTTTCCCTGGCCCGCCACATCAAGATGGGTTGGAACATCTTTCACAGCGAGCTCGGCGAGTACATCGACGTGATCCCGGCCCAGCAGCGGGTCGGCGAATACTGGTACAGGGGAACGGCGGACGCGATCTACCAGAACTTCTACACGATCGAGCGGGAACAGCCCGACTACGTGCTGATCCTGGCCGGAGATCACATCTACAAGATGGACTACCTCAAGATGCTGCGGTTCCATGTGGACCGAAACGCGGAAGTGACGGTGGGTGTGGTGGAGATGCCCCGGGAGGAGAGCGTCCATCTGGGGGTCCTGGAGGTGGATCGCGAAAGCCGCATCGCGGGGTTCGAGGAAAAGCCGGCCCAGCCCAAGACGATTCCGGGGCTGCCCGGCCGGATCTACGCTTCCATGGGGATCTACCTGTTCAATACCGACGTCCTGTTCTCCGAGCTCATTCCCAAGGCCGTCGAAGAGGAAAGCCGGCACGACTTTGGCAGGGACATCCTTCCGGCCATGGTGGGACGCAGGAGGCTTTACGCTTATCGATTTGTGGACGAGAACCTGACCGAGCCCCCGTACTGGCGGGACATCGGCACCTTGGACGCCTATTACGAGGCCAATATGGACCTTGTGTCCGTCAGTCCCCAGTTCAACTTGTACGACAAGCGCTGGCCGGTCCGCACGTATCAGCCCCAGTTCCCGCCTGTTAAGATGGTTTTTGCCGACGAGGGCGAGAACGCCCGCCGGGGCCAGGCCCTGGACTCGCTTCTTTCGACTGGCTGCATCGTGAGCGGCGGCAGGGTGCTTCGATCGGTCCTGTCGGCCCAGGTCCGCATCAACAGTTACGCGAGGGTCGAGGATTGCGTGCTCATGGAGGCCGTGAACATCGGCCGGTACGCCAAGATCCGCAGGGCCATCATCGACAAATACGTTGACGTTCTGCCCGGAACGCAGATCGGCTACGACCTGGATGCGGACCGCAAGCGGTTCTTCGTGACCGAGTCCGGTATCGTGGTCATCCCCAAGGGAAGAATCGTCGGAGCGAACGAGGACCGGTCCAGATGGGAGGATCGCGAAGAGGAGAGAGCGCTTAACGAGGCCGGCTTCAACGGCGAGGGAGGGGTTCTTTAGCCGGGAGAACCGGGACCGGATCGAGTCGGATCTTGCTCGAAAGGTCCCTCAGAACCTGCTCCATGACCTCGACAAAGTCCGGGCTTATGAGGAGCTCCACGATCCCCTGGACAGGGTCCGCTGTCCGCACGACCACAAGGCCTTCATAGCCCTCCAGGATGGACTTGAGAAGAACGATCTTGCGCGGACTGATTCGGTAGTGCCGCACGACGACGTCCTCCTGGCCCTGGTCCGAACCGGGAAGCACCTTCATTTCCAGCCTCGCCGATCTTGGGGGACCCGCATGCAACCGCAAGGCACATTCTACCCGGGGCCTGTGCGCCCGTAAACGTGTGCTCCTGATTCTTTCGAGAAAGGGAAAACAGGCGCGCCCTGAGCGGTCTCCGCGGCGGGATGTACCCGGGCCCGAGGCGTGTGCTATTCTTTTCGGTCCTGCGCAGGGAGGGACAAGGCGTTGCTTGCGCTCCACAACGTGGAGATGGCCTTTGACGGAAAGACCGTTCTCGAAGGCATCACGTTCACCTTCAAGGCCTCGGACCGGATCGCTCTGATCGGCGAGAACGGCTCGGGCAAGAGCACCCTTCTGAGAATCGCCTCTGGCACGCTGGAGCCCACGGCCGGCCAGGTCCACAAGCCGAAAGACCTGATCGTGGGCTACCTTCCCCAGAGCGGGCTGTATCACCGGGGGCAGAGTCTCTGGGAGGAGATGCTTTCGGCTCTGCCGGAATGGGTCGAGGCACGGGAAAGCAGAAAGCGGCTGCTCGAAAGAATCTCGTCTTTGCCGCCCGAGGACCCAGAGCATGAAAAGGCTCTTCGCGAGTACGGGGAAATCGAGACGGCCTACTTGAACCGTTCGGGGTACGCCCAGGAGGCAAGACTCAAGAGGATTCTCTCCGGGCTTGGTTTCACCATGGAAGAACTCGAAAGACCCGTGGAAGAGTACTCGGCGGGGTGGCAGATGAGGATCGGCCTTGCCAAGATCTTGGCCAGGGAGCCGGATCTTCTGCTCCTGGACGAACCGACCGCTCATCTGGATCTGGAGGCCAGGAACTGGCTGGAAGGGTACCTCAAGGAGCAGAAGGGTGGGTTTGTCCTGGTCTCCCATGACAGACATTTCCTCGACCTCCTGGCTGAAACCGTACTGGAAATATCTAATAAAAAACTTGAGGTTTATGATGGTAACTACTCAAAATATTTAGCTCAAAAGAAAGCTAAGGAGGAGCGGGCCCGGGAGCTTTACCTGCGCCAGCAGGAGCAAATCCGAAAGGTGGAGACTTTCATAGCGAAAAACAGGGTCCGGAAGGACAGGGCCCGCCAGGTCCAGAGCCGGATCCGGCAACTGGAGAGGATGGAGTTCCTCGCGCCGGTTCGGGCCGAGGATTCCGTCCGGTTCCAGTTCCCCACGCCGGGCCGGGCGCCGCGGAAAATCCTGGAACTCATCGGCGTGGAGAAATCCTATCCGGGCAAAATGCTTTTTTCCGGCCTGAATCTCACGATCGAGCGGAGCGAGCGGATCGCTGTGGTCGGTCCGAACGGTGCGGGGAAGTCCACGCTTCTGAGGATTCTCGCCGGCCGGGAGCCTGTCGACCGGGGCGTGCGGTTCGTGGACGAGAGGGTCTCGGTCGGGTGGTTTCTCCAGGATCCCTACGAGGGCTCAAGGGACAGGGATACGGTCCTGGAGGTGGTTCAGGCCGAGTCGCCGGGCGAGACTGCGGGCAGGCTCAGGACATTCTTGGGAGCGTTTCTGTTCCGGGGCGACGACGTGTTCAAGCCCCTTTCGGTTTTGAGCGGGGGAGAGAGAGCCCGTCTCGCCCTTGCCGCCTTGCTCCTCAAGCGGCACCATCTTTTGCTCCTTGACGAGCCGACCAATCACCTGGACCTCAAGAGCCGGCAGGCCCTGGTGGATGCGCTTCGGGCTTACGGGGGGACCCTGGTGTTCGTCAGCCACGACCGTTATTTCATCGACGAGGTGGCGACCCGAATCCTGGAAATTCGCGACGGCAGCGTGTGGGGGTTCCCAGGCACCTACGAGGAATACCTGGTGGCCCGGTCACGGGGATCGGAAAGGATCGTCCTTTTGAGCGGGGATCGGGGTGGAGCGGTCCTGCGGCAACAGGCCTGTGCTCCGGCGGCCCGAGACGGGAAAGCCGAAAAGCAGCAACGGATCCTGCAGAAGGAACTGGCCAAGGCCGAACAGAGACGAGAACAGAGGCGGCAGAGGGACCTGCAGAAAACCGAGAAGGAAATCCAGGACCTAGAGGAAGAAATCGAGTCTGTCCGAAACGAGATGGCCCGTCCCGAGATGGCGACCGACTACGTGGGCCTGCAGGCCCTCCACGAACGCATCGAGTCCCTGCGGGCGCGTCTGGAAGATCGCTATCGACACTGGGAGCGCCTGGCCCAGGGCGACGACGACGAGCCTGGAAGTGCCGCAGCAGGATTCAGCCCGGGCCGGGGTCAAACAGAGTCCTCCGATTGAAAGCCCCCCCCAAAGATGCTATAAACACTCAAAGATCGCGCCCAGAGGCTTTCTCTTTGTCGGCGGAGAATACAGGGAAGAACCGCCCCTGGGATACGGATCGAGGGCGATTAGCTCAGTGGATAGAGCGTTGGTCTCCGGAACCAAAGGTCGCGGGTTCGATCCCCGCATCGCCCTCCACTCAAGATTACCTGCCTTTTTTCGCGCTCGAGCGAAGACGCTCGGCTTCGGAGCGCATCTCTGCCAGTTCCCTCCTCATGGCGTCGAGCCCTGAGTAAGCGTGCTCGGGGCTTCCGTGGAAAGCTCCCTGAAAAGCCCTTGTTCGGTGGTGGGAGAACATGGCATACAGGCGTTCTTCGACTTCCGTGCGCTCGCGAAGGGCACTCAGGAGATCGGGATAGGGGGCTTTGGGGTGAGCAGGGGCGCTGAAAACGCGGTCTGCGTAAAGATCGGCAACGATCCGGATGGCTTGAGAAAGAAGGAGATCCGCTTCCCGGAGGATTGCGTCCCCTTGTTCGAGCGTGCGGGCGACGAGTTCCGCCGGGTGGCAGTCGCGGCAACTCCTGGCCGTCTTCTCGCGCGCCTTTTGCCACGACTCTTCTGTGACGCGGGCCATGTCCAGGTCCTTGAGCAAAGCGTGTCTCTCGGTCGGTCGGCCATCGAGGCCGATCATGCCAAGAGCCTGGAGGATCGTCATCCGGACGGTCGATTCCTGCGGGTCCTCGGGCAAAGGAAGCCGCACGCCAAAAAAACCCCAAGGAGCCCTGACCTCGTGGTCGCCTCCCTGCATGTGGCAGGTCTGACATGTCGGGGCCTGCCGCGCTTCAGCCGGTTCTTTCTGCTCCTCGAGGGAACGACGAATGCCGTGTTTTGAGGAAGCGTAGATTTCCCAAAGGGGCTGGTCCGGCCCGCTGTGGCAGGCCCGGCAGGCCTCGGGACGGCGTGCCTCGGCCACCGAGAAAGCGTGCCTGCCGTGGCAGCCGTCGCACGAAGCGATGCCGGACTTCAGTCCCTCCCTGCGCAACTTGCGGATCTCTTCCGGGGCCTTGAATCCGATCCTGTGGCAGCGGGTGCAGCCCTGGGGGCCCTCGAGTCGAGCCATGGACTGCCAGTGGGCCCCAGGCAGCGCGCTCGCTGCCTGCCAGGCGAGAGCGTGCTTGCCCGAGGAGAACTGCCTGCCCTGAGCCTCGTGACACATGACGCACAGCTCAGGCCGGACTGGAGCAGCTTTTTCCACGTCTTTTTCCGAACTGTGCTCCAGCCCGTGGCAGAGAAGGCAGCTTACCATGTTCGTGCTGTGCTTGCTCCGCTGCCAGTCCTCGACCACTGCGGGGGTGACCTTTTCGTGGCAGTCGATGCACCCCTGCACAACGGCCGGCTGCTCGCTCGGCTTCTCCTCGTACGGGTAATCCGCCCGAACCCATTCCCGCCAGCCCCCCTTGAGAGCGTAGACCTTGGAATACCCGTTGGCGATCAACTGCCGCGCCAGCCTGGCGCTCGTGGATTCGTCCGGTCAGGCGCAGTAGAAGACGATTGTTTTGTCCTTGGGGAGCTTGGCGATCCAATTGTCCGGCGCCAAGGGGTTTTCGTGGAGGGCGCCCGGAATCTTGCGATTGCTGAACTTCCACTGCTCCTCGAGTCGCACGTCGATTACGACAAGATCCGGCCTGCCGAGAAGGGCTCTGAGTTCCTCTTTGGTCATGATCGGGGCCTGTGTCTCTGCTGGCGAAGTCGCCCCGGCATCCAGCAGAACCAGGCTCAAGAGGGAGGCAAGGAAAAACCACCGTGCTCTGGCAGCGAATCCTCCCACAAAAGAGGTGAATCGAAAAGACATGGTTCTGTATTCCTTTGTTTTTTAACCACTATACGGGGCCTTCCACAAGAGGGTCAACAAGCGCATTCTTGGTTGGGCCCCGAAAGGGAGGAGAGATCATGAAAAACCGATTCCTTCTGGCTCTTGTCACAGTCTTCGTGGTTGCGGGCGTGACAGCCGTTTTGGGTCTATCCAACGCCGACGCCCAGGAACACAGGCTGGTCAGAATCCTCGGCGGCCTTTCGACCGGAACGGCCGAGCTCAAACAGCCCATCACGCTGGATCCCCAGACCCTTTCTGTCCCCAAGGGCACGGTTGTCACGTGGCTCAACTGGTCCCGCAACACCGAGTGCGTCCAGATTTCCTTTGAAGATGGGAAGCGATGCGAGGACGGTACCGATGCCCCTTCCGGGTTCAGCATGCGGTCCGACGGCTGCTACGTTACGAGCTGGATTTCCTTCGGCGGCACTTCGAGCCTTCTCTTTACCGAGCCTGGCACGTTCAGCTATGTTGTCGAGGTCAAGACCGGCGGGGAGGTCCGAAAGGAGACCGGACAGATCGTGGTGACCGCGAAGTAAGAAAGACGGACTAGGGCTGAGCTTTGCGGGAGCGCGATCGCCCACGGACGCTCGACATGATGAAGCGCGTCCTTCTGCTTCTTCTGTTTCTTCTTTTGTGCGCGGCCGGCGCATGGGTTTTTTCTCTCTACTGGCTGGCCGGCGAATTCAAGACGATTGATCCTCACTTCTCCGGAACCTGTAAGGCGGTCCCGGGAATCATCGGGCCTGAGGACATCACGATCCACCCGGCCAGGCCCGTGGCCTACATTTCAGGTTACGACCGCTGGGCCACAAAGACAGGGGGCAAGGGCAGGGGAGCGATCTTCGCGTACGACCTGGGCGCCGAGGCTGCAAGGCCGGTGAACCTGACCGCGAAGGCCGACGAGGACTTTCGGCCCCACGGGATAAGCCTATCCTCTGGCGCGGACGGAAGGGACGTGCTGTTCGTGGTCAACCATCAGGGGGGCACACACAGAATCGATGTGTTTGACCTGCGTGACGATGGCTTGGTGCACAGGGAAAGCCTTACGTCCCCTCTGCTTGTTTCTCCGAACGACGTGGCTGCGGTCGGGCAGAACAGTTTCTACGTGACGAACGATCACGGATCCGGCACGCGGTGGATGCGAAAAGCCGAGCACTACCTTCGGATGCGCAAATCTAACGTTCTCCATTACGACGGGTCTCAGTTCGTGGAGGTCGCCACCGGGATCGGGTATGCGAACGGAATCAACGCGAGCCCCGACGGCCGGTTGATTTACGTCTGCGCGCTCACAGAGGGGCGCCTGCACGTGTATGACCGGGATCCGGCGACGGGCCGGCTCACGTTGCGGGACAAGGTCTTCCTCGGCACGGGCGCGGACAACGTGGAAGTGGACCCTGCGACCGGGGACTTGTGGATCGGCGGCCATCCGAAGCTGCTCACCTTTGTCAAGTACAGCAAGGGCCGCCGGCCGGCGGCGCCTTCGCAGGTGCTCCGTCTGAGCGAGACCGAGCCTGGTCGGTTCAACGTGGAAGAAGTATTTCTCGACACGGGGGAACGGGTCTCGGGGTCGAGCGTTGCGGCGGCCTGTTGCGGCGACCGGCTCCTCATCGGCGCCGTGATGGATTCGAAGTTTCTCGATTGTACCTTTTGACCCTCTTGGGGTTCTAGCGTTCGGGCCGCTCACGTTCTGGAGCATCCAGAGCGTGTAGCGTGTCCCTCCTTCGGTCCTTCAGGGTGCGCACAGCCCCCTGCTCCCGAATCCTATACAGCCGCTCAAACCCATCTTCTACAGTTTCTTTGGGTTGCGAAAATCAGGATGTAGCCGATTCAATAGGTTACGAGCGTTTGGAGTTGATTTGGGTCCGCTGCATGGTGCCACGTTGACCAAATTATTGTGGA